>MDTD01104758.1_pt1 | contig 17822 bp, 13 predicted proteins | sample 811221 | NCBI WGS metagenome assembly MDTD01 (sample SAMN05326646, study PRJNA326480) | marine metagenome | isolation source: seawater | place: Pacific Ocean: South West | collected 2011 | reverse complement strand
ACTATCCGCAGTGTCTACCTCTTTTATTTTTTCTATCTTTCCGCGAGAAAAGATTTTGCGCCATCTCGGATAATATCTGTCTTCAACAAGTTTTCGAAAAACAAAGGCATATTCACGTCGATCTAGTGGAGTCAAATCAAACCAATATTTTCCAAGGGACCGCTCAGCCATTTCGTTATAGTCAATATAGGAAGTCAGCTCCTTGAGCAAGTTCTTATTGGGCTCTTTTCCTCCCCAAACCGAAAAGATATTCACCACTCTCTTCACTGTGTCAAAGCCATCACCGGAGTCACGGGCGATACCAGAACCAGGGCCAAGCAGAAAAATAGTCACCACAAGAAGACTGGCTTTTAGTAGTAATCTCGGACTGATCATTCCATTCTCCGTCGCCTTTTCAACTTCCCACTTACATTATGCACTACAACACCGCCTTGCGACGACTTAGCAGAACTGAAGCGAAGGTCAGACCGACCAGGGACCAACCACCCAGGACAATTACATCTCTTGTATAGTCGGCCGGAATGGAGAGCATTATACCCTTAAACGCGTCTGCGGCATAATACATGGGAAAAGAATAGGCGATAAACTGCTCCCAGACCGGCATGCCTTCTACCGGCAAAATTATCCCGCTCACAAACATGATGGCCACACCAAACACCGTGATAGTCATGGTGTAGACACGAATGGTCTTCAGAAGACAAGCCACCCCCAAGCCCATGCAGGTAAAACAAAACATGGACAACAGGGTTATGCCGATTAGACCGAGAAAATTGCCGCCCAGGGTAAATCCGGAAACAGGAGCGGTAATAGTCAACGCCAACCAGAGGACCACCGACGCTTCCAGCGTTACGGCCGTGGTCTTCGCGACTATGGCGGAGCGCAAACCAAAGGGAGCAAGCACGATCTGCCGATAAGTCTTCTCCATCCATTCATAGATCCAAGAAAATCCCAGATTCATACAAGCAAGAACATAACAGAGATATGCCACCAAACCAGGGGTTATATAATCGCGCAGACCAAAAGTAGCAGGGAAGAGTGACACTGAATCCAATGGCAGGCTCAACTCGCTGGAGCGGTCCGTCAAAGCGCTGATCAAGCCCATTGATATCTGGTCATTGACCAGGGGATTATGACCTTCCGTCACTATTCTAACCGAGTCCTCAATCAGGTCCTGGTCGACCTCGGCCAGGGCGATTATCTTTCCCTCAAATAGGTCCTTACGCGCTCTCGTTTGATCTTTGTAGACCACCACATTGAACTGGGGAGATTCGGAAAGATTCTTAGCCAGTTCACTCATATCCGCAGGATCATATAGACCAAAGGGCATACTTGTAGAGCCGACCAGGGTGTTTCCCACAAGGATGATGATAAGAACGGCGAGCAAAGTACTGGATATGAAATAGAGCGGTCTTCTGGTCCACTGCAAAATATCCTTCTTAATGATAGCGATCACCGCATGCATAAATCTAACTCTCCTCTCCCGTGGAGATGGCAAGAAACACCTCTTCCAAATTCGGCTCACTGGTGGCAAATCTGGTGTAAGAAATTTTCTCCGACTCCAACCAGCCCAGTACGGTGGTCAGACTAGCAGAAAGATCTTGATCCTGGCGCTGGGCAAGATAGACTGTATTGCGCAGCTCATCAAATCGAATCGTGGTGTCAACCATATTTTCCAATTCAGCAAATTTTGAATGCACGACTTCAGACCCCATGGGCTCAGCCAGCCTGATTGCTATTCCTCTAATGCCACGAATTTTAAAGCGTAACTCTTCTATTGTGCCCTCCACCACAAGCTCTCCCTGTCGAATAATTCCGATTCGATCGGCAAGCAATTCTGCCTCCTCAAGATAGTGGGTGGTCAAAAGAATGGTCACTCCCTTCTTCTTCAATTCAATCAAAGACTGCCATATCTGACGCCGCGAACCAGGATCAAGACCGACTGTCGGCTCATCCATAAAAAGAACTCGGGGTTCATGCAGAAGAGCATTGGCTATGGAAAGCTTTCGCTGCATTCCGCCGGAAAACTCTCCAGCCCTGTCGTTCGCCCGGGCAAGCAAACCGGACTCACTGAGAAGTAGCGTGATACGCTCATCGATGTTTCTCGCCGGCACATTATATAACTCAGCGATAAATCGCAGATTTTCGTAGGCTGTAAGCTCCTGGTAGATTGAAACTTCCTGGGAGACTATGCCGAAACATCCTTTAATGGCTTCTCGATCTCGATCGCCTCTGTATCCACAGATAAAGAACTCTCCACTGGTGGGTGGTAGTAGCGTGGTAAGCATATTAATGGTGGTAGTCTTACCCGCACCATTATCCCCCAGGAGCGCGTAGAGTTCGCCCTCCTTGATTGAGAGATTGAGCTTGTTGACGGATAAACGCTCGCCAAACTTCTTCGACAGAGAGCGGGTTTCGATGGTGGTGGTTGAATCAGTGATGGAAAGTTTTCCCCGGAGTCGAAAAAATAATTGAATGATACGTCGAATTCAAGCTAGTTTGAGACTTCGGGAATTTCTGATCGACAAATAGCCGGGTAGTTTCTACGAGATCTATCTAATAGCGTTTATCCCTGGCAGCTAGATTGAAGAGCTTAACAGCTAGGACCTATTGCAGTGGACGGTGCACCGCAGGCTTTGAGAATACAATCTATATGCGAAATTTTGAATACCTTATAAATAGATGGTGGAATGTTCTCAAATCGAACATTGATACTCTTTGACTCAGCCCTTATGGCAAGCTCTTCCAGCCACTCGACTCCTTCCACGGAAACGAACGTGCAAGCCGAAAAATCGAGAACAATATCCGACTCGGAAGCAGCGACCAATCTGTCCACATCATCCTTGGCACGATCCAGATCGCCTAATATACGGATCGACTCAACCTGGGTCTCGCTTTTTGACTTGCTTTTAACCATGACCAACTCCTCGACCGTCGTCCTTAGCTGCGCGGCTCATAAGAGCCGAGATACAACTGGGTAAACTCATCTTGCATAGCATAACGGGGATTTGTCTTTATGCTCATATCCTCAATTGTGCCTGCCACCATGGATGGAATAGCTCTCTTATAGTCGTTAAAGTCTATGCCCAGCTCGCTCACGGAAAGAGGCTGACCAGTGGATTTGCCCAACTCATGAATAGCGGCAAGCAAGGCTTGAACTGCTTGCTTAACTGATTCGGGATCTTCGTTTTTCGAATCCGCGGTATCAACGAGACCGAGGAACTTGGCCGCTCTAGCGTATTTCTTGTCCGCAATCCAGACCGGATAATTGGAAACAGCCACGAATTTAGTGGGTATGGTGGCGTTGTAAGCAATTGTGGATAGCAGGAAGACACTGTTGGCTCTTCCGTGGGGAATATCAAACTGTGCTCCGAAGCTGTGGGCAAGAGCATGGTTTACTCCCACCGAGGCATTGCCGATAGCCATTCCGGCAAGACAGGCCGCGTTATGAAGCTTGTGACGCCAGACCACATTGTCAGGCTCTTTAAGCACTTCAGGCAATGCTTCGAAAATGAGCCTCATGGACTCCAGGGCCAGTCCATCTGTGTAGTCGTTGGCGAATGTCGATACCAGCGACTCGACAGCATGGGTTAGTGCGTCAAAAGCAGTATCCCGGGTAATCTCTGCCGGCAAGGTCTTGGTCAGATTAGCGTCTATTATTGCCACCGTGGGCAGAAGACACTCATCAACAAGGGAGAGCTTTCTATGTCTTTTAGCATCTTTGACCACCGCAAACGGTGTCACTTCCGATCCGGTTCCTGAGGTTGTGGGAATAGCTACAACCTTTGTTTTCACCTCTTTGGGAAACTCTATCATTCGGTCCTGGAAGTCGAAGAAATTGAGACTGAGCTCTTTAAGATCAGATTCAGGATGATCGTAGAGCAAGCGAATTATCTTGGCGGCATCCAGCACCGAGCCTCCGCCCAGGGCGATTATGGTATCGGCGTTGTGGCTCTTAATAGCATCCACCGCCTTAGTGATAGCCTCAAAATCCGGCTCGGCACCAATATCCGAGTAGACATTAACTTTGCAATCCGCCGGAACTCTATCAAGAACCAGCCCCAGATGACCACGCTTCTCCGCCGAAGGTGTAGTCAAAACAAACGCCGACTTCATCTCCAGGCTTTTAAGGTGGTTTATGCTGCCGGGATTGACGTATATGTTCTTGGTGGTCTGGAATGAATAGGTAAAGTTCTTGCGCCGGGGAACACGCTTATAGTTCATCAAGTTCTTGATGCCCACGTTATCAGAGGTGATGTTACCACCGCCGGTACCACATCCAAAACTGAGGGTTGTGTTCAAATTATTGTATACACCACCCAATCCACCAATTGAAGTGGGACTATTGACGAGAATACGACCAGCGTTAATTGCTTCGGCAAATCGCTCCGCCACCGCATCATCTTCGCTAAATACTCCGGCAGTGTGACCGGTACCACCGGCGTAGTTGATGTCCAGTGCCCGGTTTATACCCTGATCAACAGAGTCGACCAGAACATAACCAAGAACCGGCATCAATTTCTCCACAGCCAGCTTATGGTGCCTGATGTCTCCTTCCATGGGACAGAGAATGATTTTAGTATCCGGAGCCACATCAATACCTGCTTCTTCCGCTACTTTGGCGGCAGGCTGGCCGACCAGACGGTAGTTCATGCCACCGGTACGGGGGTCGATGACCGCTGCGCTGACTTTCTCAACCTCATCTTCGGTACAGATATGGCATCCAAGCCTCTTAAACTCAGCAAGAAGCGGTTCTGCCACCTCCCGGTCGATAACCAGGGATTGCTCACTGGGGCATTCGGTTCCGTTATCAAAAGTCTTGGAGATAATGATGTCCATGGCTGTGGAAGCCACCTTGGCACTCTTATGAACATACACAGGTGTATTTCCGGAACCAACCCCGAGAGCGGGTTTGCCGGAACTGTAAGCAGCTTTGACCATCTGGGTACCGCCGGTGGCGAAGATCAAATCCACTTCTGGATGAACCATCATCCTCTCAGTCTCTTTGCGGAGCCGGGAAGATTTTTCAACCCAGGTAATGAACCCTTTGGGAGCGCCGGCAGCAAGAGCAGCCTCATAAACTATCTTGGCCGCCATGTTGCTGGAGTTAGCGGCCATCAAGTGAGGAGAAAAGATTACGGAGTTTCGTGTTTTGGCGCAGGCGATACTCTTGAATATCACCGTGGAAGTAGGATTGGTTACCGGAGCCAGAGCGAGAATAACCCCCATGGGCTCAGCAATTTCCACCATATTAGATTCTGGGAGCTCGTTAATCACCCCAACAGTCTTTTTGTGCTTGATCTGGTTATAAAAGAACTCAGATGCCACATAGTTCTTGAGAATTTTATCCTCAGTCACTCCCATTCGAGTCTCTTCATGGGCCATATAAGCAAGAAGAGCAGCGTTTTCTATGGCAGCAATGGTCATCGCCTTGACGATTTTGTCCACCTGCTCTTGAGAATACTGAGTAAAAACAGCCGCAGCTAAACGGGCCTGCCTGACGAGATTATTGGCTCGTTCATCTACCGCGGAATCATTACTCTTGACCGAGACAACCATTTATCGAATAAGACCTCTAACAACTATTAAACACCAGCCACAAAAACAAACCGGCTGCGACCGCGGAGTTATCACACTCTGACGCCCAACAAGTTTAGGTCATAATATTAATTTTGTGGTCTTTATTAGATAAGCTTTTACAAACATTGTGACGTAAAAGGCTCATCGGCTTAGGACTTTGAGCAAATTTACCCCCGGCAGCAAGACCTGACGAGGGGCAAATGCCTTTACCTAGCGGGATTCTTCGACAAACCGCCCAAAACATCTAAATTGCCGGGCTTATATCACGGAGATTTAAGAAACACGTACTTTCCCCCTTGGATATGTCAAGGAGAGGTTCTAGAATTGGACGAAAGTCTGAAAAATGGCGTTGGAAGCAGCAATAACCGTACAAGTGTGCCCTACCTGATGTCCGGCAAAGAAAAAAATCCATATAGTTTTGTAAGAAGAGCCTTCACCCTGGCCATGGTCGGGTGCCTGGCAGCGCCGGTTGCGACGGTAATGCCCGCTCAAGACGCCCGAGCGGCGGACTTCAAACACGCCAAAAAGATAATTGTCCCACCCACCAGAATACCGAGACGGTATGACTATGACGCCATGGGCGGTCGAATAGCGAAACCAAGCTCCACTTATTACCAGTCCCAACCTGACAGCTCCTCTTACTCGAGCAGCTATGAGATTGATCCAGCTTCCGGCAACACCTCCTCTTCCTCCAAAAGAAGCGGCAAACTTGAGCTGGTTCCTCCTCCGCCACCGGTTGCCCCCAGCCTTCTGCCGACTTCCATGGCCAGCGAAGTGCCACCGCCTCCTCCGTCGGCAGTTCCAGCCAGTTCTTCCAGCCTCAATTCGAGAAGATTCAGTCCCCATTCCCAGAGATTTCCAGCCCCGGCAAAGAACTCTGTCTCAGGTCACGTGGTTAGCCGAGCGGAAGCCCTGGCTGCTCAGGGACACCTTAAAGATGCCCAGGAATTGCTTATAAAGAACGCCGGCACCCATAGAAAAGACGCCGCCTTCACAAGAGCAGTGGAAAAAGTATCCAATGACAGAGCCAAGTATTATCTGAGAAAAGACAACTATGAGGAAGCAGCCAGACAGGCGAGGACAGCGCTCAGCTATGCCCCTTCGTCCCCGGAATCCAAAAGTCTGCTCAACCAGGCCCTCAGACACCAGGGAGTCGATCCTCTAAACAGCAACAGTCGTTTAACGGAAGCGCGAAAGCTCTTCACCCAGGGTCGCTATGATCAGGCAAGGGTGGAGTATACCCAGGCCGGTTTGCTGAAACCGAGCGCCGAAGCAGAGATAGGGCTGGGCAACATCGCATTCAGAGAAGGAAAGTTCAAAACTGCAAAATCGAAGTATCAGAAAGCCCTGGATCTGTCGCCCCAGTCAAGCGTTGCCATGCGTCAACTGGGCATCACCCGCTACAAACTAACCGACGTGGTGGGAGCAAACGCAGACTTGACCCGTGCCCTGGTGCAAGATCCCACGGACAAATTAGCTCGGGACAATCTGGTCGACCTCTGGCAAAGACAGGTGGCCATGAGGCCTAATGATGCCAATTCCCATCTCGGTCTGGCAAGAGCGTATCAGCTTGCCGGAGAGCTGAGTGAAGCCCAGGCGGAATATCGCACCGTGGTGAAGATTGACCCGAATCACCCCAATTTACCGGCGGCAAGACAGAGTTTCAAGTTAGCTCTGGCCAGACAGGAAGCCCAGAGAGCTTACGATGCGGGCAAAAACCTGGAAAGTCACGGGGCTTTTAGAGAAGCCTTCGACAAGGCGAGCCAGGCTGTAAGACTGAGCCCGGGAGATATTCGATTTCAACTATTTCAAGCCCAGATGCTTGAAAAGCTGGGTGACTTGAGCGGAGCTCGTAGCGCCTATCTACATATATTGAGCCTGGATCCGAAAAATGTGATCGCAGCCGGCCGTGTAAAAGCATTAAATATGATATCACCGCCAAACTCCGGAGGAGCACCAGAGAGCACCGCTCTAAAAGCTACTGCTCTACCGCTGGGGGTCCCGCAGTACAGAGGAGAAGGTCCGGCCCTGCCATATCTGCCGGGTCCATATAAAAACGGAGCTTATCCTGCCGCCAGCAAAGTACCAACAGCAGACCCGGTGCAGAACATGACCGGATTCCTCGGTTCTCTTAGAAATTTGATGCTTGCCCAGAAGAAAGTACTGAAGGCTGACGAAGATCAGGTTCTGGACAGGTTAGGCGTCACGTCATCAGCCTCCTCATCGGCAACTTCAATCCCTAATCTCCCGGATATAGATTCTTCCGTTCCCAGTATCGACACGAGCAAACTGATCAAGTCCGATGATGTGAAAGCCCTTTTAGCAAAAACATCCGGGAATTCAGGAACCTCCTCTATATCCGCCTCTAGCACAAACGGTTCGGGTTCAAGCCTCGCCGACAGCACCGCCGGCAGTTTGACCTCCGGGTCAACCGGTGATGCCCAATCCTGGCAAGCCATGGCAATAAATGCCGGACAATCTTTAATGAGTGATCCGCGCGTCAAAAATCTGGCCCCTGCCATTACACCAGAAAACATATCGGGCGCCCTCAGGGGAATCTCGGCTAATGCCGCGAGTTTAAGCGCTGCCACTACAACCACAAGCGCTTCGAGCCTGAGTACCGCACCATCCGTGGTGAGAAATAGCGAGAGCTTGCCACCGCTTGCGCCACCGATTCAGAAGAGCACAGCCAACAGTCAACCCGCTCTCCAGAGCCAGAATCAAAAACTAAATGACCTGGAGATTAAAAACAGACAGCTTCAGTCCCAGCTCTCCCAGGCGAAACAAGAGCTGAAAGAGCTTAAGTCCGGTAATACCGGGGAGACTGCGGCTCCAACTTCCGAAGACACTAATGAAGAGATAACAGAGACGGTGGAAGCGGAGCTGGAAAATCCCCAGGGACAGCAGTCAGTCCATAACCCCCTGGTCTCCGCCATCGACCATTCAGCCCCCTTGCGCGGAGCAATCCCTTCCGGCGCACCCATTATGGGTAACGCCAATGGAAGAGAGCGGGTGCACCTGGAACTCCTGGGCGTGAAAGCGGCCAGAAAAGATATAAAGCTGAAAGTCAGGCTGAGAAATGAACAGAGCACCGACTTGATGATACCAAGCTCTAAAAAGGCGGTAATAAGAATTGCCGGCAACGAAGATCAGTTAGTGCCTATCAAGTTTCCTAAGAAAAAACTAGCGGCCCACTCCGTCATGGAAGGCTACATCAAGGTACCCGGCACCAGGCTGAGCCCGGCAGCGGATGTGTTCATACCGGAGCTTTCGGGCAAGGCCGGCACAACAGGCGCCGCCGGGAGTGCGGGGAATGTGCATCTCACCGTTCCGATATCATCCCTTAACAAACCTACGTCCCACTAGGGCATAGCCAACCGAGGCGAACCCAGCTGGCACAGTCTTCCTTCACCATAGAAGAGAAAGATGGAAGATCGTCTTGCAATTTCGGATGCATTTCTATTAGCTCTGAAACTGCCTCCGCCAAAGTGTTTCCGGCGGAAAGCAGTCCCAGAAATTCGAAAGAGAATTCATTAAACCGTTTGAAATAGATGCGGTTACCATGGCGGTGCACCACCACCTTAATCGGCTCCGGCTCAGGCAATTGCGCCGTATCCTCTCCTGTTCCAGTCGATTCAGAAGACACCTCTCTCTGGGTAGCGGCCTCCCTTGTTGAGCTGCCTCCTTTTTTGAGGGCAATGGAGAAATCATCCAGGGGGTAAGAGAGAGATAACAGAACCATATATGGTTGCGTTCTAAAAGAGACCCGATTAAAGTCTTGTCGCTCCAGAACCTCCAGGGAGATTGCAGGCAGCCCTTCTTCGTCAAAAGCAAAGACCTGGGCATATTCAAACCTTGCCAGGTCGTAGATCAATTCGTCATGAGGCTCAACCAGTTCCGGTCTCTCCCTTACAAAAGCGGCAAGATGTTTTCCCAGATCCTTGAGAAGATAAGATTCCGGGAGATACCCTGATGGATAAGCGCTGAGATATTCCCGGGACAGCCGGGAAAACCGATCTCGGCCAAGCACCTTCAAAATTCCAGGAAAGTCCTCTTCCATACAATCAAGCAATCGGTACCAGTACTGCTGACAGTAAATTTCGAGTCTATCTCTAGAAGAATGCTTCTCTCCGGCAAGAACATATTCTTCCACAGCCATACCCGGCTCGAGGATCATTTCATAGTCTTTGCCCAAAGGGCGCTTTATAGAATCTATCAGAAAGTTCTGGACTTTCTCCAGGCGCTCAGGCGCGCCACCAGATATGGAGCCGGAGCCGATGACAACAACACTCTTTTCGGTTTCGACCATGCTTTCTTCAGGCTTGTTTGACACACCGGTGCATTGCTCGAAGATCTCCCGTGCTTTCAGAACTTCTTCTCTCACCTCTTCGAAGGAGGGAATATTGTTGTCCCACTCCAAGAGAGTATTCACAGAACCCACTGAGCTAACTAAGTGCCGGTAGAGAGACCAGACTCTATCCGGAACCGGGTGGTCATGAGTATCCAGTAAATAATCACCCCGGTCGGTGGGACCGGCCAGGTGCACCTGGGCCACTCTCTCCAGGGGAACACCGGCTAAATAGTCCGCCGGGTCGAAATTGTGATTAAAAGCGGATACATGGATGTTATTGAGATCAAGAAGAATACCGCAATCGGCAAGCTCCACCACTTCAGAAAGGAACTGCCACTCGGTCATGCTGCTATCGGTATATTCAAGATAACTGGAGACATTCTCCACACAAACCGGAATCTCAAGAAAGTCCTGAACATACCGGATTCTGTCAGCGGTATGCTTAGCCACTTCCTTAGTGTATGGCAATGGCAAAAGATCATGGCTGTGAATGCCACCATGGCTTCCCCAGCTCAGATGATCGGAAAGATAGGGGGTTCCGGTGATCTCAACCAGCGCCTTGAGCTTCTTCAATTGAACCCTGTTGAAGGGCTCGGTATCCCCGAAACAAAGGCTGACACCGTGTTGAATCACTGGATAGTGTTCAAGGATAGACTCCAGAACCTCCCGCGGTCTTCCACCGCCGGTAATGAAGTTCTCAGAGATAATCTCAAACCAATCCAGAGCCGGGGAATCTGCCAAGATCCTTTTGTAATGAGGAATTCTGAGGCCTATTCCAAACCCGAGGTCTCGATTGCCGTTAAATCTATTTCCGGCCATCTGCCTATATAAAAGAGCGACCAGAAATACTGGCTTTACCTGGTTAACCCGGGTAATTAGAATACCGGTATTCTGGTCGGCTCAAATGCGAAATTGTGAATTAGCCGCAGCCGTTCTTGCCTTTACAAGATTCTTTAGCCGCGCCTTCTGCTGCTTCGCCGCCGTCGGCTGCCTTACCGGCCTCGCCTTCTTTAGCCTCAGCGCCTTCTTTGGCTTCTTCACCGGTGGCTGCTTCAGTGGTATCGGCTGCTCCGGTTTCAGTTTTTGCTTCAGGTTGAGCTTCGGTAGCTTCGGTGGTGCTAGGTGTGGTTTCAGTGCTTGCCTTGTCGGCATCGCCACCACCGGCACATCCTACCAGCAGTCCAGCCAGAGCTGCTGCGGCAATTGTGGCTACTGCCTTCTTGGACCTTGAGGATTTAGTTTCCATTGTGGAAGCCTCCTGACTATGGAAGTTTAGTGTATAGATCTCTTATTCAGATACGTGAGCAATGATAGCTTAACCTGGAAACTATTCAAGCCCTCCTGCGATCAGCTTCCCTGTTCCAGGTCAAAAATCGAGCTTAGACCACCAGAATTCAGGCTGAACAGGTTTCTACACACGAATTTACACTTGCCCGGTCAGGAAATTTGAAAAGCAGAGGAAAACAGGGAAAAATGTAGTCAACAGCACGGGAGTCTGCAATCTAGTGACAACTGTATTGATAGTCGAAGATCACGAAGCCACCCTTTATGGCCTAGAAGGAGCCATTTCTCGGGAAGAGGACATGACAGTTCTGGGCACGGCAAGCGATGCCCGTAGTGGGCTGGAAGCCGCAGAAAAACTAAGTCCAGACATCATCCTCCTGGACCTACACCTGCCGAATCAAGAAGGCCCCAGGTCCACGGTGCGAAAGTTCCTCGAATTCAAGTCATCCAGGATCATTGTCTTTTCGGCAGAGAAGCGCCGAGCATTTGTCCAGGCAATATTGGAACTGGGAGTAAGCGGCTATCTTCTCAAGTCGGAGCCGATCTCTTTCGTGGTCGAAGCAATCAGATCCGTCGACAAAGGCGAGAAGTTAGTAAAGTCCCAGGCTTTAGCCGAAGGGAAAGAGAAACTCACCCGGGCGGAGAGAGAAATTCTCAAGCTTTTAGGCCAGGGCATGAAATATCAGGAGATCGCCTCCAACAGAAAAGCTTCGCCGGCAACTGTCAGGAAGCAATGCGAGCTACTTCTTCTCAAATTAGGACTGGACACTAGAGAACAGCTCATCGCCTGGGCCGTGGACAACGGCTATGGAACCCTGGGTGAGAAGTAGGAATTTCTATGACGGATAAACCGAAATTCTGGCTGGCTAAAAAGATGACCGATCTCTTGCTCGGTTCAGAGAAACCGGAAAAGACGACTTTAGAATCTGAATCTAAAGTCGTCTCGGAGACAAGAGATGAGTTGCCGAAGGAAGAGCCGGAAAGGAAACCAGCAAAAGATAACCTGTCCGGCGAGAATGCTGATTCGGATCATTATCCGGCTCTGGATATTGCCCCTGGCGGAGATTCCGCCTCTGAAGCTCTGGCGAACAGCCAAGCCTGGAGCAATGAACTGGCGTCTGCGATAAGTAAAATCGATCTTGAAACCTATCAGAGTCATTCTTTGAGGGGCGAGTATTTCCAGATATCGGCTGGAATTGACTCGACAGTCAAGCTATCCGCTTATCTCTACAAAGTCTTAAGCCAACTGTCGGCACATTTCAATGACTCGGTCTATCAGCAGAAATCATCCAAACGGGTCAGACTAACCATCACCGAGCACACCGTCCACGATATCACTTCTAAGAAGTCTAAATCTCTGACGGTTTCAGATTTCCGCATCACCAGCGCCACCAGAAGTCTATCCGTGCGCTCCGAACCAGGCAAGCTCTATGCCTACCTTTTGCCGGCGAACACAAACCTTGACCTTGAGAAAAACGAAACAACCGACCGACTCAAACTCGCTCTTGTCCTGGACTCTACCGGCGGTGACCGTAGCTGGACAATCAATGGATTGCCCGTATCCGAAGCGGAGATCATATATTTAGCCAAAGCCTTGATTCGAGATCTGGTTATTCTCTCCTGCTTAGACTATCTTGCCTATGATTCAGGTAAGAATTTCGAACACGTGGACAACATCCACAGAGTTGGTATTGCTCGTGGTTTTAAAGACAGCCTTTCTCTCCAGTCCGAACTGGGGGAGGATCTGGTCAAAGACCTTGTCTTTGCGCAACAGAACACCGTTCAAAAACTATTGCGCCAGCAAGAGGAGATTCAAGCAAGCATAGCCAGGGATTTGCACGATACCGTTCTGGCAGACATTATGATGCTGGAGCGAAGGCTCACTTCCAAAGGAAGGCCGAACAAAAAAATGATTCTAGAAACCCTGGAGGAGATATCGATCACCATTCGAGAAATCTGCCAGGGCCTGGTTCCCCGAGACCTGAAAGATTGGGGACTGGAGACGGTGCTGGAAGATCTGGTTGATAAAGCAGCCGAAAGACTGGAAGCCGACTTTTCTTTCTCGGTGGAAGGCAACATTCCGGACCTACCTTCTGCTGTTCAACTACATATATTCAGAATCATTCAAGAAGCTCTCAACAACATTGAAAAATATTCCGAGGCGAAAAACGTGAGCGTTGTTCTCGCCAAAAACGAATCGATTTTCACCATCACCGTGGAGGATGACGGCAGGGGATTCGACACGGAGAAAGAGAAGCAGGTGGGTGATAGCTCCAGGGGAGGATTCGGTCTACCCAGCATCAATGAAAGACTGGAGATTATCAGAGCCTACTACCCGGCCCGAATCAAGCTAAATTCGGAAGAAGGTAAAGGCACCACCTTGAAGATTGAAATCACGGTCGATGCATTCAGCTAAGGCCTACATGACATAAGGAGTCTTGGAGCGATAAAGCATTCTCAAGGTGGCCTTATCCCCTTCGGACAGATCATCAACCACCCGGTCCGCGTACATAATGTCTTCCCTGTAGGGACTGTGGGCTTTAATTCCGAGAGCATGACCAAACTCATGGGCACTGGCGCCCAATAGCCGATCGGGATCATGATTAACATTCAACGAGAACTCGATAACCACAGGCTTTTGCCTGAAGTTAGGATCTTTGAGCTGGGCAGGTGTAAACAGTTGGGCGCAGGTATTGGCACCAACTATAATTCCACCGGGCCCGCTGGTCCCCTGGAAATTATCGGTAAAAAACACCACCACATGGGCCTCATAAGGGTTGTTGGTGAAGCCGAAGCTGAGTAATCCCTCGTCTTGAAAAACTCTCCACTTTTCTATACCGGCAGCGACAATGTAATTGTGTTTTTGAGTCCAGCCGCTGGCCACCGGCAATTGTTCCAGGGGATACTGGCTCTTGAACATCTGATAGACCTGCTCGACCCTGGTGGCTTGCAACTGATCGAAAGGCATCTTCGGCAGCTCAAGACCAGGACTGATCCAGACAAGCAAAGGCATCTTTTCCCGGGGCCAGCGCACCATCTGCATATTCAATTTGGGCTCACCGGGATTGTATGGTTGATTGTAGTTTTGCCTGGTTCGACTCTCCCCCCTGGTCACATGAAGACCCGGGGTGGACATGATTCCAGGACTGCCCGGGGTCTGGCGCATCATCAAGCCTGAACCGGAATTGTAGTTGGAGCCGACACCGGAACCGGAGCTGGATGAGGAGCCGGAACCAACCCGAAGATTTCGGGAGTAAGAATTGAATCCGGCTTTAGGCAACCGGGATCTCTGGGATTGAGCTTCAGCCGTAGAGTTTGTCGCCTCTATACCTGAGCAGGCAAGGCACAAAGAAAGTAGCGCCATCACCGATGCGAACTTTCTTACAAAAGGCTCTTTCAAAACTACCACCAACGTCCTATAAGACGGCATTACTAATTAAGACTCTGTCCTTATGTCCATAATATATCAAGATATTTATAATACCGCTTTGAAAACCGTTGCGGTTTGGAACCCGGGTAGCAATGAATCTCGTCAAAGAACCAGAGAAGAAAAGGGATGAAATCAACCGGCAGGTCGCCAAAAGCTTTCTCTCCCTGATCCACGCCAAAGAAGACGCCTGTATCGGTCTGCCTACGGGCCGCACGCCCGCGGGAATGTACCGCCTCATAAGAGAGATGGCCAGCGAAAACACAGTGGACTTTTCCAACACCAATTTTTTTGGACTGGACGAATATATAGACACCGACAACGCTCATAAATTCAAGGCTTACCTGGAAAAGAACCTCTACAAGCCCCTGGCCATAGATGCGAAAAATTGCTTCAACCCACTGGAAATAAACGATTACGACAGCCTGATTGAAGAGAAAGGCGGACTTGACCTGACCATTCTCGGCCTTGGCATCAACGGCCATATAGCTTTCAACGAGCCGGAAACCATAGAGCTGAGCTGGACCCACTGCGTGAACCTTACAAAATCAACAAAACAAGCAAATCAGGAGTTTTTTAAGAACGGTGCTCCGGTTCCCACTAGAGCTGTGACAATGGGTCTTCAAACGCTTCTGAAAAGCAGGAAAATAATACTGCTTGTCTTCGGCAGCAAGAAAAGGAACATCCTGGAAAAGGCAATGAAAGGTGAGATAACAGCGGAGATCCCGGCATCTTACCTGAAATTGCACAAAAATCTCGAAATCCACACTGATTTTGATTTTGATGGTTAAAATTAGAACTATGAAACAAACACGGCAAATACTCAAATTCAGAATAACCCTACTGACCGGGGCGATTTTCAGCTTGCTCAGCTTACTATGGACCTCAGCATCCCTGGCAGAACCAGTGCCCACGGACCTGATTCCGCCGGATGTCACCCTCAGCCCCAGAGCCGGCGCCACCACCACCACCAAGAGCACCAAAACATCTACAGGGACCAACGCACCTGGTCTGTCCGGAGCTGGTTCCCAGGGAGAGGCACCAGGCTTGGGAAGAGCCCGTTTTGGGGGAAGCAATAAGCTTCCTGCCACCGGCATAACCCCGTCGGGCTCAGGCAATATGTTTAACGGCGTGAACGCCGCGCCGAATCAAGGTCAACCAGCCGCAACCAATGCCCAAACTTCAGCTCAACCCCAGGGGCAAGATCCGGTCTGCGTGGTGGATACCAATAAAGGTCGAATAGTGATACGGCTGTTTCGCCAGTTCGCCCCCAAGACAGTGGAAGCATTCATTAGCATGGTAAATGAGGGCTTCTACAACGGACTGACCTGGCACCGCCATGAACCTGGCTTCGTCATCCAGGGAGGCTGCCCTAAAGGCAATGGAACCGGTCTCTATATGGATCCCAAAACCAACCAACCAAGAATGTTATTCCTGGAGACATCACCCAGCGTTCGCCACAACGCTGCCGGAGTGGTGGCCATGGCGCATTTCCCTAAAAATCCACACTCCGCGAGCTGCCAGTTCTATATAACCCTGCAAAAGCAAGATCGTCTCGATTTCAAATACACTATATTCGGTGGCGTAGTAGACGGCATGGATACGGTGTTCAAAATTCGCAAAGGCGACAAAATAAACTCAATAACCATGCAAAACTAGATGCTGTTAGGATCCGCGTATGGTGGAATCTTAGGCTTGCTCTGCTTGGGAGTGGGCACGGGCGAAGGTATCATATACGGTGACATACCGCCTCCTCCTTCGAAGAATCGTTTGAGCGGTCCCTCTTCCATGTACTTGAACATATTGGGCATGTCTTTCAAAAACTGCCGCCGGAAATCATCCTCAAAAGTTTTGCGATCAGGAATCAGAGCACGGGACTTATATTGAGGCAGTTCAGTACCTGCTCTCGGCATCGGTCCCTCAATAATTCTCGCGTCAGCCCGGGGAAGACTGGTTACATTTATTCCAACAATCTTTTTAAGACGTTCTATTCGATCAGCATAGGACATCGCCGGACTGGCCTGACCGAATAACTTTGTCTCCAATCTATTAAGTCGAGAATCCAGGTCTTCTTTCTGGTAAGTCTTCTTCAGAACTCTCCACTCAAGAGTGTTTAGAACCGGATACTGGGAGCTTTCGGCGCCGGCCTTAGCAGTAGCATGCTCCCGGGCAGAATCAGCATCCCGCTTCTTAATTGCATCTTTGAGCCCTTTGACGCGGTCTTCCACCACTCCATACTGATTGCCTCCAAAGATAAGCAACTCCAGGCGCTCAACTCGCTTCTCCGTAGGGTCATGGTCATAGCTATGAAAAAAGTAGCGATCCTCCAAACTTTTCAGATCCTTCATCAAACTCTGGTATTCCCGCGATCCTGAAGCATCATTGGCTCCGGATGTATCAGCTCTGGTGGCAATAGCCGGCTGGCAACCTAACTCACCGCTCACGGCCGTGAGCAGAAGCATGGGCAGAATCAGTCTCGATATTTTCTTTTTGATCCTCATATATTCAGAATAACATTGAATTTCCTGTTGCACACAATAAAAAAGGAGGTCGATTGACCCCCTCTTTTGAATCAGTATTTCAGACTCCAGGCTACTCGTCGGTTTGACGGAACTCAGCATCCACAACATCATCACCCGATGCGGTAAATCCTGCTTCTTCCTGGCCGCCGCCGTCTTCATAAACGCCGGTCTGATTATCTATACCTGTTCCGGTGAAAGGATCGTAGGGAACATCTTCTGCCGGAGCGGCGGACTGGGGAGCTTCATAAACTGCTTGCTCCTCCTGGTACTCCACTTCACCTTCAGCACCATATTCACCATCATCATCCCATTCACCCTCTTCTCCTTCCCCAGGAGCCGGTCTGGCAGCCTGTTGCAAGAGGACCAGGGCGCCCCGAAGTTCGTTCATGATCGACTTCAGAGTCTCCATGTCGGAACCTTCTTTGAGCTTCTGTCTGAGATCGGTAACCAGCATTTCCGCCCGGGATTTTTCACCGGCAGAGACTTTCTCTCCGAGTTCGGCAATCTGTCTTTCGACTGCGTAGCAGATAGAATCGGCTTCGTTGCGAACATCGGCTTCTTCTTTCCGACCACGGTCATCAGACGCATGGCTTTCTGCTTCCCGAATAGCACGTTCGATATCATCCTTGGACATATTGGTGCTGGCGGTAATCGTGATCTT
>MDTD01089038.1_pt1 | contig 17823 bp, 16 predicted proteins | sample 811221 | NCBI WGS metagenome assembly MDTD01 (sample SAMN05326646, study PRJNA326480) | marine metagenome | isolation source: seawater | place: Pacific Ocean: South West | collected 2011 | reverse complement strand
CGCCAAAAACCGTTTGGTAGAAGTGATCAAAGGCAAAGCCTCCAGCGATCAAGCCTTTGAGAAAGCGTGGGCTATTCAAGAACTCTCGGGCAAAACCCCCGTCGACAGCAAAGACCGCCCTGGATTTATCGTGAACCGGTTTTTCGTACCTTGGCTCAATGAAAGCATGCGTTTGGTGGAAGAAGGAGTTGCCAACATTGCAACGGTCGAAGCGGCAGCCAAAAAGTTTTTCAAAGTGGGCATGGGGCCTTTCGAACTTATGAACGTCACTGGGGTACCCATTACCCTTCACGCGGCCACCACCCTGGGCGAAGAACTGGGTCCCTTTTACGCGCCGTGCGATCTCATTCGTCCCATCGTCGAAGCCAAAGAAAACTGGGTCCTCGATGGCGATGTAGACGAAAGCGCTTTTGATGCTATTCGCGACCGATTGTTCGGCATCACATTTCAAATCGCAGCTGCCTTGGTCTTAGACGAAGAAGTTTGTTCACTCGAAGATTGTGACCTGGGCGCGCGCGTGGGCCTGCGATGGCCCAAAGGCCCCTTTGAAATGATGAACGATCTCGGAACAGACAAGGCTCTGGCCCTCGTGCAAGCCATTGCCGATCGCTACGAAGACGTGCAAGTGCCAGCCCAACTGGGCGACCAAAACGGCAACGCGTTCAGCATCGCCCACGTGCAAAGCTGTGTCGGAGACGGCGTCGGCTACTTACAGTTCAACCGGCCCGACGCCATGAACGCGCTCAATGAAGATGTGGTCAGCCAATTGGGTGACGCCTTCGCAGCGCTGGCCAACAATGACGAAGTGAAAGGCATTGTTTTAAGTGGCCGCGGCAAAGCCTTTGTGGCCGGTGCTGATGTGAAGTTTTTCGTGAAGCAAATGAAAAAGAAAGACATTGATCGCATTGTTGACTTCGCAGCGAATGGCCAAAAGATTTTCCGACAAATCGATGAATGTCCCAAACCGGTGGTTTGCCAACTCGATGGTTTATCCTTGGGTGGTGGGTCTGAACTGGCGCTGGCCTGTGACTACATTATCGCCACCGAAAAAGGCAGTTTGGGATTCCCCGAAACAGGCATTGGTATCTACCCCGGCCTGGGCGGCACCCAACGCTCCGCCCGACGTGTTGGTGTCAATCTCGCCCGTTGGTTGGTTTTATCGGGTGAGACCGTTCCTGCCCAAGTAGCCTTGGGCATGGGCCTCGTTGATGAAGTGGTTTCAAGCAACGACCTCGCTGAAGCGGTAAAGCAAAAAGCGCTCAGCGGCAAAACCGTCGCAGAGAATTCCCCACCCGAAACCACCCCTCAGGGATTTGAAGATTGGCATCAAGTGTTCGCCGCCCCACTCGATGAACTTTTGGAGGGTAAAGTCACCCTGCCTGAAGGCGATAACGGCGCCAAGCTACAAAAGACCATTAAGCGTCTCGGGTTCAAAGCCCCCATTGCCATGAAAGCCGCGGACGAACTCGTTCGTAAATCCGCTGGATGGGATTTGGCCACCGGGCTGCAAGCTGAAACCAACGGACTGGCCATGGTCTTCGGAAGTGAAGATGCCCTCACCGGCATGACTTCCCGACGACCCGAATTCCAAGGGAAATAAAAACATGGCAAGAGTTTTATCTGGTGTTCAAGCATCCGGACTCCCCCATATTGGCAACTATTTTGGCGCCATCAAACAACACGTTGAGATGTCCCACGGTGATGATGATTGTTATTATTTCATCGCCGACTACCACGCGCTGACCACCATCCAAGACGCTGAGGTGCTGGCCACCAATGTACACCATGCCACAGCCACCTATGTGGCATTGGGGTTAAACACCGAAAAATCTGCTTTTTTCCGACAAAGCGACGTCCCTGAGGTCACCGAACTCACATGGCTGCTGGCCACCTGCACGGGCATGGGTTTGTTAGAGCGTGCTCATTCGTACAAAGACAAACTGGCCAAAGGCATCAAACCCAGTGTGGGTCTGTTCACCTATCCCATTCTCATGGCCAGCGACATTCTCATCTACGACGCTGAAATCGTCCCGGTTGGTAAAGACCAAGTACAGCACGTGGAAATGACCCAAGACATGGCGGGCCATCTCAACAATTTATACGGTGCCGAAGTACTCAAGCGACCCGAATGGCGCTTATCGCCAACCCCCAAAGTGCCGGGCACCGATGGCGAAAAAATGTCCAAGAGTTATGGCAATACCATTCCCATCTTTGCCGAAGGCAAGCCGCTCAAAAAGATCGTCAACCGCATCCTCACAGACTCCCGTGAGCCCCATGAGCCCAAAAACCCCGATGACCTTCATGTGTACGCCATTTTGGACCTCTTTTTGACCGAGGACGAAAAAGCCGAATGGCGCGCCCGCATTGAAGCGGGTGGCGAGAATGCCCCTGGCTATGGCCACATGAAAAAAGCCATCATGGAAAAAATGGACGAACTTTTTGGGGATGCGCGGGTGAAATACCGTGAATTGCTCGACACACCCGCTGGCCAAGAAGAGCTGGAGGCCGTGCTTCAGCAAGGTGCCGCACGGGCGCGAGCCACCGCCCAGGGTGTTTTGGCAAGGGTCTACGATGCCGTAGGAATTAAAAACCGAGGCATTGGCATTTAACCCACCAAATGGGCTATAAACAGGCACCACTTTTTTTGAGGAGCATCCATGTCCACCTGCCTTTCATGCGGTTTTGAAAACGATGAACATTCTAACTTTTGCCTGCAATGTGGCGCAGACATGGAAGACATCAACCAACGCGACACCGGTGAGTTCGAAGAAACCAAAAGTGCGTCCAAAGTAGATATTCCCAAAGTCGATCTTCAGCAAACCGATAAAATGGTGGTGCCGGAACAGCTGAGCTCTCCCGAGTCCCTCAGTCGTCCCGAAAAAACCAATGTGGTGAATCTCAATAAAGTGGGCAGTGAACGCTGTTCCGCTTGTGGCCATGTCAACATGAAAGGCATGAAGTTCTGCGGTAATTGCGGCAGCCCTCTGGGCGAGTCCAGTGCCGGGCGCACCCAGGCCCTGCGAACCAACATGCTTCGCAAGCACCTCCAAACCCTCTGCAAATTGGTCAGCGTGGAAATGGGTGGCAAAGAAGGGCCCACTTTTACCCTCGAGCAAGAAGAAACCACCTGTGGTCGCTCTGAGGGCGATATCCTATTTTACAAAGACAACTTCGTGTCACCACTTCACTGCACCTTCCACTTCAAAGACGACCAGCTGCGCGTGGTGGACGAAAAAAGTGTGAACGGCGTCTACCGCCGATTGCGGGGCCCAGCCGAGTTGAAGGCGGGCGATAGTTTTCGAATCGGACAACAAGTCCTACGTTTAGACGACATCACCAAAATTGCCCAAGGTCGGGCCAAAGACCAAACATGGCTCCACGGCTCTTTGAATGAGGGCAGCAAATATCGATTGGTTCAAGTGTTATCTGACAACAGCATTGGTGAAGCGAGAATCTTACATCACGCCATGACCATCTTGGGGCGTGAAGTGGGCAATGTGTTGTTCCCCAATGACGGTTTTGTTTCCAGCCAACATTGCCAAATCGAAGACACGGGCGATGGCATGACCCTCAAAGATTTGAATTCCTCCAATGGCACTTACCTGCGTATTCGCGGCGAAGCCGTGTTGGAGCATGGCGACTTTGTGCTCATCGGAGATCACATGTTACGGGTTGAAATCCTGACGCAAACCACCGCCAACTAAAGGGGCGTCTATCCGAAAAATCATTTCGCACACGGTACGGTCATTTTTCGGTCGCAACTTTTTTTGGGCATTGCCCATCTTCACGACCGGCCTTCTGCAGCGGAACTATTTTGTGAAGCCTGCCCCGAAGCGACCCTATCGCCAGGCGCGCCCTTCACCCAACGAAAAGGACTCCCCGTATTCTTCCGACACATGTAAAGGAGCCCCCATGAAACACCTGCTTATCACCTTTGCATTGACTGCCTTGTTCGCCGGTACCTCTTGGGCGAACGATGGTGGCACGGTCACTTCACCACCAAGCACCGATGCTGGGGTTCCCGATGAATGGCTCACGGGCGAAAGTTGTGAGTTTGGCGTCTACCAACACATGTGTGAAGGCGATATTTTACATTCGTGCATTGAGCAATCCGAAGAAGACATGGAGAATGAAGACAGCGAGGCCTTTGAAGTCATTTCCAATTGTGCCGCATGGGGGGCCACCTGTGGTCAGGGGCCCGGCTGTGTCATGGCTTCCGGTGAAAGCTGTCCCTTCTGGGATGAGACAAGATGCGTGGTCTCCAAAAACGGTGGTGATTGTCGTTTCTTTGAGGAAGAAGAGGAAAACCTAACGCAAATTTTTTGTGAACAGGGCGGCAGCTGTGTCCTGAGCTTTAACTTTGCCACTGAGACGGCCACCGACGTCTGTCAACCCGCCATCGGCACCTGTTTCGTGGGGGGCGAATCACGGTTTTGCACCGCCGATAATTACCTCGCCTTTTGTATGCAAATGGAAAACCTTTTTGCTTTGGTGGACCCACTTGGATTCAACTGCAACAGCATGGGAGTCGCCTGTGGCCTGAATGAATATGGAGAACAAGGCTGCATTTGGGGGCTGGGCGAGCCTTGTCACGTGGACCCTGAAGATGACAGCCACATATTGGCGTGTGCCGAAGGCTTGGTGTGCAATGGCTACGTGGAAGGTGTCACGCCCGGTGTTTGTGAACCCGTGGAAACCGAAAGCTCGGATGCAGGAACCCCCGATTCCAACTCAAATACAGCGGAGGCCGATGCTGGAAACACTGCCAGTGAAAGCGACGGTCCCGTCACTCCCGCCACCCAAGGCTGTGGCTGCAACAGTCATAACACCTCAACCACATCGGCGTGGGGCATTTTATTCGCTGCCTTGGTAGGACTCTACCGAAGACGCTCCGAATAAACTTAATCATTCTCCGGAGTGTGCCGGTAAATACGTCCGTCGATTTGGTCCACCCAGTACAATGACCCATCGTCCTGCAACATGGCGCCAGGACGGGTCCACGCCCCCACGTGCGAAAAGGCAGCATCATTGCCAGGTGTATACTGCGTCATGGTAAATCGCGTCCCCCAATAAATGGTCCCGTTCATATGTTCCATGCCTACAGGCTGAGGTGGGCTGTAGGTTTGGCAACTCACGGTGCCACCACTGGTGGAGACCGAGCAAGGAAAGGCATACCAAGGCCAGTTACGGTATTGGAGGGGGAAATAAAGTTGGCTGCCATCTGCAGTGATGCTGAGTGCTTTGGGGAGAAATGCGGTCCCAATGGAGGGAGAATTCGCCACCAGAACATTCTCAATGGCCGACGTGGTGTTCATTTTCACCACCCGTGCATTGGTGGCACTGCTGGTGCCTGCTTCGACAAAATACAGATTTCCGCTGTTCAGAGTTAAAGCAGCCACGCCATCCAGATCCCCTGCCCATACCTCGGGTTCCAAATCCGATGTGCTCGCCCGGTAAACAGTGGTGTCATCGGAGAAATAAACATGATTGGCATCGGCCACCACATAGGTGGGGTTGCTCAACCCCGTGGCCACCTCGGTTTTTGTTCCTGCCAAGGACACTTGGACCACCGCGCCCGCCGTGGTGTCGGTCACATAAAGATGTGTCCCGTCATTGGTCAACAGATTCGCAGTTTCGAATCCCTCTGCCACAATGCTCACGTCGCCATCCGCAGGATCTACGGCGGTCACAAATCCAACATTCTTTTCGGTGGCGTAGAAAATGCCGTCCATGAGCGTTAAACCCAAAGGCTGTATTAAGCCCGCACCCACCACATCGCCAGGTACAGAGACCCCGGACTGAACACGATCGCCACTGGTCGTCTTGGGTGTTTTCAAGTCCCCACGGTTCACATCATCTTCCATGTCATCTGTGTACACACATCGAAACCCCACTGCTTCACTTCGTGTCTGAGGGTGTGCACTGTAGCGAGCGGTGGTTTTCTGCCAAGGGCCAGCGTCGAGGTAAGACCCACCCCGGATAACGCGGTAGGTGCCTTCTTCGGGGCCTGCTGGATCCGTTTCGGTGCCCATTTCGTAATCACCATAATAGTCGCTCACCCATTCTGCCACATTACCGGTGAGGTCGAAGATGCCCTCTGGGGTCGCACCGTCCACATATGAGGCCACATCACGCACGTGACCATGGCAATAACTCTGCCCGGAGAACAAATTCACCGTGCCGCAATGCGCGCCGGAATCTCCCCATGCAAAACCCCGCTCTTCGGCGCCACCCGCCGCATATTCGTGTTCTGCTTCAGTGGGCAATCGTTTGCCGGCCCACTTGCAATAGGCGTCTGCGGCGGTCCAGGTCACTTGTCGAATGGGCTCTTGGGCATGTTCGTTGAGTGGCAAATATTCGCCCGCCTTTTTGGCGATGGGTTGGTGCGGGTGAAAATAAGCATCCCCCCCGGCCTTGTTTAAAAACAAAGCAAAATCGGAAACCGTCACTTCCGTTTGGTCCATGTAAAACCCACTCAAACTCACGTAGTGTTCGGGGGTTTGATCGATAAACCAGCCATCCCCATAGGGCTGCATCTCCACAAAAGGCACGCCCATGTTGAAGCCACCCTCTTCCAGATAAGCCATGGTTTCAGTGTCGACTTTGGGAGCCGCAGCCGGTGCATCGGCAGCCCAACCCGAGTGGCCAAAAAACAAACTCAAAACAACCAATAACGTTCTCATTGCAGCACCTCTTCAGGCAGAGGACGCGCAGCCAAATACTCAAACCAGTGTTCGTTGTATTGGGGCTGCCATCGATGCTTCACACCATTGATGCGATGGTAAAACAAATCATCCTCTCCCCACCCCAATCCTTCGAGAATGGTCACGATATAATCGGAAGCGCCCACCGAAACGTCAGGGTCGGCCGCCCCGTGGAGGATGTACATGGGCACGACCCGTCCCGTATAGGCATTCATCCTGGCATCGTAGCCAAACTCGGTGAACCCCGCCTGGGGTGCCGCACCCGCGAAAATATGGGGCAACTCCAAGGCGGCGATCACGCTCATGGCACCGCCCCTGGAATGGCCCACAGCAAAAACACGTCGACGGTCCACGTTGTACAGGTCTGAAATGGTTTCGACCAACTGCTCCAGAAACATTAAATCAGGGTTACTGTTCGGAGCGTTCACCCAATCCCAATCTGTCCACCAAGCCCACTTGAACTCATACTGACTGGCCAAGCCTGCACAGTGCCCCCACAGGTCTCGCCATTCTTGCTCGGCGTACACCACGATGGCCCCCTGCTGCTCCGCCGTTCGTGGCAGATGGGTGTAATTTTCAAGTTCATAAATCGAAACACGGTGCCCAGGCATCATCACCACCAAAGGTGCGGGCTGTGTAGGGTCGTAGTTGCTGGGAACGTATAGCCGGTAATGACGCGGGACCGGGGTACTGCTGTTACACCCCGATGGAATCATTAACATGCCATCCACCACCCCAACCTGGGTGGAAGTGCCGCCGGATCCGACCGCATCCGCGTACCGTGGCTCTCCTGAAACACTGCCAGCACGCTCAAAACAGGCGGCCTCAAAAAGGTGGGTATCCACACCGGCCGCACAAGCTTCATCGCAATCCGTGGTATCGGTGCCCAAGGCGCAGTTGGCTGGTTCATCACACGTGCCATTGAGCGCATACTCACAACTGTCGATGGTCTCTTCGCAGCCTTCACAGCCGGCCCCCACCAAAAGGGCCAAAACCAACACTCCGCGTAAACCCATATTCATCTCCAAAAGGCAAAAAGGTTTGGAATCGAAAGTTATACTTGCTTGCAACCACCCTGGCAAATGGTCATAATCCATAACGGAGGCCCAATATGACCCTAATTCTACTCCTGTTCTTCACTGCTTTCATCCTGATCGTGGCGCCCTTTTTGGCCGCCAAAACCATGGGCATCAAGGTGACCTTGGGGCAAGCGTCCCTGGTGGGCATTTTGTCATTCGGCTTCATGCAGGTCATTGGCCTGATTTTGGGTAATTTGGGCCCCTTTGGCGGCATTTTGTCTTTCATGCTGGGACTCGCGGCTTGGTTTCAAGTCATTCGGGTCATTCACAATACTGACACCGCCAAGACCATGGTCTTCATGTTTTGGCAGGTCTTCTTCATGCTTTTGCTGATTTCCCTGGCGAATATGCTGGCCCCAGCAGATCTGAGCTACACCTTTTTCTTGCCCTAATGTCCCATTGTTCGCTCCCATATCGGCTCGGCATGGCCGCACTGATTTTAGGACTGGCCGCTGGGTGCTCCTATCGCAAACCCCCCAGGGCCTATAGCAACGAAAATCTACAAGCCAGTGAAAGCCTGCGCCTTAGCCTGTCACAAATGACCCAGACCCTGGGCGAACCTCTTCCCGCGGCAGATCCAAAAGACCGCCTCGGGGTGGAAGACCTGCCTGGGCTCAGTCAGAGGGTCTTCGCACCTCAAAGCCCAGTGTTGGCGAAAGCACTGACAAGAAGCCGTCTGACCGCGTGGAAAGACAAGGTGCACACCATCGAAGTGACCTTTCCTGAAGGGTGTTCCATGCGCTGTGCCGGCCTTTTCTTCTCTACCTTTAACGAGTGGCTGGCAGCACCACCCCCTCAACAACAGGGGGGCGCACAAACCCAGACAGTCCAGCAAGACACCGTCCAGTTCACTTTTGAGTGGTACCCCGAGAAAACCGAAATCACGCGGCTTTTAATCCAATGCCAACCCCTCTATGCTGCGGCTCACCACCGCCCCTCCCGGTTACCTGGTGTGGGGCAAAGCATTGAGGTGGAACGACTGCCCCGATGCCGGCCCTTGCTGCCTTAGCCAGGACCCGCGCCAACAGGAGACCCTTTTGCCCAAAGAGCCCATGAACAAACCCACTTTCAGTGGCCCTAACGAAGCCTTACTCAGAAAAATGGGTGGCGACACCAAGCATCTGCTCGATCCAGCCAGGGGCGTGTACACCAATCGAGACCTCAACCTACAAACGATTTCGCACATTGGTTTTGATATGGATTACACCTTGGCCATCTATAAAAAACTGCCCATGGAACAGCTCCAATACGACCTCACGGTGGAACGGCTCATCAACACCCACCATTATCCCGAAAGCATCCGTGAACTCCAATACGACCCGAGCTTTATTATTCGCGGTCTATTGGTGGACAAACACACCGGACATTTGATCAAAATCAACAGCCACAACCAGGTGTGGCGGGCCAGCTTCGGTCGACGACAGGTGCTCATTGAAGATATCCAAGCCCATTACCAAAACGAAAAAATTCGTTTGGGCGACCCCCGCTACGCGTCTTTGGATACACTTTTTGCCATGCCTGAGGCCTGTCTTTTTGCCAATTTGGTCGATTTCTTCCAAGACCGTTTGTTGCGAGGCTCCAATCTAAAACCCTTGCAAATCACAAAAAGTGACAGTCCCTGCCAAGCAGTGGGGTTTGATACCGAGAAGCTTTTTAACGATGTGCGCGAGTCCATCGATGCCATTCACCGTGATGGTTCCTTGAAAGCCATTATTACGGCGGACATCACCACCTACATCGAAGACGACCCCGATTTGCCTTTGATGCTTCACAAGTTCCGTTCGTCTGGCAAAAAACTTTTTCTCATGACCAATTCTTACTGGGCCTACACCCGAGAGGTCATGAAATACCTTTTGGACAACAAGCTACAAGCCTACCCCGACTGGCAGAGCTATTTCGATACCGTGATCGTGGGCAGCAAAAAACCTGCATTTTTCAGTGACCGCAGACCCTTCCTACAGCTCGACACCACCGCGCCCGGCGACGGGACCCCACTGGAAGAGACCGTCACCCAACTCGAACGCGGCCAAATCTATCAGGGGGGCAACATTCGAGATTTCGAAGACATGACCGGCATTCAAGGCACCGAAGTACTTTACGTGGGCGATCATATTTACGGAGACATTCTGCGTTCCAAAAAAGACTCTTTGTGGCGCACCTGCCTGATCGTGGAAGAACTTGAGCAAGAGATACACGGTGTATTGCGGTGGGCTTTCGACGTGGAAAAACTATCTGCCCTCGACAGCGAGCGCCAAGAAACGGACAGCGCCATCGGTCGTCATCGCGCGCTCTTGGCCCGCATGGAAAACCTGAGTACCAACCCCGATTTCAACCAAAAAGGCAGCACCGCCCTCACCCAAGAAGAAACCGAAGAGCTGGCCAAAACCATCAAGAATTTTAACTTTGAAATCGATCACGCCAAAAGGTATCTCAAGTACCTCGATCGCATGCTCGCCACGCACACAGATGAGCTTGAACGTCGGTTCAACCCATATTGGGGGCGTTTGCTCAAAGAACACAACGAACTGAGTCGGTTTGGGGCGCAAGTGGCGTGGTACGCCTGCACCTACACCTCTCGGGCATCGAATTTTTTGCGTTTCAGCCCGGTCCACCGTTTTAAAGCCACGCGAGATACCATGAACCACGACGCATTTTTGTCTGAGACACTGAGCATGCGGCAAGTGCGCCAAAGCAGCGGTACCATTCCGCCATTGATGTAAAAACGGCTACAACAAGTTGATGGCAAAGCCCTGCTGGGCCACAAATTTACGTGCACACAAACGCTTGAGCTTTCGCAAACCTTGAACTTGAATTTGCCGGACGCGTTCTCGGCTGAGGTTATAACTTTGACCGATTTCTTCGAGGGTTTCGGTTTCGTAAGCAAAACCAAACCGGCGAATAATAATGTCACGCTCCATGGGCGCCAGCTTTTGCAATACGGATCTTAACTTACGAGCGATTTCTTTGTCCGAGACCAACTCGTCTGGCACTTTTTGATCAGGGTCCGCCAAGGTTTCTTTGAGGGTTCGATCGTCTTGGGTCACCCGATCTTCGAGGCTGGCGGGTTCACGAGGCACCAGGCCCTTGAGTTCCATGACTTTGGCCGGTTTCACGCCCATGGCCTTGGCCAGCGCTTCGTTCGTCGGCTCACATCCATTCTCTTGTCGAAAAGCAACGATGAACTTGGCCATTTCTCGCCTGGAATCAAAAATGTGCACGGGCAAACGGATTTGTGTGCCCTTATTCATGATGGCCCGTTCGATAGATTGGCGAATCCACCAATGCGCGTAAGTGGAGAAACGAAACCCCCGCGCAGGGTCGAAACAGTGAATGCTTTTCAACAAGCCCAAATTGCCCTCTTGAATCAAATCGATCAAAGGCATCTGGTGGTGGTGAAAACGTCTCGCCACTGAGACCACCAACCGCAAGTTACTTTTTACAAACCGGTTACGAATGCGCATGGCTTTTTTATGGTGGGTCAAAGTCGCTTTGAGTGTTTTGGTGTTTTGGCGTTGGAGCCGAATGGCCCGCTGTCGCCGCTGAGCAGCTGTCTCGCCTTTAATGGGGGTGATGGCAACGTTGGAAAGCATTTCGATCATCTCGTTGATCAAGGCCTGCTCTTCATCGATGTCACGTAAAACGCCAGCCATGGTCTTGATGTCTTTACCCTGCAGTTGGGCCGCTCTTTTGCCAAAACCTTCATTGCGATTGCGTTTGTTCCGTTTGTAAATGCGCTGCAAACAATCCATTTCACGGAACCGGGACCATCCCTGCATGGGATGCTCTTGCAACACATCCACCACCTTTGGGTCCGTCAGCAGACAAATCCAAGCTTCTTCCTCGGCTTGTCTAAACTGACGGGCCATCTCACGTTCTTCTTCGCCCGTGAGCAAAGGCAAATGACTGAGGCGGGACAGATAGTCTGCCAAAACCGCCTCTCCAGCCGAGCGCTCCCGGCTGGCCTTCGAGCCATAACTTTTCTTAGCGGTCGGCTGAGTTTGGGATTCGTCTTTGGTTTCGCTAGCGCTGGACGATCTGGTCTCGTGTCCGTCTGGACGCCAGTTCTCTTTTTTATCGGTATCAAAAAGCGTTGCCACTTGGATGCTCATAAATAAATCCTCTCAGCCTTCTTGCCTTTAGGTACTTCCAGATCTGTGCCAGATGCGTTGGGCATGAGGTCCCCCTTTTGACCGACCCAAATCCCGCTACAAAACGGGGGTTCTGAACGGTTTGAGGGGCATTCAGGAGAATTTCCCCCCAACCATTGAGGTCTCTCCATCCCTTTAGAAAACAGCTCACTACAGGAACAACCAAATGTGATTTCTAGGTAATTTCTGCACAGACCTAAGGCTGCGTGCGCCGAAATCATTCAGAAAGACTGCCCAAAGCATCCATTTTGAAAGGTGTGACAAAAGGTGACAGTTTGACCGACTTACGGAATTCACTGTGACGCGAATGTCATGATCTGCGAACTCGGGCCATCGCCATTTCAGGGGTTATCATGGGGCTGAAAGGTCTGCCTTTGCGAAGTCTTCGATTTGGCCGGGAAACAGATGGTCCAAAACCACGGTGGCATAACTCCCCTTGGGCAGGCCAAATTCAAGCAGCAGCCCATCGGTCACATCCGTCCAAGAAGGGTCGATGAGAGGCACCATGGCGGGCCGCCGGGCACCATGGCTGAGCACTGAGGTCTGGGTCAACCACGCCTCTTGGAGCCCCATTTGGGTCCAAACATCCGATTCGAAACGCTGGGCTTCATCGGTCGCAGCCATGGATTTGGGCCCCAGTAAAGGTCCTGCAACGGTAATGGCGCCCGATGCAATGCGCTCTTGGGTGTCCGCCTCGTTCTCTAAGGGAAAAGGGCGCAGACCAAAGGGCAAACCCAAGAGGATATCTCCGGACAATGCCTGAGGCAGCGCTTGTTGGGCAATCCGTTGGCCCAACCACTGGTTAAAACAAATGGATTGAAACACGGACTCCAAGAATTTCTCTTTGTTGCTGCGTGCCCTTTTACCGCGCTTTAAGAACGCCACTACCTTTTCAAGATTGCCCTGTCCGTACCCAAAGCGTTGGTGACCAAAAAAGTTAGGAATGCCCTGGGACACGGCGCGCTTCCAGCGTGCTTTACAGCCCTCGGGGTCGCTGACTTCCCCTCTTAAAAGCACTCGAAAACGGTTCTGGGTGAGCTGACCCAATCGCAACTTTTTGTTGTTGCGCACCACTTCCAGCAGGCGCACGCCATCGATGCCGAGGTCAGAAGGGTCTTCTGCTCCCCAATGCTGGGCTGGCAGACTGACCCATTGGCGCGTCACACCCCGTTGGTCTTTTCGCCCTGCGAATCCAATATTTTTTTTAGAGATACCCCAACGTTCGCTGATGCGTTGCACCAAATGGTTCGTGGACAATCCTTGCTTTTCGACAAAACAAAAAAGATGGTGGCCTTGTGCGGCGGGAACGAACGCCAACTGTTCCTCCACTTGAAAATCTTCTAGAAATTCTCGAAACCGAAGCGAGCTTCGCAAAGCAGAATGCCCTTCGGATTCCAATAATGATGTTTGGGGGACTACGTGGGCTTGACGAAGCCAGTCCACAAAAGGCTGAAGGCTATGAGACGTCGCCACCTTCACGCTCAGACTCCTCTAGGGCAATAATCCGTTTTTCTGCCGCAATAATGCGTTTGTGCAAATCCCGAATTTCGTCATCGGTTGGAATGATCAAACGAGACGTGGCGTTTTTCACGCTTTCTTCCACGCGTTTTTCCAGTTCGAGTCTGTTCTTTTCGATATTCTTCTTGGCGTAGTTGAGCACCTGCTTGGCGTCCTCTTTGGTCACGGTACCCAGGGCCTCTAAACGCCCCAAGAGGGTTCGGGTCTCCCCTTCTTCCACCGCATATTCGCCCACACTCAGCTTCCAAGCCTCGCGAATACGCCCCAAGAAGGCCTTGTCACTTTTTCCAGTGGCCTTCTTTTTCTTGCTGTTTTTTTTCTGATCTGTGCTCATGAACGGTATCCAAAAAAACTCCGAGTCCACTCTAAAAGGCTCTAGACCTCGGTGCAAGTGAACCCGGAGGTGCATGCCCCATTTCTATTTACGAGAACGGGTCTTGCTTGCTTTTTTCTTCGTTGCCGGCTTTTTCTTACTGGCGGTTTTCTTTTTACCAGCGGCTTTTTTCTTGGTGGCCGCCTTCTTTTTACCAGTGGTTTTTTTCTTGGCAGCGGTTTTCTTTTTGCTGGCCGTTGTCTTCTTAGAAGCTGCCTTCTTACGGGCCGGCTTTCTCGTGGTTTTGCGATTTGTCGAGGTGCGCTTTGATTTGGAAACGGTTTTCAGTGCTTTTTCTTTACGAACCAAACCCAAGCGGTCCAAAACAAGGTCCAGCTCTCCCACCAAGCGCTCGGGCAGCTCGCCTAAGGTTTCCACCGCGGGCATTTGCAAAACGCCAGAAACAAAGTGGCTCAAGCGTTTTTGAGCGTCATCGCGAAGGTCCTTTTCAGCCCCCTTCACTTTTCTTTTGAGACTTTTGGCTTGCTGGCGCAGGTCAGAAACCGCGCCGTTCAGCTCTTGGTTTTTGTCGTTGGCCCAGTTCTGGGCTCTATCTTGGGCTTCTTCCAACACATCCACTGCGTGACCAACGAACGCTAACTGCTCTAATTGACCTAAAATTCTGTTTTTTCCTGCAGCATTTTTACCTGCCTTGCTTGACCTTTTACGCGCCATGGTGAATTCCTCCCTTTTCAAGTTGCCTTACATCTGTATTAGATAGGCACGTGACGCGTCGCGTCAACACCTAAAACCGGCTTTTTCGCACTTTTTTTGGGAAAAAGAATCCATCTGGAGATTTCTTACATGTTTTTCAAACATTTATCTTATGTCGGCCTCATCGCTTCCCTTTGCTTCTTTGGAACCCTGGGCTGTTCCAAGCCCACAGAGGCCAAAACCAACACACCTAAAAAAGCACAAGCCGAGAAAATCGCACAGAACAAGGTGCGCACCCCACCCGGCAAGCCCCAAGCCGCCAAACCTGGAGCATCAGCCGGACCCGTCACCGCGGCAGACCTGGGCAAAAAGATGGGCCTCAAGCAGGGTGACAAGTTGCTCGCCAATTTTGAAACCAGCATGGGCACCATCACCATTGAAATGTACTGGGAGCTCGTTCCCAATACCGTGGCTAATTTTGTCGACCTGGCCAAAGGGGAAAAAGAATGGCGCAGTCCCACCACCGGACAAATGGTTAAAAAGCCGCTTTATGATGGTACCATTTTTCATCGGGTGATTCCGAACTTCATGATTCAAGGGGGTGACCCCAAGGGCACGGGAAGTGGCGGTCCAGGTTTTGTGTTCGCGGATGAATTTCATCCCACCCTCCGTCACAACACACCGGGCATTCTATCCATGGCCAACCGAGGTCCAAACACCAATGGCTCGCAGTTCTTCATCACCGAAGGCCCCACCCCACACCTTGACCGACGACACAGCGTTTTTGGTAAAGTGGTCTCAGGTTTGCCCCTCGTTGGTCAGATCGCACGGGTGAAAACCAGCTCTCGCAACAAACCAGCCACCGATGTGGTTTTAAAGAAGGTGTCCTTCAAAACTGAAGCGGCAAAGAAATAAGGAAAGCCTTTGAAGGGTCTTTGGAGAACCATTGCCAACCTCGGACAAGGAGGCCTTCGTGGGCTTTCTTACCTGGGCGGGCTTTTGGTTTTCGCGCTGGAAGCACTTAGCACGTTCTGGCGCTATCCCGGATTCACCAACAGTCTGGCCTCCCAAACAGTTCTGATTTACCGACGCTGTTTGTTGCCCGTTACCTTTTTGCTCATGCCCCTTGGGGCCATGCTGGCCTTACAAGGTCTTCTGGTGGTGAAGGCTTTCGATCTGCACCGGCTTTTCTCCGCCCAGTTGATGAGCGCACTGGTCCGAGAGATGGCGCCGGGCTTCTCCGCGTTGATGGTGGCCATGCAAGCCGGGGCCGGCCTGACCGCTGAGTTGGGCACCATGACGGTCAGGCAAGAAAACCTGGCCCTAAAGACCATGGGACTGAACCCCATCGGTTTCCTGGGAGGCCCCCGCATCTTGGCCATCATTTTGGCGACCCTGCTCCTGTGTCCCGTGGGGGTCATGGCAGGCGTGGCGGGTGCATTCATTTATGCGGTGCTTCTGGGTGGTTTTCCACTACAGCAATTCGTGATTCACATCGGCGACCTGATTCACTTTTCCGACCTTTGGATGGCAGAATTGAAATGCCTGGTCTTCGGTTTGCTCACCGGCATCATCTGTACCGAAGCAGGCTTAAAAAACACCATTCGCAGTGCCGCCCAAGTGGGTCATGCCGCCAACCAAGCAGTGGTTCGCTGCGTGGTTTTATTGGTGGTGGCCAATTATTTACTCAACACTGGCCTCTACGGCTTAAGGGGGGGCTGATGCGGAACACCTCCTCTCACACCAACCCGCTCATTTTCGCCCTCTACGGGGCCTTGCGATTATTGGGCGGTTGTCATTTGGGCGAAGCCATCACCCATACCTCGCGTATTTTTTGGCGAACGGCCCCCGTGACGGTGATCATCGCTCTCTTTTCTGGCGCGCTTTTGGTGATTCAAACCACCATGTCACTCAAGCATTTGGGGGGCGGCATGATGGGTGCCTCCGTCATCGGCTTTGGAGGGGTACGAGAAGTGTTCCCGCTTTTAGCGGGTGGCGCAGTGGCCACACGAACGGGCGCGGCCTTGGCCAGTGAAATGGCAGTGATGAAACAGGGTAAGCAATTGGATGCCCTCGAAATCATGGGTGTCGATCTGAATTTTCATCTCATCGGTCCGAGGTTATTGGGCGTCATGATCGCCACGCCCCTTTGCGTGTTGGTGGCGGACATTGCGGGTTTGTACGGTGCCTTCTTGGCAGGCGCCTACCAGATTGGGCTCGATGCTGGCACCTTTTGGAATTTTCTGTTGTGGCCCATCAGCAACAAAGACATCATCGGCGGCATTTATAAAGGGATTCTGTTCGGCTGGGTCATTGGCTCCATCTCCCTTCATGCCGGGCTGAACGTGGGCACGGGCTCATTCGCCGTGGGAGAAGCCACGAACCGTGCCATCGTGCAATCCATGATCGCTGGCTCACTCATCTCTCTGCTCATCTCATTCATTGTTTACGGGGGGTTGGGCATATGAAAAAGAGCCATTTTCCCATCGCCATTGATTTCCGACACGTGGATCTGCACTTTGGTAAAAAACAGATTCTATCCGACATCAATCTACAAATTCCTGCGGGGCAAACCACCGTTTTGCTGGGCCCTTCTGGCGCCGGGAAGTCCACCCTCATGCATTTGGCCATTGGCCTGCTGAAACCCACGAAGGGCGAAGTGGTGGCGCTGGGGTACAACCTTGCCGAACTTCCAGCGGCCGAATTAAAAGGGCTTCGTCGTCGTTTGGGCATGGCGTTTCAAGATGGCGCATTGTTTGGCAGCATGACCGTTTATGAAAACGTGGCCTTCCCCTTAAAGAAAGTACTCCGCAAAAAGAACAAGGAAATCAAAGAGCAAGTGGACCAACTGCTCGACGCCATTGGCTTGTACGAAATGCGACATCAAACCCCCGACAAACTGAGTGGAGGCCAAAGAAAAAGAGTTGGCCTGGCACGAGCGCTGGCCATCGAACCCGAACTGGTCTTCTTTGACGAGCCCACCAGTGGACTGGACTCCATTACTTCAGCGAGTATCGATGCCCTCATTCAAAAGCTTCAAAGCCAGTATGACGTCACTTTTGTGGTCATCACGCACGATGTTCAAAGCGCCGCGGCCATTGCAGACCATGTGGCGGTTTTGGATCATGGTGTTTTACTGGAATTTGGCTCTAAATCTGAGGTTTGGAACTCCACCAATGAGGTGGTTCAAGCTTTAATTACCCGGCAACCCCTTGGCGGCAGTCAATCACCCCACTAAAAGGCAACCATGGAACCAGAACGCAAATCCATACAAATCATTTTAGGAACGCTCATTTTAATCACGTTGAGCGTCCTGGTTTGGCTAAGTTTTAAATTGGCGAGTAATG
>MDTD01021284.1_pt1 | contig 17824 bp, 15 predicted proteins | sample 811221 | NCBI WGS metagenome assembly MDTD01 (sample SAMN05326646, study PRJNA326480) | marine metagenome | isolation source: seawater | place: Pacific Ocean: South West | collected 2011 | reverse complement strand
GTATTGAAACTAAAATTTTTGTGAAAGAGGGATAAATTCTAAAAACAGCTATAGCAAATAGAGCCATTGTTGGAATAAAACTTGATAAGTCATTCTTCTCAAAAAAAAATATAAAAATTAAAATACAAAAATATATTACTATACAAAATTCGATTACTAATCTTGGTATATAATTTATTGAAGCATGTTTGATATTAATTTTTACAATTTCATTGTTTATTTTTGAAAATTTATTTGAAAAAAAATTGCCTAAGGAAAATATTTTTGTTTCCCGGAAAGAGTCGAAGCCTTCTCTAAGTAATCTATGGCTTTCACCTGCTAATTTAAGTCTATCTTTACTAAATCTCATTATCTTTTTTTTGTTAAAAAAATATAGAGATATACCTAATGTTACAAAAATTATAATCGCAATTGTAATTTCCAATGGATTAATTACTAAAAGAAATATCACTATTGATGATGTCATAGTAATTTCTAACAGAAGTATTAAAAATGGATCTAAAATATAAGTTGTAATCGCCTTTGTTTCATCTTTTATATTTCTTATTAATACTGATGAGTTGTGCGAAAGAAAATTTAATAATGGTAACTCTAAATATCCTTTAAACAACTTTGATGCCCATTTTGCTGATATTTTTTGAGCAAATGATACTTGTATTCTTTGCAGATAAAATAAACTTAGGTTTCTTAATGCAAAAACCGAAATAATTAAAAATAAAAAAAAGACTAAAGTTTCGATTAAACTATAATTGTTATTAGATATATAATTATCAATAAATGAAACTCCAGTATTATTTTGTGATATAATAAAATTTACAACTGGAAAAATTAAAGCAATACTACACAGTTCTAGAAAAACTGTAATAAGTAACGATAAAAAAATGAAAAAAAAACCTTTAAGATTTTTAAAAGTTAAAAAATTTATTACGTCAATAACTTGGAAAAATTTATTCATTATAGTATTTATATTGTAATATTTGAGACTTTTATATGGCATAATACAAGCAAATGATAAAAAATTTAAAAAGTATTATAAAAAGATTATTTTGGAAATTTGGCTTTAAAATAGAAAAAGTAGTAATACCTGAAGAGTATAATCTAACAGCTCCAGAACTTCCTTTACTAAAGTGTCTTAGAAATTCAAAAGGCATTTTACATTTTGGAGCCCATAGAGGATCAGAGGCTGCAATTTACGAATGGTTTGGAAAAAAAGTTTACTGGTTTGAAGCTAATCCTAAAATATTTTTAGATCTTAAAAATAATCTTAAAGTATATCCTTATCAAAAAGCTATTTGCGCATTAATTTCTGATGAAAGTGATAAAATAGAAACATTTAAAATTTCAAATAATGATGGAGCCTCGTCTTCTATTTTTGATTTCGGCTATCTAAGTAGTGGATCTCAAACTTTATGGCCAAATAAAAAAAAATTAAAAATGACTAATATCATTAATTTAAAAACTTCAACCATTGATGATTTGATTTTAAAAAATAAAATTGAGATTGAATCATTTAATCATTGGGTTCTGGATCTCCAAGGTGCAGAACTTTTAGCCCTTAAAGGGGCAGATAAATCTATCGAATATTGTAAATCTCTTTTTATTGAAGTTAGTAAAGGGGAGGTATATCAAAATGCTGCACAATATCACGAAATCAAAGAGTTTTTGCTTAAAAAGGGCTTTAAACAATCTTGGGAACCTTATAATGAACATACAAATGTTTTATTTGAAAGATTTTAAGTATTTTTATTTAAAAGAGAATATTTAATTTTTAAAAATCTATCATTTTCTTTATCCACTATATAAATTTTATTAGAAAAATAAATTACTGAAGACGGATTTAATGGGAAATATAATTCTTTATTTGAGAATTTTTTTTTAATTTTTTTTCTTTTTAGATCATAAATTATTAATGGATTAATGCCTCTATTGAGTATGAACAAATAATTCTGAAAAATATATAATCCACGTATTACTTTAAATTGTTTTTCATTAAAATAGATTTTTTTTAAAATTTTTAAATTTTGGTCGAATTTTAAAACAATACATTTTTTAAAATCTGATATATAAGTATTACCCAAACTATCATTACAAACTGCCTTGCACAAAAGTAGATTATTTTTTGTGAATTTTGTTAGATTTATTTCATTGATAAATTTTGATAAAAAATTATATCTGATAAGAGATCTATTGTTTGTATTCGAAACATATAAATTTTCATTAAATATAGTCATATCCTGCGCGTCTTTGAGATCAAGATTCATTGTTTTTGTTAAACTTCCTGTAAAATTGAAAATAAGAATTTTATTACTTAAATTTGTAAATCTATATAAAACAACAATTAATTTTTTTTCACTTAAATATAAAAAATCAAAAGAGTTTGGTTTTCCGTTGATAAAATTTTTAATTTTTACAATTCTTTTTAAATTAAGATTTTTATCATAAAAAATAATTCTTGAATTATCTCTGTCGAGCAAAGCTAGTTTATTGTCAATTAATTTAGCTTTAATGGGTCTACTCAAAATCTTAGGATCATATTTTTTTTTTACTAATAATTTGAAGTTGTTTTGATTGAAAAGAACAATTCGATCATTATTTTTATCAGAAATAATTAAATTTTTTTCATAAAAATTTAAGTTCATAGGCAAATCAAATTTTCCTAGCTCTTTTCCTTTTCCGCCAATTTCTTTTTTTATATTTAATGATTTATCTAAAAAATAAATTTTATAATTGAGACTATCACAGATAACTATTCTTTTATCAAAAAACTTTATTGAGCTTATAAATCTAAAATAAAAATTTGATCCTTTTTTTTTTATATCTTTTTTTTTTAATATATTAAAATTTTTATCAACCAGAAAAAAATTTTTTTTGTTAACAATAAGATATTGATTATTTTCTAAATAACAAAACTTTGAAAAATTTAAATCAATTTTTTTTATTACTTTTTCTTTTATTTTAATTTTATCAAGATTCTTAATATTAACCTCAATGTATTGATTAAACTTGCTATCTAATACAACTAATTTTTTTTCTTTTTCATGAAAATATAAACATTCTATATATTTAGTTTGCTTAAATATTTTGTATTTTTTATTTATTTTTCCATCTAATTTTCTTATCAAAAAACCTGTTCCCTTTTGATCAAAATCTATAAAGTGATTTTCATCGTATTTAGTAATAAGTGAATTTGGAAAAATTTTTTTTATTTGTTTAAACTTTTTTTTTTTTATCGATGTTAACTTTAATTATATTTTGCTCATGTCCTATTTTTGAAATTAATATATTTTTTAAATTATTCTTAATTATTATAATTTCAGAGGGTCTATTAAAATCTTTTAATTCAATCATTTTTTTAAATATAAATTTAGATAGAAACTTACGAAATTTTTATTTAATCTTTTCCAATGTTTTATCATCCTTGCCGGAGGGTCAATTCCAATATCTAAAACCTGATAGTCGTGTTTATCCAAAATTATATCAAATTTTAAAATCCAATTTTTCATCCCAAGATCATTTGAAACATTGTGTAATTTTTTAATGATATTATTTTTTTTTAGTATTGGAAAATTATTAATTTTTAACATTTTGCCAGAATTAAAATCATAAATCTCAAATTTATTTTTAAAAATATTAATTCTTAAATCTCTACCAACAAATCTTTTTTGTAAAATATAATTTTTTCTAAAAAACTGATTTTTTTTCCAATTTATATTAGTTTCTAATAGTGTTTTTGGATTCCCCTTATACAAATAAAAAGGGCTTTTACCATAATCTGATTTTAAGTAAAAAAATTGATAATGTTTTTTATTTTTTAAATTTTTTTTTAACTCTTTTTTATTTTTTATTTTAAAACATTTGGGAACTTTTAAATCGTGTTTTTTAAAAAAGTTGTAAAATAAATTTTTAGAGAGACAAATATTAATATTTTTAAAAGATGGATATGATAATTTTAATTTTTGTGCTAGATACGATGCACCTACATATGAAAATTGAGATGAAGCCGTAAAAATATTTACAATATTCTGCGTTTTTATTTTTTTGTAAATTAAGTTTAATTTTTTAATATCTAAATAACTTGAACTAAAATACTGATGAGAAATCTTTCTTCCAACACTTTTTCTATTTTTATCAATTAAAATTATTTTATAATTTAATTCTTTTAATCTTTTTAAGTACGGATATTGTTTTTTATTACAACCCATAAAAACTATAAATTTAATCATAGTTAATTTTTTTGGAAAAAAATTTTTATTTTCTTGATTATATATTGTAGCTGTTTCTCCGTAAGATTATAATGGACTGGTAAAGATAAAGCTTTTGAATAATATTCTTCTGAATTTACAAAATTTTCCCTTTTAAATTTATTTTTTTTATAAAATGGATGTCGGTATATTGGTATATAATGTAAGTTTGTCTGAATATTATTTTTTTTCAAAAAATTATATAATTTGTCTCTTAAATTATTTTTAACATAAACTATAAATAAATGTCTTGATGACAAATTATTTTTATCTATTTTTTGGAATTTTAAATTTTTTCTAGGTAATTCGTTTTCATATATCTTTGATATAAAATTCCTTTTTTGTATAAATTTATTTAGTCTTAACATTTGGCTAACACCCAGCGCTGCTTGTAGCGAACTCATTCTAAAATTTGAGGATAAATATTTTTGTTCATAATACCAACCAGGTTTGTTCTTAATGTTTAATTGAGATTTAGACTTAACAATTCCATGTGATCTCATTGATTGAATTTTTTCGTGTAATTTTTTGTTATTTGTAAGAACCGCACCACCCTCTCCCGTAGTTATAGATTTTACAGGATGAAAACTAAATACCGTTATGTCGCTGTATTTTGAATTTCCAATTTTAATATCTTTATATGTTGAACCTAATGCGTGTGACGCATCCTCTACGATAGAAAATTTATACTTTAATGATAATCTCTTTAATTCTTTTAGGTCACATGGATTTCCACCTAAATGGACTGCAACGAGTATTTTTGGTAATTTATTTTTTTTTTTAGAAAGAATTAATTTTTTCTCTAGCTTATCAATATCTATATTAAAACTATCTGAGTTAATATCTACAAAATCAACTTTTGCTCCAAAATAAAATGCACAATTTGCTGATGATACAAAAGTAATCGGTGTCGTCCATAATGTATCTTTAGATGTTAAGTTAATAGCCTGGCAAGCAATTAATAATCCTGTGGAAGCACTGTTAACTATTGTTGCATTTTTTGATTTTGTATATTTGCATAGAGATATTTCAAATTTTTTTATTATAGGGCCCTCTGTAATGAAATCTGATTTAAGTGCATCAATTACAGAGTTAATATCTTTTCTTTCTATATTTTGAGTACTATATCTAATTATTTTTTTTAATTTCATTAATAATAGATAGTAATTGTTTAGAATTTAGAAAAATTGAATTATTCCCGCTATTATAATTAAACTCTTTTGTTTGTGTTGATGCTTTGATTTTTTTTCTATATTTTTCGAATTTTTTTTGGGCAACATTTGGATATAAAATAAAATATTTTTTTGTTTCCATTGCAAATCTTGACTCTGCTTTGCTAATTAGATCTTCATGAACTTTTTCTCCTTGTCTAATTCCAACATATTTTATTTTTGTTCCTTTAAAAACATTGGCGAGATCTAAAACTCTATAGCTTGGAATTTTTGGAATTAAAATTTGACCATTTTCCATATATTTTAGAGCCCACATTGACATGTCAATGGCTTCGTTCATTTTAATACTGAACCTCGTCATATCTTTGTGGGTGACTGGTAAAATCTTACTTTTTGATCTCTCAATAAAAAAAGGCATTACTGATCCTCTTGAAGCATTAACATTTCCATATCTCATTATTACAAATTCTGTTGACTTATAAGGATTATTCTTTTTAGCTGTTAAAAATAATTTTTCAGCACATAATTTTGTAGCACCATATAAATTTACAGGGCTACAAGCTTTATCTGTTGAAAGGAAAATTACTTTTTTTATATTTTCTTCTAAACTTGCATCAATTAAATTTTGAGCACCATCTATGTTTGTTTTAATCGCCTCACTGGGATTATACTCTGAAGCTGGTACTTGTTTTATTGCAGCTGCGTGGAATACAAAATCAATTCTATTAAGAGCAGTTCTTAATCTTTTATAATCTCTTATATCTCCTATAAAAAATCTTAGATTTGGATATTTTAAAGTAGGATATTTTTTTTGCATTTCAAACTGTTTGTTTTCATCTCTGCTAAAAATTACTAGTCTTTTATACTTAGGGTAATTTTTAATAATAAATTCTATAATGGCCTGGCCAAAACTTCCTGTTCCACCTGTAATAAGAATTGATTTATTATTTAACATAGTAGAAAATTTAAAATTTGATTTTAAAATAACTTATATACCAATCCAAAAACTTTTTAATACCTTTTTCAACATTAATTTTTGGTTTAAAATTGATTAATTTATATAGTTTTCCTATATCTGAATGAGTTTCTTTAATATCTCCTTTTTGTAAATTTTTAAATTTAATTTTTGCTTTTAAGTTCAAATTTTTTTCGATCAATCGAATAAATTTCATCAATTTAATTGGTTTTCCTCTACCAATATTAAGAATTCTATATGGAATTTTTTCTTTTTTCGGACTCATTTTTATAAGTTTAAATATTGAATAAACAATATCATCAATAAAAGTAAAATCTCTTACATGATTACCATAATTATAAACATTTAAAAATTTGTTAGATAAAATTGACTCCGTAAATTTAAATAAAGCCATATCTGGTCTACCCCACGGACCATAAACAGTAAAAAATCTTAATCCTGTGATTGGTAATTTGTAAATACTCGAAAATGAATAGGCAATTACCTCATTACAAGCCTTTGTAGCGGCATAAAATTGAATAGGTTTAGAAATTTCGAAATTTTCTTTTAAAGGAAATTTTTGTTTATCACCATACACACTACTTGTACTGGCAAAAATTAAATGTTTAATACCATGATTTTTGCATAAAGTTATCACATTGTAAAATCCAAGAATATTACTTTGGTAATAATCATTCGGGTTTTTTATGCTATATCTTACGCCTGCTTGAGCGGCTAAATTTACAACGTATTTTGGCTTAAATCTTTTAAATAATAAATCCAATTTTTTAAAATTAATAATATTAATTTTGAAAAATTTAAATCTTTTAAATTTTTTGAGAAGTTTTAACCTATCGATTTTTATTTTAGGGTCGTAATAATTATTGATATTATCTATCCCAATTACATTGTAGTTTTTGTTAGCTAGAAGTTTACACAAACTAAATCCAATAAATCCTGCACATCCAGTAATTATAATATATTTTTTATTCATTAAAATGTTCCATCAATATATTTTTTTGGATAAATACTATGTAAATCAAAAATTATGGAATTTTTTTTTGTTAATTTTTTTAACTTTTTTATTTCTATATTTTTAAAATCATTGTGTTTTACAAGTAAAATTATAGCGTCATACTTCAATTTTATCTTAGTAAAATTTGTAAAATTTGAAAATTTTTGAGCATGAGGGTCGTAAACATCAACTTTTTGAAATTTTTTTTTTAATTTATGAATTAACTCTAAAGCTTTAGAATTTCTAATGTCAGAAATATTCTCCTTAAAAGTACATCCTAATGCTAATATTTTACTTTTATTAGTATTTAATTTTTTACTTTGTAGTAAGGACAAAAATTTTTTATAAATAAAATTGACAGTCTCTTCATTAACATTTCTTCCGGCAAGAATTATTTTTGGAACTATCCCCATCTTTTTTGATTTATAATTTAGGTAATACGGATCTATCCCAATACAATGTCCTCCAACTAAACCAGGTTTAAAGTTTAAAAAATTCCATTTTGTTGATGCCGCTTTTAACACTTCCTGAGTATTTATTTTCATTTTATCAAAAATCATAGCTAATTCGTTAATAAGACCGATGTTAACATCTCTTTGAATATTTTCGATTATTTTTGCAGCTTCTGCAACGATTATACTTTGAGTTTTTATTATCCTTGCATTTATTATTTTTGAATAAATAAAATATATTTCTTTTAGAGTTTGATTATTAGAACCAGATATGAGTTTGTTGATATTTCCAATTTTTCTTTTTTTGTCACCAAAATTTATTCTCTCAGGACAATATCCGCAAAAAAAACTATTTTTTTTATCTAAATTGTAATCTAATTTTGAAAATTTCTTTAAAATAGGAACACAATATTCTTCTGTCAGACCAGGGTAAACGGTACTCTCATATATCACAATATCACCAGGCGCAATTAACTTTGCTATAGCCTCAGTTGCACTTTTTATTAATCGTAAATCAGGTCTTTTATTTTTAAATATTGGCGTTGGGACAGTAATTATATATACATTACATTTTTGTAATAATTTTTTGTCTGTAGTAAAAATTAACTTTTTTGAAAGCCTAAATTCTTTTTTTTTAACCTCTTTGTTAATATCAATACCTTTTTTTAAATTTTTAACCTTCATATTTGATGTATCGTATCCGACTACATTAAAAAACTTTCCAAGTTTTAAAGCAAGAGGTAGACCAACATAACCAAGACCAATTACCCCAATGTTAAACTTTTTTTTCATAATTATTTATTATTATTCAGATAAAAATTTTTATTGTCTATATTAGATTTTAAAAAAAATCATACCTAATTTGTTTAAATAATCCTTTTAATTTGATGAATCACTGATTGACACCCAGTATCAAATGCTAATTTATTTATCAAATTATGATCTTTGCTATAAAATATTTTTTCATTAAATTCGTTTATTAATCTTTTATTTTTTAAATATTTTATAGCAATCATTCTTTTAGAATTCTCTTTAAAGGTCCATATCATTGGTTTTTTAGACATAGCTAAAATTTCATAAGTTAGGACGCCATGCCTGATAATTTGTTTTTTAGAAAGTTTAAGAAGTTCCAAAAAATTTTTTGGGTTTTCTAAATAAGGGATATTATTTTTTCTTAAAATCTTAATATTTTTTAAATTATTTTTTTTGTTTATAATAAATAGAAAATTTTCATTTGTCGATTTTACACAAAAGTCAATAATTTGTTTTGGAACTCTTGATACCCCCCCGGGAACAATTATATTAAAATTTTGAGTTTTATCATTTTTGTAATTTAAATAATTTATTTTTCTATTAATTATTAAATATTTTTTTCCACTAAAAGTGCCTTTGATTTTATTTATTAAACCCGGAATAATATTTATTGCATTTTTATAATTAATTATATTATCTATAGAAATTACTTTTTTAAACTTAACAATTTTTAGAATTTTTTTTGCCATTAAACCTGGCACGTCTAAAAGAACCACATCTTTTTTTAGTTTTTTTAGCTTTAAAATTTTATTTTCATTTTTTAAAATAATTAATTTAGTATTAAATTCTGTTGACTCATCTATTTCTCTTTTAATAGTTTGGCATCTTTTAAAATGACCCAATCCTATTTGATTAGATTTTGATGTAATAATATATACATATTTTTTTTTTAGAAATGGTTTCTGCTGAAATACGTGAGAATTGATAGATTGATATATTTTTTTCAATTTATGAACATTTTCATAAGTAAATTTTTTTTTTTCTTTTTTTTAAACTTAAATATGCAATTCTAAAAAAATCTAAATCTGATTGTGTATCTACAGACATTCTTATTTTATTACTTGTTTTAAATTCATCAAATGCAGAGTTTTTTTTTACATCAATATGTTTAATATCAAATAAATTTTTTGAGTAATTTAATACATAACCAGGGTGTTCTTTAAAATTTACAGTTTTAGAAAGAAGGTTAATCTTTGGCCAGATTTTTTTTTTGTAAATATCTACACCTTCAATATATGTATTTTTAAATTTAATAGCATCGTATTTTTCATTTTTCTTAAAAAATTTATATGATTTATTTATAAAATTGTTATCAATTAATGGACAATCACCTGAAATTAAAACAAAATAATTATTTTTAATTTTTTTAGAAACTGAATTTATTCTTCCAGTAACATCATTATCGTTTTTATGATAATAAAACTTTAATGTTGGAAATTTTTTTTTTATTTTCTGAAAAATAAAATTTTTTTTAAAAGGCCCTGTTGCTAAATAAATTTCATTGATGTTTTTGTTGATCTTTATAATATTAAGTAAACTTTCTATAATCGAGTATTCTCCAATTTTTAAAAAATGTTTTTTTGGTAAGCGTCTTGAATTTTGCCTACATAAAATTATAGCCGATAACATGACATAAATACCTTTTGGTAATTTTTGTATTTAATAATTATATTTATAAATTCCATGAAATTTTAAAATGATTAAAAACTTCATATTTATTAGTATTAATCCTAAATGTTTCATCTATTTCTTGAGCAGAAAAATTGATTCTAAAAAAATAATCTTTTTTGTCAGGAAAGTTCTTATATAAAATTTGTGTCATCAAAAAGTTTAAGCTTTGATCAAAATTAATTAAACATTTATTTTTTTTATCCCCAATAATTAATCTTCCTTCGGTAGCAGCAAATCCTTGATAGGATGATATGTTCAAATTCAGATTTTTTTCGTGATCAATATTGTTATATCCTAGTTTAAAAGTTTCTAGTTCTTTTCCACCTAAATTTACAGAATAAAATAATGTATTTTTATCAAATATTTTACTGTCAAATGTTAAACTCAACAGTCTAATTTTTTCTCTTTGTCGTTTTAACAATGAAATTTTAGTGAATAATTCAATATTTTTTCCTTTGTTAAAATAGATGTATTTTTTATGAAAATGATAATTTTCATTTTTAATTTTAGTTATTAAAGAAAATGAATTTTTATTATTTTTTTGAAAATTGACACCTTTTTTTAAATCACTGATTTTCCTTTGACCAGAAGGTTCTATAAGTGCGTTTCCAGAAAAAAAGTCAGCTCCTAAATTTATATCATCATATTTGTTGAATGGTATTGTGCATATGGTTTGCTTATTTCTAATTAACCAGCTATCAATACTTGAGCCTTTATTTAAATTTAATTTAAGGTAATTTTTTTTAAAATTAAATTTTATAATAGATTCATTTTTTTTTTTATAACCTTTAATATTAAAAATATTTTTACTTGAAAAACTAACAATTTTATTTTTCCTAATTATATTTTTAATATAAAATTGAATTTCTTTGTTTACTTTTTTCCATCTATTTATTTCAATATGAGTTCTGTAATCACTTGACCAAAAATTTAATAATTCATTATAATTTTTTCTACTTTTAATTTTATTCTTTTTTAAATAATCGAAAATCTGATAACAAAATGCATTTAATTTAGAGTCGTTTCTTCCTGTAATAGCCCATCTATTAATAGTATATTTATTTTGTTTTCTTACTAAAATTGGATTTTTACTATCTGTAAGGCTTAGTTTTTTCGAATTTTTTTTAGTTTTAGAAATTTCTTTGACATGAGTAAAATTTTTTAAGCCAAATATATCAATTATCTTTTCAATTTTCATCCAGGGGTCTCCCTTGATAACATCATCCTTATATCTTTTAGGATTATAACCAAAAATTTCCCCATCACTTGCATATAAACATAAATATCCTTTTTTTTTTTTAAAATTCTTAACAATTTGCTCATAAGATTTTTCATTTATCTCATTTTTAACAAAACGCTGCAAAGCTTGAAATAAAATCGTATTGTACCATATCAAATTTATTTTTGATCCATTGAGTTTACCTGAATAATAAAATTGTGATTTATCTAAATGCATATTATTTTTATAAAAATTATTCCATTCCATTATCAAATTTTTATATTTAAATTTCTCTAATATTTTTGCTCCACTAAAAGAATAAACCCCTTCATTGCAACAAGCTGTTTCAGGAACAATCTCGAAATATTTTTTATATAATTCAAGTCCATATTTTATATTTTTTTCGTTAAGTTCATTAGGAACCAATGGTTGTATAATTTGAGAGTATCCAGATCCTATTAATTCTATGTAACCTAATTTAATCAATGTTCTCAACTCATTTATTATATGTGGACGAATTTGTTTTATAATTTCAATAGTATTTCCAGTCAAAGAGATTGCAATTTTTACTCTCTTCTTTTTTACTAACTTTAATAACTTAGATAAAGATTGATCAATTACCTGAATTCTTTCACTTTCTTTCATTGAAGAAAACATTAAATTATAAAAAAAGATAAGAAAATATTTCATTTGAATTAGTAAAATTTTTTTAAAAATTTAAGATAAGGAGTAACCAAATCATAATCATTTTCCATTAGTTTTTCTCCACCAAAGAAGAAGTTTAATTCATTTAAATAGACATTTTTTTGATCCTTTGAAACTCTAAAATTAAAATTTACAGGTGTAAGTTTTAAGTTTAATTTTTCTATAATTTTATCAATATCAGATTTAATTGAATTAAAATATTTTTTTTTTTTATAAAAATTAATTGGGAAAAAGCCGCTATGAATTATAGACCCGAATTTAGTAAATTGATTTTTTTCTTTATATAATCTTTTTAAAACAAATTTATTATTATCTATGTAACCACAGACTGTTATATCAAAACCTTCTATATATTCTTGGGAAACTACTTTTTTATTATAGGACAACAAACGTGCAGTTTTAAAATATTTCTTAAATTTATTCTTATTTTTGATTAGGAAAACATTCCATTTTCCCTGTTTCTCAATATCTGATTTAATTACAAGTGGATAATCTAATTTACTTTTTATTTTAATATATGATGTTTTGATAAATTTCATCTTATTTATTTTACAAAATCTAGAAATATAATACTTTGAAATTATTTTATTTATCAAATTAATATTTGGTTTTTGAAATCCAATCATATGATTTATTTTTAATGCAATTACACTAGATGGTCCTGATGACCTTGTTATACACATGAATAAATTTTTTTTAGAAATATTTTTGTAAATTTTTTGTAAATTTTCACTATCAACATTTATGAATTTATGTGCATAATTTTTTGCAACGCAATTCTTATCCTTATCAATTAAAATAATTTTTGAATTAGAAAAAATTTTTTTAATCCTTTTTATTAAAAAAATAGTTTTTTTGGAACCTTTCAAAACTAAAAAAATTTTATTTTTTTCTTTCATAAAAAATTTTTATTTTTCTTAAAGCTTTTTTAGAAAGTTCTATAGATTTTTGATAGTCATTCGAACATGAAATTACATATAAAATTCTATTCATATAATTTATTTTATCTAAAAAATCGCCCTTTTTTACTTTTTTTAACATCTTAAGAATTTTTATACCTTTAGAATTCCTAGACTCTTTTAAACCATCTATTTTTATAATTTTTCCCGGTTTATGATTAAGGTATCGGTGACTTATAAAGTTTTTACAATTTTTATAAATTAACTTTTTTTCAATTTTTTCTCCTATACTCCACAAGACTAATATTTTAGGTAGATTTATACCGGAAGAATACCTCTGCATCTCTGCCGCAAAAGCTGTTGAAGTTCTGGATGCTATTTCTAAGACATAAACATTATTTTTTTTTATTATCAAATCACCCTTAACTGGTCCACCATCGATTTCTAAAGCTTTTATAGATTTATTAAAAACACTATTCACTTTATCAGCCAATTGAATATTAATTTTTGAAGGCATTACGCCCATAAATTCTACAATAGAAGGCTGAGTTTTTTTAATATCTAAGTAATATCGATCAGCAATACCAGTTACAAAAAGTTTTTTATTCAAAACAAAACCCTCTATGCTTAATTCTTTACCTTTGATGTATTCCTCTACAATTACCTCTTTTTTTAAACTTACCCTTTGAGCTTCTTTAAAAGCTTTTAAGTATTCTACTTTATTTTTTACAAAGCTTACCCCTCTAGATCCAGATGAGTCAACTGGCTTTACAATAAAAGGAAATTTAAATTTTAATTTGTTTTCAATTTTTTTTAATACCAAAAATTTTGGTATTAATACACGTTTGTCATTTAATCTCTTTGATCTTAAGCTTTTATATGTTGTCCATTTTGCTACTTTTGGTTTTACAGAATTTAAATTAAAATATTTTGCAATCGTTGCAACTTCAATTGATGCTTCTGCACCAAAAGTAACTATACCACTAAATTTAACATTTAATTTTTTTAATTGTTGAATACAAGCTTTTGTATTTTTAAAACTTTCAAAGATAAAATTATGACAATATTTTTTACAAGGTGAGTTTAAATTTTTATCAATTCCAACTATTTTTAATCTTAACTTTTTTGCCTCTAAGTAGACTGGCTTTTGAGACAAACTCGCACCTAAAATTATAATGTATCCCATTAAATTATTTTAGATCATTCCCCCATCAATATTAAACTTTGAGCCTGTCGAATATTCAGAATTTGAATTAATTAAATATTTAATCAATTCAGATATCTCTTTTGGGGATCCAAGTCTTCCTGAGGGTATTGATTTTATTACTTTTGAGTTCTTTTTTTTTTTATTTTTTGAAATAGATTTAGTATTTATTACTCCAGGGCTAATTGTGTAAGAAAAAATTTTTTTCTTAGCAAATTGTTTAGAAATAGATTTTGTTAGGTTAGAAAGACCTGCTTTAGATGCAGCATAATGCGGCTGTTCAATACCTCCTGTTTCTGCTGCAATTGAAGATATATTAATAATTTTTAAACTATCATTTTTTTTATTAAGTATTGCAAATTTGGAAAATATAAAAGGAGTTACCAAATTACATTTAAGCATATTAATCCAATCTTGATTAGTCAAAGTTAAATATTTTTTTCTTTGAGAAAGTGCAGCATTATTTACTAAAACATCTATATTATTTTTTTTAAAAAAAAATGCTGAAAATTTTTCTGTTTTTTTTAGATTTAAAAAATCAAGTTTATAAAACTTAACATTTTTTATTTTTAATGCTTTCAAATCTTTTGATAATTTATTAATTTTCTTTATGTTCTTATTATATAAGGCAAAAATATTTGCTGAGCTCTTAGCTAAATCAAGAATTATTTGACAACCTATATCACTTGATGCACCAGAGATTAATATATTTTTTTTTTTCATATGACTAACATTTGCTGTCTTTTTAATATTTTTTTTAACATTTTGAAAATTTTATTTATTTTTTATTGGCCTAAATCCATCTAAAGGATCAGCTCTCCATTTTCGCTCTTTTATTTCCTTTTTAGTTGGTTTTTTTTTATTTGTACCATCAATAATTTTTCTATTCTTTGTATAATTAATTACCTTTTTTATCTCGTATGGTAACCAACAATGTTTTTGATTATATTCTGGTCCCTTTCCATCTAAGTCCATATGAAATTCTATCGTATCCACTTCCCATTTCTCTATAGCTCTGATCAAAACATTTTGATTTACACTATGATCAGACCAACCGACGTTACATTTAAATCTTTTTCTAAGAGTATGAATAGTAGATAAATTACAATCTTCTATTGTAGTTGGATAATTTGAACAACAATGTAGAATAGTTAAATCTTTACATCCAAATTTTTTTAGGATTTTTACAGCATTTTGTACCTCTTTAAGTGTAGCCATTCCTGTAGAAATAATGATTTTTTTTTTTGTTTTGGCGCATTTTTTTAAAAGATCATCCCATAAAATTTCATAAGAAGATATTTTGAAAAAGTCGACTTTTTTTTTTAATAAGTCAACTGCATCTAAATAGAATGGTGTACAACCAAATTTTATTTTGTTTTTTTTGCATTCCTTACTTATTTGAGAAATAAATTCAATTGGTAACTCCCACTTTTTTCTTCTTAGTATATCTGGGTATTTCTTAATTATTTCAGGTCTAAATAATTGATCCACTTTAAAAAGCTGGAACTTTACACCATAACATCCTATATCTTTAGAAACTTTAATGAATTTTTTAATTCTACTCAAATTTTTCAAGTGATTAGAGGATACTTCCGAAATAAAATTCATTTTACAAATGGATCAAGTTTTACAAAAGTTTCATTACCAAGATCAACATCACAAATCATTGTATCTTTTGAGGATAAAACCTTTTTTATTTTTTTTATCACTTCCTTATTTTTTTTTATCTTTTCTGATTTAAATCCATAAGATTTTGAAACTTTACAGAAATCTGGATGACTATAGCCGTATTCAGTATTTGTTCCATACATTCTTCCATCTAGATTATCTCTGTTAAAATCCTTGATAGCTCCCAAGCTATGATTATTTAATATGAATATTTTAATCTTATATTTATAATTCTTTATCGTTTGCAGTTCTTGAATATTAAGCTGCATACCACCATCTCCAATTATACAAATTACATTACCTTTTATATTTTTAATTGCAGCAATACCCATTGATGCAGGCAATGAATAACCCATTGGTGAGTGCCCCCAAGAGGTTAATAATCTTTGATGTTTTCTAATCCTAATTTCCTGCATTGTCCACATAACGTTCTGTCCAGTATCTGGAATAATAACATCGTGGTTACCCATCAGCTTTGAGAGTTTCTCGAAAAAAAAATATGGATTTACCTTATCCATTGTTAAAATATCTTTTTCTTTATAAAATCTATAATCTAAAAAATCATCTACACATTTTTTTTTCCAATAATCTGACTTTGTTATCTTTGAATTGTTAATTTTACTTAATATTGCTTTAAGAAATACTTTTGCATCTATATCGAAGCCATATTTAGTTTTTATTTTTTGATTGATTTCACCTTTATCAATATCAACATGAATAATTTTACTTTTTTTTGCAAATTCTTTGGGAGTTGATCTAACTTGTCTCCAACTCAATCTTGACCCTATAACAAATAAAAGATCACTTTGATTCATGTTTTTATTAGAGGGTTTGTGGCCCATTGTGCCAGTCATACCTGCATACAAACTGTGATCATTCGGAAAACATTCTTTCCCACTGTAAGTGGTAAAAACTGGAGCATTTAACTTTTCAGCAAATTCTTTAAATAATTTTTCTGATTTAGAATGTCTAACTCCTCCACCGCATAATATCGAAATCTTAGACGAATTTTTAATCAATTTAATTACTTCATTTAACTTAATGATATTAATCTTTTTTTTAATTATCGTATTTTTAATTTTATTCCTGTTTCTCCTAATATTTTGTATTTTACTCCACTGAATATCCATAGGTATATCTAAAAGGACTGGGCCAGGTCTTCCTGTTGTTGAAATTAAATAAGCTTTCTCCAGCTCTTCTGGTATATTATTAATTTTTGTGATTTGTTTACTATATTTGGTAATTCCTTTAACCATGTTGACAATGTCGGTTTCTTGAAATCCTAGCTGTCTTTGATTTTGTTTTGATAGTTCCCAGGTTCTTACCTGACCTGTTATATAAATACCTGGAATTGAATCATAATATGAACATGCAATACCTGTTAATAAATTTGTAGCACCAGGTCCACTAGTTACCATCATTAAACCTGGTTTTCCTGAAAATCTACTATAAGCATCCATGGCCATAGATCCGGCCTGTTCATGCAAAACACAGATTGGCTTTAAAAGTTTTGAGTTGCTTCTTTCATGAATCTTCCAACAAGAGTCAATAATGTGAGCTATAGCGCCCCCAGTAAATACATAATTAAATTCAATACCTTTGTCATAAAAGAACTTGGCAATATAATCTGAGGCTTTCAAGAAATCATCTCCAATAGATAAGTAATAAACTTATATGATCTATTTTCAATTAATATATGTATAATATTAAAATCAAATCTAACTTGTTGAATTTTTTTCAGTGCATAAATCAAGCCAATTGAGCTATTAGTACTGGTCAGCTGCACGCATTACTGCGCTTCCACATCCAG
>MDTD01150736.1_pt1 | contig 17826 bp, 14 predicted proteins | sample 811221 | NCBI WGS metagenome assembly MDTD01 (sample SAMN05326646, study PRJNA326480) | marine metagenome | isolation source: seawater | place: Pacific Ocean: South West | collected 2011 | reverse complement strand
TGGCACTTTACTCATATTATGCCTAATTGTATAATTGGTAAAAATTGCACATTAGGTCAAAATGTATTCATTTCTTCAGGTGTGATTGTTGGAGATAATACAAAGATTCAAAATAACGTAAGCCTCTTCGATGGGGTTGTTTGCGAAGAGAATGTCTTCATTGGCCCGTCTGTAGTCTTTACAAATGTTATTAACCCCAGATCTGAAATTAATAGACGATCAGAGTTTAAGAAAACTCAAATTAAAGAAGGTGCTACTATTGGTGCTAATGCAACTATAATTTGTGGAATTTCTCTTGGCGAATATTCTTTCATTGCTGCTGGTTCAGTGGTAACAAAGGATGTATTGCCTTATGCGCTAGTTATGGGTAATCCATCAAGACAAGTTGGGTGGGTGAGTAAATATGGGTATAAATTAAATTTTGATTCAAAAAATATTGCTATTTGTAATATCACTAAACAAAAATATTTCTTAAAAAAGAATTATGTTAAATTAATAAAATAAAAATCCTTGAAAATTGACTTTGCTAACTTAAGGGTCGCCTATGATAGGCGTAAAGAAGAATTTAATAAGGCCATTCATGATGTTATTTCAAGCGCTAATTATATTATGGGCCCTGAAATTCAGGTTTTTGAGGATAAGTTGGCCAGTTATACTGGTTCTAGTCATGCTCTAACTTGCTCTTCTGGAACTGACGCCTTGTTACTTGCATTAATGTCTCTTGACATAAAAAATGGTGATGAAGTTATTACTTCGCCTTTTACATTTATATCTACTGCTGAAACTATAGCTTTACTAGGCGCTAAGCCAGTTTTTGTTGACATTAAAGAAGACACATATAATATCGACACAACAAAAATTGAAGACAAAATAACTAAAAAAACCAAAGCTATAATAGGAGTTTCTTTGTTTGGGCAAGTTGCTGATATGAATGAACTTAACTTAATTGGAAAAAAATATAACATCTCAATAATTGAAGATGCTGCTCAAAGTTTTGGAGCCACTTACTATGACAAAAAGAGTTGTGGCATTTCTAAACTTGCCTGTACTTCTTTTTTCCCTTCCAAACCACTCGGATGTTTTGGAGATGGTGGTGCTGTTTTCACAAACGATGAAACACTTCATAAAAAAATGACCAGTATAAGGCTTCACGGACAAATTGAGCGATATGAGCACAGTTTCATTGGGTTGGGTGCAAGAATGGATACATTACAGGCTGCAATTCTTAATGTTAAAATAGATTATTACAATAATGACATAAAAAACAGGCAACGAGTGGCAAAAAAATATACCGAATTACTGAAAAATCATATTCAAACACCTATTATTAATCCCAACAAAAAGTCCGTCTGGGCTCAATATTCTATTCAGATCAAAAATAGAAATCTAGTGCAAAAAAAGTTAAGTGCTAAAAATATACCGACAGCCATTCATTACCCAAAACCACTTCATCTTCAAAAATGTTTTGAATATTTAGGATACAAAAAAGGTGACTTCCCTATATCAGAAAGAGTGTCAAATAATATAATCTCACTACCAATGAACCCATACATAATTGATGATGAAATAAATTATATAGCAAAAGAGCTTAAAGCAGCCTTATGAAAAGATTTGGTATAATTGGAGTTGCAGGATACATAGCTCCAAAACATATAAATGCAATAAAAAAAACAGGGAATAATCTTTTGGCTGCAGTAGACCCTCATGATAATGTTGGGTATTTAGACTCCTTTTTCCCTACAGCTGCATTTTTTACAGAATTTGAAAGATTTGACAGATATATTGACAAATTAAAAACTAATAATAAAGCTTTGGATTACATATCAATATGTTCACCTAACTATCTCCACGATACTCATATCAAATCTATCTTAAGGTGGGGAGCAGATGCGATATGTGAAAAACCTGTTGTATTGAATCCATGGAACATAGGTATGTTAGAGAGGGTTCAGAGAGAAACTGGTAAGTCGATTTGGACTATTTTACAGCTAAGGCGTCACCCAAAGATAATTTCTCTCAAAGAAAAAGTAGATAACGATAATTCTAATACTACATATGATATAGATTTGAATTATATTAGCGCAAGAGGTAATTGGTATTATGCATCTTGGAAAGGTAGTCATGAAAAATCAGGAGGTATTTCAACGAATATCGGAATACATCTTTTTGATATGTTATGCTGGGTATTTGGAGAGCCTAAAGAAAATATCGTTCACGTAAGTGATCATGATAGAGCTTCTGGTTTATTGGTGTTTAAAAAAGCTAGAGTTAGGTGGTTTTTATCAATTAATGAGGATCACTTACCTTATGAAATAAAAAAGAAAAATCTGCGCACATACAGAGTAATTCAAATAAATGAGGAAGTAATAAATTTCACTGATGGTTTTAACGATTTACACTGTTTAGAGTATAAAAACATACTTGATAAAAAAGGGCATACTCTAGAAGATAGTAAATTAGGTGTCGAAATATGTCATAAAATTAGAAGTCAAAAAGCCATTGGGCTTAAAGGAGATTATCATCCGTTTGCAAAAAATAAGACGTCTATTCATCCATTTAATCAAAAAATATAATGTCGCAAAAAATTAAAACTGCAATTATAGTTAGCGGATATTTTAACCCTATTCATAAGGGCCATATTGAATACTTTCAAAAAGCTAAAAATTTAGCAGACATGTTATTTGTAATTGTAAACTCAGATTATCAAAGATCTCTAAAGGGGAGTAAACCCTTTCAAGACGAATCAGAAAGATTAATAATTGTAGATAATATTAAAGCAGTTGATAAAGTATTTCTTTCAATAGATAAAAACAGAACTGTGTGTAACACAATTGAAAAAATATTTAGTGCCTTTGGTTCAGAGTTGAAACTATATTTTGCAAATGGAGGCGATCAAAATAATAATACTATCCCAGAAAAAGATATTTGTGATAAACTTGGGATCAAACTAATAGATGGACTAGGAGCTAAAATTCAGTCATCAAGTTGGTTACTTAAATAATGTAAAAAATAAATAGTCTATAATGAATATAGCAATAGTTGGATCAGGGTATGTTGGTTTAGTTGCGGGGGCTTGCTTTGCAGAAATGGGAAATGATGTTATCTGTATTGATAAGGATGTTAAAAAAATTGATAGCCTTAAAAAAGGTATAATCCCAATATATGAACCAGGCCTTTCAAAGCTTGTTGAAGAAAACATAAAAAAAGACAACCTAACTTTTACTAACAAAATTGAGCGCGGATTAAAAGATGCTGAGGTTGTTTTTATAGCTGTTGGAACTCCAATGGGAGCTGACGGATCAGCTGATTTAAAACAAGTTATGGCCGTTGCTAAAGAAATCGGAAAAAATATGCAAAACGATCTAATTATCGTTGATAAATCTACTGTTCCGGTTGGAACAGCTGATAAAGTTTGCATTATAATCTCTGATGAATTAAATAAGCGGTCTTCTACGCTTAATTTTGATGTTGTATCTAATCCAGAGTTTTTAAAAGAAGGTGATGCAATAAACGATTTTATGAAACCAGATAGGGTAGTTGTTGGTTCTGAAAACAATTATTCTATTCAAAAATTAAAACGATTATACGCACCATTCACCAGGTCAAGCGATCGTTTTATATCAATGGATACTCGTTCTGCCGAAATGACAAAATATGCAGCAAATGCTATGTTAGCTACAAAAATATCATATATGAATGAAATTGCTAATATCTGTGAAAAAGTTGGGGCTAACGTCAATAATGTGCGAGTTGGAATTGGCTCAGACAAAAGAATCGGATACTCTTTCATATATCCTGGATGTGGCTATGGGGGTTCTTGCTTCCCCAAAGATGTAAGTGCTTTAACTAAGTTGTCCGAAAAAGTTAATTACAACGCAGAACTTATCAATGCTGTTGAAAATGTTAATAATAGACAAAAGCATGTCATCGCAAATAAAATAATTGAACGATTTGGAGAAAATTTAGATGGAGTAACATTTTGTGTTTGGGGACTTTCATTCAAACCAGAAACTGACGATATGAGAGAGGCTCCCTCAATTTATGTGATAAAAGAATTATTGAAAAGAGGGGCCAAAATTAATGCTTATGACCCGAAAGCAACTGATGAGGCAAAAAAATATTACCTTAAAGATTTAGACATAAATTATTTTAACACAAAATATGATGCTATTAAAAATTCAGAGGCTCTTGTTTTACTTACCGAATGGAAAGAGTTTCGCTCCCCAGACTTTAGCAAATTAAAATATATGTTATTAAACCCTATTATATTTGACGGGAGAAATATCTATAATAATTTTGGATTGGAGGATAATGGTTGGGAGTATTATCAAATTGGTAAAAAGTTTAGCCCTAAGAAAGCTTAAAATCACAATTTTATCAGTTTTAAAACTCTTTTTTGATCTTTTCCCAATCAGGAAGCTCAATAAATTCTATTCATTTTATTGGCTCTAATGAATTAAATGGTACCGTTGTCTTTAATTTTCATTCCACTTTATTAAAAACATTTACTTTCTATAATTCTTAACAAGTCTGTTTATAACACTTTGATAGTTTAAATTGATCAGAACATAAATTTTATATTTTTAATGCATTGAACTTTTTAAAAGTATACGCGAAATTAATTTAATTATTTAAACTGTATAGCTCAATCTATAGTTGAGAATATTAAAATCTGAAGTATTAATATTTATTTTATAACATTGGTAATAATGGATATTTCTATCCGTTAAGAATAAATTATTACTGTATTATCATGTAAAAGATTAAATTCAAATAACATCATCTGAAATTAAAAATATGGAAAAGGGAACTAAAAGAATTCAAAAAACATCTGTGGTCTTCTTACCAATCTTGTTATTTTACATAATATCTATAATGACTAATTTCACCGTTTACAGTCAAACTGAAGCCCAGCTTACAAAGGAATTAGATCTTAGAGGTATCAACACTTTAAGTGAAGTTAATAACGCCCTTCGTGCTCAAGGGATGACAGAGGCCGAAGCAAGAAAAATGGCTAAAGTATATGGAATTAATTATGACGATTATATATCTGATTACATACTCAAAAAAAGTGAAAACGATACAAATTTAGGTGCTTTAGAATCAAAAAATGAAATTACAGAAACTACCACTTCTATTACATACAATGCTGATGAGGTGGTAAAAAATCTTGAAACAATCCCTGCTCCAAAAGTCGATAAAAAATATTTTGGTTACAATATATTTCAAAATAACCCATATGCAAATAAAGACTACCTGATTGGAAATATTGATGAAAACTATATTGTTGGGCCCGGTGATGAGATTCGAATATATGTATGGGGTTCACATGCATACCAAGCTCAAGTCAAAATTGATTTAAACGGGAATATTGCTCTTCCTGAAAATGGAATGTTTTTCGCATCTGGTTATAAATTTGAAACATTGAAAAAAAAGTTAAGCGCCTTTTTAAGTAAATCTTATTCTGGGTTAAATTCAGTGCCTCAAACTTCATTCATTGATGTTTCTCTAACACAATTACGGCCTGTAAGCGTAACTGTTTTGGGTGAGTCTAATGCTCCTGGACAGCACTTAGTTAACGGGCTAGCGAATGTGCTAAACGCATTATATGCTTCAGGTGGTGTTAAGACTTCAGGATCTTTAAGAGAGATTAACGTTTACAGAAATAATAGGCTTATCAATACTATTGATCTGTATGATTATATCACCAATGGTAATATGGCAGAAAATGTTAGATTAATGAATAATGATGTTATTTTCATTCCTGTACGTAAAAATAGCATCACGTTAAGTGGGTCAGTAAATAAATCTGGGATATTTGAAATAAAAAATAATGAAGGTCTAAATGAGTTAATAGAAATAGCTGGGGGGTTTAAACCCGATGCCTCAACTAATAACATAAAAATCAATAGAATTAGGTCATTCGAAAATAGAAATGATGACGAAATTTATGACCGCTTTATAACATCTGTTGATTATTCATCGCTTAAAGTTAATAATGATAATTATACTTTATTTGATGGTGATGAAATTTTTATCAGTAACATTTTAGGAAAAGTACTCAATCAAGTTAGTATAACTGGTCCAGTTAAAAGACCGGGAACCTTCGCCCTAAATCAATTCCCTGACGTCCGATCTTTAATCATAAACGGAGCTGATAGTTTACTGCCAAGGGTATATATGGATAGAATGAATATTTATAGAACTAATGAGGATGGAGCTAGAAATTTTTTCAGCTTTAATCTAAAAAATATTCTTGATGGTCGTGAAAATTTTCTACTCCAAAACGAGGATTTTGTTGAGCTTTTTAGCATCGACAAAACAGAGGGGGATGACAGATTTGTTTCAATATCTAGTTTTGATTTTAATGGGAAAAAATCTTTTGAATGGAATGATAACTTCACACTCTATGATTTGATTTTTAAAGGTGTTTCAATAAATAATAAAGAGTTTCAAGTAGAGGTTTTAAGTACAAGGGTTGATGTCGAACGATTCAACACTAAAACGGGTTTATATTTTAAAAAATCATTTGATTTAAATGATATATTAAGTGGGAAAGATAATGAATTTCTATCTCCTCGGGACCACGTAAGACTTTACTCAAAAAATATTAACAAAGTGTTAAATCAATTTGTGTCAATTAACGGGTATGTTAAAAATCCGGGCAAATACAAACTGACAGAAGAAATGACGCCTGAAGATTTAATTCTATTAGCTGGAGGATATACTGAGTATGCATTAAAAAACAAGGTGAATGTATCTCGACCAAAATTTAATGTTGAATATGGTCAAATATCTGAAGATTTTGATGTTGATATTAATTCGGATTATATTTTAGGTAAATCGAAAATCAAACAACAAAATTCATTTTATTTAAAGCATCGGGATGTTGTTTCAGTAAAGGAATTGGCTGGTGTTGAGGGTCAAAAGTCAATATCTGTCTCAGGCGAAGTAATTCATCCAGGAGCTTATAGTGTTAATAATAAACTTCAAAGCCTAAAAGAAATACTAGATAAGTCCGGGGGGCTTACTCCTTTTGGTTCCTTAAAAACTTCATACATTAACCGAGGAGGAGAGCGTTTTGTGTTAGATTTAAATAAAGCTTACAAGAAAAAAGCAACTTTTTTAGAAACTGGTGATCAGATTCACGTAGGACAAAATTATGGTGCTGTCACTTTAAAGGGGGCTGTTTCGAATGAAGGTCTATTTGTTTGGCAGCCAAATAAACGATTGAAAAAATATATAAAGCGTGCCGGTGGGTACGATGGTAAAATAGAAAAAGTCATAGTTGAGTATCCAAATGGAATTAAACTAAGAAAAAAATGGTATACTAATCCGAAAATGCTTCCTGGCTCAGAGATTTATGTTTATTCTCAACCCGATAAGGAAAAGAGAGAGAAATCGGGAGACGGAATGAGTAAATTCATTGAAGTTATTACTGTAATAACTGGAGCACTAACAACAATTGTTTTAACTCGTGCATTGTAGTCTTTTTAACAAATTCCATTATTGATATATTATGAAAAAAATTGATTCTGAAAAAAGAGAACAACCAATCTACAATGATGAGTTTGACTTACTTAATATCCTAAAAATTATTTGGAGTGAGCGAATTAATATAATTAAAACTTTTTTGGTTTTTTTAGGCTTAGGTCTGTTTGTTGCTCTAACATCAAACACTGAATATTCATCAAATATTGTTGTTAAACCGATTCTTTCAGATGCTGATTCCAAATTGGGCGGAGGACTAAGTGGTCTTGCAGCTGTTGCTGGAATTAGTGTGCCTATTGCCGATAATTCAGCTGAGATACACCCCATACTTTATCCTAAAATAATTGAGTCATATAGCTTTCAAAAAGAGTTAATTGAATCATTAGTTTCTGTAGAAGATTTAAAGGAGAAAATTAGTTTTGAACGATATTATGAAGAATTCTATAAGCCTAGTATCCTTGAATTAATTAAACAATATTCGATTGGCTTACCAAAAATAATTATTGAATATTTTAGTGCGCCTGAAATGAATCTGATTTCAGAAATTGAATTTAATAGAGTTTCCTCTAATGATTATAAAATGATGAGGCTTCTAGAAGAACAACTAACTGTTTCAATTGACGAAGATCAGGGGTTTGTAGAATTAACTGCAACTATGCCAGAAAAAGTTCAAGCTACTCAATTAGTAATTAATGCTCATAATATTCTACAACGTAAAGTAATTGAGCACAAATTAAAAAAGGCAAAAGAAGATCTTGGTTTCATTGAAGAACGATATGAAGAAAAAAAAATACTATTTGAACAATCTCAAAAAAACTTAGCTAAATACCGAGATGCAAACAAAAATGTAAATACTGCGACTGCACTTACTGAAATAGAACGATTAGAATCAGAGTACGATCTCGCATTTTCTGTATACTCAGAGTTAGCAAAACAGGTTGAATCTCAAAAAATTAAAGTTATGAAAAACACTCCTGTATTTGTTGTTCTTAAAGAAGCTGTCGTGCCGCTTAAAAAATCTAGTACCTCAAGATTATCAATATTACTGATTTGGGGGATACTAGGGGTTTTTATAGGAATATCAAACACTTTTATCCGAGATTATGTATATAATGGTAAGTATAAATAAACAGTATGGCTGAAAAAAAAGATAAAATTACTATTGTAGGACTAGGTTATGTCGGGTTGCCATTAGCCATTGCTTTCGCGAAAAAATATCTAGTTACCGGATATGACATTGATGAAAAAAGAATACATGAATTACAGAGAGGAAATGATGTCACTCTTGAGGTAAGTAAAAGTGATTTAGAAGAGGTTCTTCAAGAAAATTACTCTGATTTATCAAAAAACAAATCTGGTCTTTTTTTGACACCAGACCCAAAGGTTATTGGTCGTTCTAATATTTTCATTATAACCGTACCCACTCCAATTGATGAACACAAAACCCCATCTTTGGATCCACTATTATCGGCATCAAAGTTAATCGCCAACAACATAAAAAAGGGAGACGTCGTAATTTACGAATCAACTGTATATCCCGGCTGTACAGAAGAGGATTGTGTGCCAATCCTTGAAAAATACTCGGGGCTAAAATATAATTCAGACTTTTTTTGCGGTTATTCTCCCGAAAGAATAAATCCTGGAGATAAAACAAATACGTTAACAAAAATAAAAAAAGTTACATCTGGTTCAAACCCAACTATTTCTCAAAAGGTTGATAAACTGTACGGTTCGATAATTACTGCTGGAACGCATTTGGCTCCAAGCATCAAAGTAGCTGAAGCATCAAAAGCAATTGAAAATGCACAAAGAGATGTTAATATTTCATTTGTTAATGAATTAGCGTTAATTTTTGACCGAATGAATCTAGATACATCTGATGTCCTTGAGGCAGCTTCAACAAAATGGAATTTTCTTCCGTTTAAGCCGGGGTTGGTTGGAGGGCATTGTATTGGAGTGGATCCATACTACTTAGCGTATAAATCAGAGTCTTTAGGGTATATTCCTGAAGTTGTACTATCAGGAAGAAGGGTAAATGATCAAATGGGTGTTTTTGTTGCCTCGAAACTAATAAAGCTAATGACAAACAAAAACATTCAAATTAAAAACTCTAAAATACTAATCCTCGGGTTTACTTTTAAAGAAAATTGCCCTGATACAAGAAATACTAAAGTAATCGATATTTATAATGAATTGATTTCATTTAATACAAATGTTGATGTATATGACCCTTGGGCTAGTAGAAGTGAGGTTAAAAGAAAATACAATATTACCCTAATTGACAACTTAAACATAACAGATTATGACGCTATAATTATCGCAGTTGCCCATGACGAGATTATCGAAATAGACTTTAGCGAAATGGTGTCAGCAAATTCTGTGGTATATGATACTAAATCGTGTATAAATAGAAAATATGTAGATGGTAGGTTATAAGTCTTGTTTTAATTTGTTGTTTCTGTTCAACTTTATAAGATAAAGAAATGAAAATATTAGTAACAGGGGCTGCAGGATTTATTGGTTTTCACTTAGTGGTAAAATTACTCTCAAGAGGTGCAGAGGTTGTTGGCTTAGATAACATTAACGACTACTATGACCAAAAACTTAAATTCGCAAGACTATATGAAAAAGGTATTTATAAAGATGATATCAAATACGGGGCATTAGTTCAAAGTAGAAAACACTCAAAGTATAGTTTTATTAAACTAAACCTTGAGGATAAGGAGCAAATTGACTTAATATTTAAAATCAACTCGTTTGATATAGTAATTAATTTAGCAGCGCAGGCAGGAGTCAGATACTCAATAAAAAACCCATATGCGTATCTTAATTCAAACTTAATTGGATTTTTAAATGTTCTTGAAGCTTGTAGAAATTATCCAATAAACCATTTATACTATGCTAGCTCTAGTAGCGTTTATGGAAAAAATGAAAAAATTCCATACTCTGAGAAAGACAATGTAGACAATCCTGTTAGCCTATATGCTGCCACCAAAAAAGCAAATGAATTATTAGCAACATCTTATCATAATTTATATAACATATCATGTACTGGGTTACGTTTTTTCACCGTTTATGGGCCTTGGGGGCGACCAGATATGGCGTACTTTATGTTTACAAAAGCTATTCTAGAAGGTGAGCCCATCAAAGTTTTTAATAATGGTAACTCAATGCGAGATTTTACATTTGTTGATGATGTAATTAATTCATTAGATCAACTAATTACAGCAGATAAAGGAGATGACAAAACATGCAATCGAATCTTAAATATTGGAAACAACTCACCAGAAAAACTATTAGATTTCATCTCAATACTAGAAAAAATATTAAATAAAAAAGCGGAAAAAGAGTTTTATCCTATGCAACCAGGGGACGTCATAAAAACATATGCAAATATTGACGAATTAATAAAAATTATTAATTACAAACCTAAAATAGAATTATCAAAAGGGCTAAAGTACTTTGTTGATTGGTATAAAAATTATTATCATTATTAAGAAAAATTAATTAGCAGTTTTCATGAATTATTTTTTTAACTAAAACCAATATATGTTTCAAAAAGTTTTAGAAAACAAGTTAATTAAACAAATAGGGACGCTATCAGCAGGCAGTATAATAGCTCAATTTATTGCTCTTTTATCTACTCCTATATTGTCTAGGTATTACTCTCCTGATGCGTTTGGGCTTTTGGGCAGTGTTTTAACTATTGCAGCCATTGTGTCGTCTGTTGTTGCTCTTAAATATGAAATGGCAATTGTATTAACAAAAACAAAAAGAGAGACAAATCACTTGGTGGCTATTTCGCTAATAACTCTGAGTGTTTTATTCTTTACTTTTAGTCTAGTAGTTTTCAATAGTCCGTCATTATTAAAGTCTATCGGCCTAAATAAACCTTCAACTTTAATTATAACATTACTGGTTATAATTATTTTGGGTATGGGTTTTCAGAATATATTATATCAGTGGTACACAAAGCATGAGAATTTTATTGTGATGACTAAACACAAGGTTATTCAAAAAATTGTAATTGTCTTTTTACAAATTTTAATGGTTTTCATTTTGTCAAATGAACTTGGTCTAATATGGGGTTACTCAATAGGGCTAATTATTTCTTTAATCTATATATTGATTCCTTTAAAAAGCGAATTACTAAACCTAAATATTCAAAAAGAGAGATTAAAACTCTTAGCAAAAAAATATTATCGGTTCCCGCTATTTACTGCGCCTCAAAATTTTCTAAACTCTTTATCCCAGGGTTTACCAGTACTTTTACTTGGGCATTTTTTTGACATGAAAATAGTCGGTTTCTATTTCTTTGCGGTGAGAATACTACAACTGCCTTCAACTATTATTAGTGGTTCAATTAAACAAGTGTTTTATAAAAGAGCAAGCGACCTTAGAGTGAACATACCTGAATTATTTGGTGAATTTAAAAAAATCACACTAGTTCTTTTATGTACAATTACTCCACCAACAATTGTCATATTTATTTTTGGCCCTGAGATTTTTTCTTTTTGTTTTGGTATAGAGTGGGTTAAAGCTGGAGAAATGGCATCTTGGATGATTCTCTGGGTAGGTTTAATGTTTGTTAATCCACCGTCTAATGCAATTCTACTAGTTTTAAACAAAAACAGCACACAACTATTCTTTGATGTTGTTTTAACATTATCTAGGGTGGTGGCTCTATTATTGGGTGGGATGTCTGGAGATATAATATACACAATTAAACTATATAGTTTTGTTGGCGTGTTCTTTAATCTTATTTTAATTATTTTTAGCTACTATTACTTAAGATATGGAAATAGTTTTTGGAGGTGATTTTTTCCCAGGAAGAAGATGGGAGAAAATAATTTTAGAAAACCCCTCGGCCATATGGTCAGACGAGGTAATTAATTTTTTAAAACCTGCTGAATTAAAGGTTGTTAATTTAGAGACACCTCTGACGAATTCATACGCTAAAATAGATAAACTTGGTCCAAACTTAAAATGTAACCCAAAAGTTGTTGAGTCATTAACACATGCAGATATTAATTTAGTTTCTCTAGCCAATAATCATATTTATGATTTCGGGCACGAAGGTTTAACAGACACTATAACTAAGCTAAAATTAAAAAACATTGATTTTGTGGGGGTTGGAGAAAATCGTTCAAGTGCAAAAGATGCTATTTGGGATAAAAATAATATTGTCATATTAAATTATTGTCAAAACGAATGGGGTTGTGCCACTAATTCTAAAAGTGGATTTAATGGTTACTCTTTAATTGAAATTTGCAATCAAATTAAAATTCACAAAGAAAAAAATAAATTTGTGTGTTTAATTATTCACAAAGGTCATGAGTACTTTTCATATCCTAGCCCGAACATGGTTAAAGAATATCGTTTTTTTATAGACAATGGGGCGGATTTAATTGTCACGCACCACAGTCATTTTTACTCTGGATATGAAATTTATAAGAAAAAACATATTTTCTATGGTTTGGGTAATCTATTATTTGATTCTAAAACAAAAGAAAAAAGGTGGTTCAGTAGTTTTCTTCTAAAAATAAAAATTCAAAATTCTACGGTCTCGGAATTTGAATTATTACCAATAACTAATTACTTATCAAATAAAAAAATTCGTGTAGATAAGAGTGGTGCTTTTTTTGAAAACATAGAAAAAATAAATGCTGTAATTAGTGATTCAAAGAAGTTAAACGAGAAGTGGCAAAATCATTTGAATTATATGGCGGCTTCTTATTCAATTAAATTAAATAATCTATCTAAATATAGACTTAGCGTGATTAAAAGAATGCCATTTCTTAAAAAATTGCTCATACCTGAACTCAAAAATCAGTTGGTTCTTAAAAACTACTTTGAGTGTGAATCACATCATGAATTAATCAAAGACTTGTTTCGTAAATAAAATGAAAATAGCAATACACCCATTTAAAAATGGCTTCAGTGATTCTTGGTTAGAGGTCTTAAAAAAAAATAAAATCAACTACAAGGTTGTTGATTGTTATGACTCAAATATAATTAAACAACTTGATGATTGCACTCACTTAATATGGCAATGGACTCAAGCAGATCCGATTGCTATGACAATGGCATATAAATTAACTCGTTCAATTGAAGAAAAGGGGATAAAGGTTTTTCCAAGTTCAAATAATTCTTGGCATTTTGATGATAAGGTCGCGCAAAAGTATCTGTTGGAGGCTATTTCAGCACCTCTTGTTAATAGTTATTTGTTCTACAGTAAACAAACAGCAAAAAAATGGGCGTCTTCGTGCTCATATCCAAAAGTATTTAAATTAAAAGGTGGGGCTAGCTCAAATAATGTTAGGCTTGTTGAAAATAAAAAACATGCGTTCAGATTAATAAAAAAAGCATTTGGCAAAGGCTTCCAAAGAGTTAATAGAAAGGAGTTGTTTTATGAGCGAATTCGTAAATTTAAATTGAAACCATCTCTAACCACTTTATTTGGTTTGATCAAAGGCGTCGGTCGTTTGTTTATAAAGACACGCCTAGAAAAAGTTTTAGGTCCTGATGGTGGTTACGCTTATTTTCAGGATTTCATCCCTCGGAACGATTCAGACATAAGGGTAATAATTATTGGCGAAAAGGCATTTGGAATAAAACGTATGGTAAGAAGTAATGACTTTAGGGCGTCTGGAAGTGGCTTAATTAGTTATAACATTGATGATATCCCAAAAGAATGTATAAAAATTGCGTTTGATATAAGTGAAAAATTAAAAACAGAATGTTTATGCTATGATTTTGTATATGATGATAAAACGCCGCTAATTGTTGAAGTATCTTATGGGTTTTCACCTCCTAGTTATGTTGGTGTTAAAGGCTATTGGAACAAAAATATGACCTTCACTTATGACCAAAGGCCTTTAGCAGACTACATTCTATTCGACTTAATTGAAAAATATGGATAGAATTTTCTGTCTAGGCACAATTTTTTTAGCTCTTTTCTCTCAAATGTTGTTTCTTGGAGAGCAAAATGTTATCTATGCTAATATTCTTAGTCTACCGGTTTTACCTGCGTTTTTAATTTCCATTTATAACAATAGAGGTAAGATATTTTTTAACGATCATTCGAAGGTTTTATCTCTTCTGCTAATCTACTTTCTTCTTAGTTACTTTTGGTCAGACTTCTATGTTGATCCTAATTTAACCGACTACAAACCATTTCTTCTTACAATTTTTTTTGTGATATGCATATCAAATATTATGAGCATTTATGGCTCAATAATGCCTGTAATGTTAGCGTTTTGGGGAATTACTCTGTTCAATTTATTTATTTTATTAGGATTAATTCCACAAGAGCTGTTTTTTAATTTAGAATATTGGCAAATTAGATTTTGGGGGACATTTAATAACCCTAACGTCGGAGCAATCACGTTTACTTTTTCTTTGTTCTTTGCTGATCAATACTTAAAAGAAAAAGTGCTAAATATTAATTTGTTAAAAAAAATAATATTAATCTCTATAATGCTTTTTTCTATTCTTCTTGTGATTGCAACAGCCTCAAAAAAGGGTGTCTTACTTATATTAATTTATTTTTTAAACAAAATTTTCAATCTTAATTTTAGAAAAAAAAGCTCAAAAAACATATTATGGGTTGTTCTGATTATAACATTCTTTATTCAATTTATAAATGTCGACATATTAACTAGTTCTCTTGATGAAACCGCAAGAAGAGTGTATAAATTTGTGGTTTCATACAATAGCGATGTTGCAATTGGTGGGAGTACATCTGAGCGATTGTTCTTTATCAAAGAAGGTTTAAATGGGTTTTTGGATTCCCCTATCCTTGGGCATGGGTTCAAAAGTTTTGAGTCCAAATATGGTTTCTACTCACACAACAATTACATTGAAATGTTGTACAACGGAGGCGTTATTGCTTTTGTAATCTATTTGTCTATTTACTTTTCCTTATTTCTTAAAATAAAAAGACAGAATAAATCTGTTAGAGTATTGATAGTTTTCTCTATACTCAGCTTGATGGCTATTGATATTGCTGCTGTGACTTACTCAATTAAAATTATTCAGTATTATATTTGTACACTATTTGTTTTAATTCAATTAAGGCGTAAAAAACAAAGTTGTTAATATGTCAAAGAATAAAAAAATAATTTGCTTTATAGACTCGTTTAATAGCGGTGGCGCCCAAAAACAAATGGCTATGCTTGCCAATGGTTTAAGCAAAAACAATCAGGTCACGACTTTACAATATCACGATCTGAATTTTTTTTCTAGATTATTAGAGAATAATATAAGCCAAAAAAAAATTTTAACCCGCAATAGATTAATGCGCATAATTAAAATTTTATTATACTTTAATAAAAAGAATCCAGAGGTTATAATTTCATTTCTCCATGGTCCTAATAATTATGCTGCTCTTTATAAAATGATTTTTTTTTGGAGGCGAGTAACTCTCGTTGTTGGCGAAAGAAACTTAAATCATAAAGGACTAAAATTAAAAGATTTAATCATTCGGTTTAGTCACTTATTCGCTACGTTTATTGTATGCAATTCAAATGCTCAGAAGTTAGTTCTTTCTAAATATTTTAAGCGTAAGCTTTATTTTATTCCTAATGGTACAGACTTTAAGTTTAATAATCAAACTAGTGAGGCGAAAAAAACAAAGTCAAATCAAGTTAAATTAGTTGTTGCTGCAAGGTTCATAAAACAAAAAAACCCGCTTGGTCTAATTAAGGCTATTGAAAAAATGGATAATGTCTCTGTTTATTGGTATGGAGAGCTTTTTAAATACCTACCAATATACGATCAGGCAATAGAATATATAAAGAAAAATGGAGTAAATAACTTTTACTTTATGGGTTCATCGGAAAATATATATGCTGAGTTTGAAAAATATGATGCAATGATATTACCATCTTATTATGAAGGTTGCCCTAATGCAATAATAGACGGCATGTTATGTAAAATGCCCATTTTAGCAAGCGATGTATCTGATAATAAGCTTTATCTTGAGCATCAAGACTATCTTTTGTTTGATCCTTTTAACCCAAAAGATATATCTTCTAAAATAAAAGTATTTCTATCTTTAGACAATGATGCTTTAAATACCATTTCTAAGCAAAACTTTAAACACGCCAAAAAACATTTTGATCATAAAACCATGATAAACAATTACTTAAAATTGATAGAATGAACCCAATATTTCTACAACGGCTGTCGCACTTAATAAAAGGAATCCCGATACTGCCCAAATTAATTACTTTAATAATTAGGCTTGTCTATGGTTGTTATTTACCTTATGAGTTAAAACTTGGGAAAAAATTTGTGTTAGGTTACGGAGGCATAGGCGTTGTTATTCATGAGAGATCTAAAATAGGTGACGACTGTCACGTTGATCAAGGGGTAACAATTGGAGGTACATCAAAAAAATATGGAGTCCCCGAGCTTGGAAATCATATCTATATCGGTGCAGGTGCTAAGATTTTAGGGCCAATTAAAATTGGTGATAATGTTGTGATCGGGGCTAATGCCGTTGTTGTAAGTGACGTTCCATCTGGGTCATTGGTTGTTGGTGTTCCCTCTAAAGTGTTAAAACTAATGTGTTAAAGTCAGATTATGTCTAATCAAATTTTATTTCTTGGACCAAGACTAGAAAAAAAAGGAACGCTCGGTGGCGTGGTAATTTTGTTTGAAGAAATAATAATGCATTCAAAAAAAGCGAACATTAATCATTTGGTTATCGATACTAATCTTGCAAACTATTCTAGCAAATTCTTCGGGATAATAAGTGTGTTGATTAATCTTATTTTTAAATCATTCAAGGCAAATCACATTTCGTTGCATGGAACTGCAAAAGACTTTATTTACTTAGGACCTTTTGTTGTTCTTATCTCGAAAATATTGCAAAAAAAAATGTCTTTGAGAAAATTCGCCGGTAGTTTCTATGAAGTTTATTTGGGTTCAAATTTTCTTATAAAAAAGATAATCGAATTTGTGCTGAGAAATTCCAATTTTAATTTTTTTGAGACTAAATATTTAATACTAAAATTTGAAAAGTTTAATAAAAACACTTTCTGGTGGCCAAATTCGCGGCCTAAGTCTAATTTACAAGTTTCAAAAAGCTTTGAAAAAAGATTTGTTTTTATTTCTCAAATCAAAAAAACAAAAGGTATTGTAGAATTTATTGAAGCTAGTCTTCATCTTGACAAGTCTTATGTGTTTGATGTTTATGGCCCAATTCTCTGTGATGAAGCAGAATCAAAATTTAATCAAAATGCAAATATCAATTACATGGGGGTATTAGATCACTCAGAAGTTTTAACAACCTTACTAAAATATGATGTATTGATTCTTCCAACATAT
>MDTD01058883.1_pt1 | contig 17827 bp, 14 predicted proteins | sample 811221 | NCBI WGS metagenome assembly MDTD01 (sample SAMN05326646, study PRJNA326480) | marine metagenome | isolation source: seawater | place: Pacific Ocean: South West | collected 2011 | reverse complement strand
CTATCAGTAGATGAACTCAAAGATGCTCAGGAACTATCCTTAAATCATTACGCCAAAATACAAAAAAATAGTCTGGCTATTAATTAAATAATTGCTCTAAAAGGAGTGACTCAGACCCATTCCATATAAATTATTGCGAGCATGAACTTCTATTTTTGTACCAAGTGTATCAGTAAAATTCAGGAACTTCTTTCCACGTTCCCAGTAGACATCTAAATTAGTGGTATTGGTCAATGGTAGTTCAAAACCTAGTCTAGTGGTTAAGATATCTCTAGAACTTTTATTATTAACAACGGGAACCCCATTAAAATTATTGAAATTCCCTTTCCAATGATCATAGAACAGAGCAAAATAAGGGTAGAAGTCGGACTCTTCATTGACACTTTTTAGATAATGTTGATAACCAATACCAGTACGAGTTACCTTTCCGAATCCATCACCAGTCATGGTGACACCTTTTCGCTCAACAAAAAGCTTCTGTCTATCATCTATTCGATAACCAAGTTGATGATAAACTTCTGCATCATGTCTAAAGCCATCTGAATCATTATTTATCAGATTTCTTAAGCCAATCTGAAAACTCCAAATCTTAAAGTTCCGTCTCTGAGATTCCTTGGAGAGGGGCTTAGGCCGTCCCATAGACTTTGCAACATTTACCAAAGAATCCCATGCTCGCTGTAAAGCATTAGACCTCCTCTTTGGATTTTTATAAGACGACTTTTCAGCTCCTGGGAGAATTTTTTTGGATTGTATTGTTATCTTTTCTGTTGATTTTTGTGACTCAACGGGTGCATTAGTCGAACTCTTTAGCGAGCTATTATTGACATCAAACTGATCATCAGACTGCCACCCCTTAGGTCTTAACGATTGACCAAATTGACCAGTGTTATCAGGATTCAAATCCTCATCCGCAGGATCATATTTGAGATAGTCACGAAAGGATTTTTTTACTATTCCGTTATTCGAAAGACCTTTTGTAACTTTGATAGTAGAATTATTTGTAGCCTTAATTGGCTTTGAATTATTAGAAACGCTAGGACTTACATAACTAATTCGTAATTCAGATGGTTTTATAAATTTATCACTTTTTGATTGTTCACTTTTCTTTTTACGACTTATAAAATTCCACAGCATTTGATTCTGCGAATGTAATTTTTCGAATAAGGCTTTATTGCGTTCAGTTTCAAAAGATTCGACCTCAACCTGAACTGAAAATATGGAAATTAATAGTATAATTACGCGCATAAATCTCCCATTCATCTGATGATGAGAGTATCGTCAAATTGATATTGCGGGTTCAATTGAAAGATTAATCAAATTAATCAATTTATTGTTTAAATGAATAAAAATTGTTTGCCTCCAGTAAAAAAGTATTTGAAGACCTATTTGAAAGAAGATTGACCATTAAAGCCTGGCTATCTATAGTGAAAATATGGACGATCCAAATAAACCTGTCTCAGCATCTAACTACCTCGTCTCTATGGATAAAGCTGGTTATACTGAGCGTTCCATAGCAGCAATTATTGATCTATCTATCCTCTCGATAGGAACTTGGGTGTTTTCTATAGTCTTTGGAATCACAATCGGCTGGTTTCTTCATTTGATTCCATTTTTGGGTGGGATAATAAGCACAGCAATAACGGGTCTAGCTACATTTCTTTTTCCAATCCTGTATAACTCCATATTTGAAGGCGGTAAACTAGGTTCTACCCCTGGAAAAATATATTGTGGTTTGGCTGTCAGGCATCAAAGTGGCAGAAAGCTGACTTATAAGGAAGCTGCAATCAGAGGCTTTGGTAAATATATTTCCTGGGTATCATTCATGCTTGGATATGCTCTAGCATTTGTGCGCAAAGACCGCAAGGCGCTACATGATTTTTTCATTGATTCTATCGTTATAGACAAAGGTCTGGGCCATGAAAAACTCAAAAAAGTAATCAATGATGTAGAAGATCAAATTCAAGACAATATCAAAGAACTAAGACAGGATCTAAAAGAATATACAGACGACTGATTAAGAATCTGTTCCGGTCTTCAATTCTTGACGAAGGGCTTCGGCTTCGAAAAAATCTAGTAAGTCTAATACTTTACTTTTACCAAGTAATTTAACCAGATCAGGATTAATCTTTAATTTCTTCCGTGAAATCATTTCTGTATTAGAAGTTTTTAATTTGATTGGATCAGCCACAAATAATCTATCGGCAAACTTAAGTTCAAAACCTAAGTTGATTAAAGCCTTTATGTCGAAAGTGCATATTAAATGCATATTATTATTTTCAGATTCATAACTTACGACTAATATTGCATACTTATAATAGAGAGATGTGTTGTATGAATTTTATCAATACTCTGTTAAAGGGACTAAAATTATTGCTCACCCTTGGAGTGATGCAATGGTTCTTCGTTTCCATAATTTTTCATTCATCTCCTGTCTTCCTTATCAATGTAGTGAGTGCTGAAGATGACTATGGCTACGATGATGAAGACGATTATGATGAAGATGAAGACGAAGAAGACGATTACGAAAGTGGATTACCTTTTGAAGAACGAGGATTTAAGTCACAGAGTAACAGCTTTTTGGATCTAATTGACGAGAATCGTGACATTGTAATCAAACCTGAGGATTACATATATCCCTTTGACCCCGTACATACTCCGATGCTGAGTCGAAATTTGGTGGCAACGGTTCAAAGTGTCTCTTCCTCTTTTTATAACACTAAGAGAGTAAAAAAAGGTAAAGGTGGTCGCAAACTGCGTGGTCGGGGCGGAATTACCAAACTAGGCGGCAAAGTAGGCAAATTTGGAGGTCTTCGGGGCAGCTCCTCAAAAGGTAAACGCGGAAAGAAGGGTTCAAAAAGTACAGTCAAAGTACCTGAGTTCGATATCTCTGGTACTTTCGGCACACCATCTGATTCATACGTTGTAATAGGACAAAGATATTACACCATAGGCGATCGACTCAAAGGCAGTCGGGACATGCGACGTGTTGTCGTTGATGGTATCGATGACCAGTTTGCATACTTTACTTACAAAAAACATAAATTCGTTAAGAAAATTAAAGCTCTAGAGTCTGTTTTCTAGACATATATTGTCTAGTAAAGTTCTTTAATACAAGTATATCTCCAGTGTGGACACCAGTTGTACACTAATAGATTTCGTGGTATTTACTCCACCATGCTAATTCGTTGTATTATTTGTTTTGTATTATCGATAGCTTTAATAGGTTGCGATAAAGTGCCAAGAAAGGACTTTCGCATCAATTTGCCTATGCGCAATTTTGATCACAAACTGTCAGTCCGTGGCGAAATCTTTTCTCAAAAGGAGATTAGTTTAAGTGTACCTTCAGGAGTAGGTGGCAGTATCAAATCTATTCCAGAATCGGGAACTCGCGTTAAAGCCGGAGATGTTTTAGTTGTAATCGAAAGTAAGAACCTAAACAAACGCCTTCAAGAAAAACAACGGCGGTTAGCGTACACTCAACGCCGAATAATTCGAGAAAAACGTCGCATCTCCCAAGAAAAGTTACAGAATGAACTCAAAGTCTTAGAGAAAAAATACTCCTTAAATATCAAAAAATTAGAAGCAGAATATCAACTAGGAGAGAAAGACCAACGAGTAATCAAATCTTTAGATCTGAAAATTCGTTTGTTAGAAGAGAAAATAGAATTACAGATGTCTAAATTAGACTCCTACCAAATTCTTGCTGAAACTAAAAGCATCTCCAAAGAACAAATAGAGCGCCTTAAGAAAAATCTCAATGCTGCCAAAATCAACCGTGATCTTGAAAAACTTGAAAAACGTTCTAAATTACAAGGGACCACTGGTTTAGCAAAAGAAAAGTTAGAACTAGAAATTGAAATGCTGGAACAAGATTTATCTAAAGTTCTGGACGAAAAAAGTGAAAAAGAAAAGTCCTACCCTCTACGATTAGAGAAGCTTGAATTGGAAAAAAAGAAACGTGAAAGGCAAATAGAAAAAGCGATTAATAATAAAAAGAAATCAAGTATAAAAACAAACTCAAATGGGGTGTTTTCTAGAGTCACGCGATGGGGCGGAAGTCAGGTTAAAAAAGGGGTTGATGTCTGGCGAGGTACAACTGTCGGAAAAGTTTTAGATCACTCAGCCTTAGAGGCTCGTTTAAGATTACCTGAGCGACAAATAGACTCTATTCCAGTGGGTAGCAAAGTATTGATTTATTCTTTACAAAATATAAAAAAATCAGTAGAGGGAAAAATCGCCAGAATCGACAATATGGCTAGTTTAATGAACCCTAGAAATCGTAAATCTATCAAATATCATTGGGCATTTTTAGACTTAAGTTCCAAAAGTTTACAAGGGTTCCAACCGGGTGAAACATTACTGGCTGAAATTCAATTAGGCCATCATAAAGATTGTTGGGTAATTCCCAAAGAATTGGCAGTTATAAAACAAGACTCTTTGGTGCTAAATACCTCTCTTGGAAAAAAATATTTTAATAAATACTTTAGTTCTGAAGATTATTTTATAGTGAACGCTTTGCAATACAGGGAAACTATCGGTGAAACTCTTAGTATTATTCCTAATTTCTAAATCAATTTTAATGGCAAATTCTTTTAACAATGAAGTAGCCATCCGTCCTATTGTACGCACCATCTTGCTAGATGGAAAATTACATGCATATGCTCCCCAGGAAATTAACGCACCATTTGAAGGTTCGATTATTAAGATTATAGAAGATGGTTCCCCAGTTAAAAAAGGCCAAATTCTGTTCGAGTTAGATACATTCAGTGTGAGACAAGATTTACAACGTGCTCAATTTGAACTGCTCTTAAAACAGAATGAGTTATCACAAACAAAAATAAATTCAGAGATAGAATCGTTAACAGATGCTAATACCCTTAATGATAAGAAGACCGATCTCTTTATCAAGCAAAAAATACTGAAGCAGAAAAAATTCGCAAGAAATCCCAAAGAAATACTTCGTATGAAATTAGAAACTAAAAAAACATCTCAGATGATTACATTTTATAAGGAGCATTTGAGTGAGTTGGAAAAACTAGGTAAACAAGGGGCGTTATCCAATACAGAGCTAGCTGATGAGCGAATAAAGTATAGAGAATATCTAGTCAACCTTGAACAGCTTAAGCTTGATTACGAAAAATTAAGAGATGGAAATCCCCTGGAAATTAGTAGAGCCCAGAAAAATGTAGATGCTGCGCTAATTAAGCTTAATCATGTAAAAAAGGAATTTACAGAAAAAGAAGATATTCGCAAATCAAATATTCGAGTCAAACAAGACGAGGTAGATGAGCTTAAATTAAAAGTAGAAGACTTGAAAACCAGACTGTCTCAGTCAACTGTTAGAGCCGATTCAGATGGCATCTTTTTAATAAATAGTCACTGGGTTGGAAGCGGATATGAAGCCTATCGTGAAGGTCATCATCTAAAGTATGGTGAAGAACTAGCCAAACTCAGTCAATCTGATAAATTATTGGCACGATTTGAAGTTTATGAGCGTGATGCCGGAATGATAAAACTTGGGCAAAGTGTAAAATTCCAAATCATCCCTCTAGGAGATAGCTGGTTCGATGGCGTAATTACTGAAATTCATTCTGCTCTAGGCCCCAAACCACGACAGAAAGACGATTTATATAGGCTCAAGGTCCTGAAAGTTGATATGGAAGTTAATAATATTATTCCTTCAATGAAACCTAAAATGACAGTTCTGGCAAAAGTTCAAATTACGAAAAAATCTGCCCCATCGATTTCCATAGATTGTTTAAAAGGCAACACAGTGATGACAAGAAACGGACCTCAAAAAATTAAGATTGGCTCCTATGGGGATGACTATGTAGAAATCATTGATGGTTTACAACTAGGACAAAATCTAAACTGCCACAAAGCTGATAGTAAAAGTCCTGTTAATTTAACAATGCAAGCAAAAGCCATCGAAGAGATTGTATACACGAGTATAGAAGGAACTGGCGAACTAGTAGCCAAAGATGAAATTTTATTGAGTCCAGCTTTTGGGGCCTCAATTAAAAAAATAATTAAATCGGGACAAAAAGTTAATAAAGGCGATGTCGTATTAATAATTGACTCACAAAACTTAGATACAGAGTTACAATCTAAAGAAATTGAATTAACTCAAAAAAAAGTAGAGCTTAAAACTGAAAAAATAAAGGCTACATCTGAACTAGTAACTTTAAAAAACGAAATTCGCGATCTTCAACTCGAACTTAAAGTAGAAAGTAAGCAATTACAAATTTTATCCACCGGAGAAACTTCACTGGAAATAGCTAAACAAGAACTTTATGAAAAACGAGCGGAAATCGAACGACAATTTCAAAAATTAAACTTTCAAATTCAGACTACACTTAAGAAAAATGGATACGTTAAAAGCTCAGACTATCAAAAAAGTTTAGAATCATTGAAAGATGCGGAAATTGATAAAAAAATTGAAGGTTTAGAACTTGAGCTCAAACGAACACCCTCAAGCAAAACCGAATATCAAAAACAAGAAGCAAAAGTAAAAAATCTGGAATTCAATGTTCTTAATAGAACTAAACAACTTGTTAATAAAAAAAATCTTTTCAATGCCAAAGTAGCAATAGCGGAAACGAAGCTCAAATTAGCAACTTTTGATGTAAAGGTTATCAATGATAAGCTTTCAAAAGCAGAAATACGTGCCCCCAAAGACGGCGTTTTTTTAATCGGAGAACATTATGCACAAAGCACTATCGTGCCTTATAAAATTGGGGATAATCTTAGTCCAGGTTCAATCGCAGGACGACTCGTACAATTTGATAGATTTGTCATAAAAGGTAAGTTAGATGAGAGTCATTTTCATGAACTGGAATTACATCAAAATGTCGAGTTTTATCTCACAGGACGGAAGAATAAGCGTTATCCCGGAAAAATAATAAACATAGCTCCTATACCTCGTACTGACGGGATATGGTGGGTGAAACGTGAGGCACCAACCATTAGTATGACAATTGATGTTTTAGCTCAGTCAAAAAATTTCCAACCGGGCTCTACAGTACAATATGAAGTAAAAGTTGGAAACGAGCGCAAAGGAATTACGATTCCTATAAATGCCGTATACCAAATTCAAAATCAATATGTAGTTCATTTAAGTAAAGGACGTATACAAAAAGTCAAACTCGGCAAACGACAACAAAATAAAATTGAAATTATTGAAGGGTTATCGCACGGGCAAACAGTATTTTGGGAAGGAGAGTAATGGATTTACGATTTCTTTTCAAAGAAAGTCTGACTGCTTTAACAAGTGCCCCAATTCGATCCCTCTTAACAATGCTAGGAGTAATAATTGGCGTTGCTGCCGTCATTGCAATGATGAGTATCGGAGGTGGTGCAAAACTGGAAACTCTCAGACAAATTAGAGCTTTGGGTGCAACTAATATTTACGTAAAATCATCGAAACTTACGGGTGATAATCTTAAGCGTGCTAAGCAAGCTTTATCACGCGGCCTATCAAGAGATGATTACAATATTATTTTGCAAAAACTGCCCCATTTGGAAGGGGCAACATTTGAAATAAAATTGAATCAAACCTTTAAATTTCTGAAAAAACAGCCTAAATCTAATCTAATTGGTATAGGTCCTGAATATTTTAATCTGATACCTGCGAAATTAGATTTCGGCCGTTATTTCAATAGTCAGGATTATCTTGAAAGTCGTAAAGTTGTTCTCCTAGGTTCGAAAATATCCGAAGAATTATTTGGTAATACAAACCCCATAGGTAAATTTGTAAAAATTGGAAACAAAAGTTTTGAAATACAGGGTGTCTTAGCTAGCTCAAAAAAATCTAATCGGTCAGCCAATGATTCTAAAAATAACATCAAAATTGGTGAAAGAGAGAGAGCACGAGATGTCTACTTGCCTTACACAACTATACTAGACCGATTTCAATTAGCATTAAAAGACGTTGAAGACAGTGAACAAGACCCTACCTATTCGGAACTAAGTATGATCATTCTTAAGTTAACTCACCCTGAACCAATGTTAATGGTTAGAAATTATCTAAATAAGATTTTGAAACTTCGACATAAAGGGGTTAACGATTATCAAATTATAGCGCCAGTAGATCTACTAGAAAAAAGCAATCGAGTACAAGAAATATTCAATATGGTAATGGTTTTCATAGCTAGCTTATCACTAATTGTTGGGGGAATTGGCATCATGAATATTATGTTGGCCAATATCCAGCAGCGAGTTAAGGAAATCGGGATTCGGCGAGCTATTGGAGCCACTCGCAAAGATATTCTACTTCAATTTTTATTTGAAGCCATAATGATATCAGTTGGTGGCGGAATTCTGGGCGTATTTCTTGGCATATTAACCAGTACTGGTATTTCAGCTTTAACCGGCTGGACAACAGTTTTATCTACGAGTTCCATTATTATTTCTTTTCTTGTATCTGTAACAGTTGGACTTGTTTTTGGTATTTTTCCAGCTAGAAAAGCATCTGAAATGGACCCAATTACTGCTTTACGATATGAATAACTTCAAATATTACTTTATATATAGCCAGTAGCATTAAATGCAAAGGTCTCTAAAGCTTGATACAATGACCTTTATTCTCCACAATGAAAGGAAAATCATGTCTGTCTTTAAAGCTTATGATGTTCGCGGTGTTTATGGTAAAGGTTTGGATGAAGAATTAGCCTATAAAGTGGGGAATTTTCTACCGCAACTACTCAATAGTGATCATGTAATGATTGGACGTGATGCCCGTACCTCTTCTCCCTCCCTTTTTGAGGCCATGTGCAAAGGGGTTACGGACCGTGGTTGTGATGTCTGGGATATTGGTCTTTGTACAACTCCAACAATCTATTTTGCTGCTCCGAAGTTGAATGCCAAAGCCAGTGTAATGATTACAGCTTCTCACAATCCACCAGAATATAACGGATTCAAAATTTCAAAAGAATTCGCCAAACCAGTGGGAAAAGAAACGGGTTTACCAGAATTAGAACAACTTTGTAAAAATGAACCAGTGATATCTACCAATAAAGGAAAAATAATTTCACTAGATATTAGGAATGATTATTTAACTTTTACACAACAATGGATGAAGCCTCTAAACGGCTTAAAAGTTGTATTCGACTCATCAAATGGTATGGAAGGTTTAAACTTAAAAGATACTTTCGAAAATTCCGGTGCCGACTGCACATATATAAATTTAGACGTCGATTGTACATTTCCTAATCATGAAGCAAATCCTCTTGTAATTGAAAATGTTCACCAATTAATGAAAAAAGTGACTGAAATAGGCGCAGATGTTGGTGTCATGTTTGATGGAGATAGCGATCGTGCAGTATTCGTGAATGAAAAGGGAGAATACGTTTTCCCTGATCTTATCATAGGCTTAATGGCAAGAGATTTAATGAAAAATCGCAAAGGGACGGTGATCTATGATATCAGAAGTTCTCGAAGCGTCATTGAAGAAATTGAAAGACTAGGTGGTACACCCAGAATCTGTAAAGTTGGTCATTCTTATGCTAAAGCACTTCTTCGAGAAACAGACGGTATATTTGGAGGGGAGTTAGCAGGTCATTATTATTTTAATGAAAACAATTACTGCGATAGCGCCATCATCGCTACTTTGGTGGTTCTAGGAGTTCTTGCAAATAGTGATCAGACTTTATCTGAAATTATTGCCGAAATTAGTAAATACGAATATTCAGGGGAAATTAACTTCAAAGCTGAAAATAAAGATGAGCTAATCGATTTAATACAATCCAACTTTCCTGGTGGTAAATCAAGTGATTTAGACGGTATAAGGGTCGATTTTGAAGATTGGTGGTTTAACGTTCGAAAGTCAAATACAGAACCATATTTGAGGTTAGTATGTGAAGCCAAAAATAAAACACTACTTGATGAAAAGGTTTCTTCAATAAGTAATATCATCGAAGCGAATCGTACTTAAAGTTTGTCATGGGTAAACACCCTTCAAAAATCCTTCTATTGGATATGGATAGCGAGGTAACGAGAACCCTTTGCCGTCGCCTTCTGCAGAAAGGATTTCAAGTAATTAGTGTCGGAAAGTCCGAAACAAAATTAGGGGACTTGAAATCCTTTGAAAAATTCACCTTCTATCGTTTGGACCTAAGTTCCAAAGATATTGTCAGATCATATATGTATGAGGTAGATACGGTTATCTTCTTTGATCATTCAGATCGAATTCTAGAAAAAATCAATAATTTCTACCAAAGTATTATTCACCTAAAATTTAAGATACCACGAATATTTTTCATATCTACATGCCACGTTTTTAGTTGGAAACCTAATAAATTTTGGCTGGAAGAGGAGGATTTAAACCCTGACAGTGATCTAGGAGAACTAATGTCTGGAGCAGAAACTATGGTACGTAATTATGCTGAAAAGCTTTCGAGCCCAGCTTGCATAATACGAATCCCACGATTTGTAGACCCGACATACGTAGAGTCAAATTTTATTAGATTTATCAAAATATTAAAAAACCATGAAAAAATTGACTTCGATATATCATCTAATTTAGTGGTTCAATTTATAAATATGGATAATTTGTTAGAGAGTTTATATCACTTATTCGAAATGCAATGGGATGGCGTAGAAACAATTCATGTAGATTCCTTTCATCAAAATTTCATCCCTTTACTAGATTCCCTAAGAACAATTTTACCTTCAAAAAGTTCCTTATTAAAAGACAACAAACTAATTGCCTATATAAAAGAACTTTTAGTGGTTAGCCCATTGGTTCGCAAAAGAGTGGATATTTTACAAAAGGTGCATACAGTTAATTTTTTAAGACAACCAATTCTCGATTCTAAAAAATCACAACGTCTATTCAATTCGAAAAGATTAAAATTACAAAACTTAATCACCAATCTTCCAATAAAATAGAAGATTAAATGTAAAACTAACCAAATATACTCTCGTTTAATTGCCCAGAAACAGCAAACAATTTAAGTTTTGCATTAATTAAACTTCCCAAAACCTCATAATATCTTAATAAACTCTTCTTGAAGTTAATTCTATTTTCTAGAAGTTTATCCTTACTTAACTGTTTTTTCTGAAAACGATCTTCAGCCTCATATAATATTGATCGTGCTAACTTAAGGTTATTCTGAACAACAGGTATACGAACCTTTAAATCTGAAAATAGACTGTAATATAAAGAGACCTGATTTCTAACCTCCAGAAGTGCATCTTCATATTTATTCTTCTTAATATCTTTTTGTCTTCCATTGGCCTTTAGTTTGGAACCTGTTGTCTTTCCATTGAAGAGGTTCATGTCAAATTTAACTCCAAACTTAAAACGTAATTCATCAAGGTCAGAGCGATCAGCAAGTCTTGCATAATGTGTATTCGCGTGGAGATCAACGAATGGCAGTTGCTCTGATTTTATAATTTTTTGATTATATCTTGCCTCAGCTTGCTCTAGACGAATGATTTTAAGTTGCAACGAGTTTTTCTCCGCTATTTTTTGAAAAGCTTGCAAAGAATCATTAATCGTTTTTGTTTTAGCGTCTTTATCTAATCCAAAATTAGTGGATCGATCTAACCCAACTAAGTTACGAAATTTTGCTTTTTTATGTCTAATTTTATTACGAAGTACAAACTCATCCTGCAAGGCTTTTTCCAACTGAAGCTTTGCATTTAATATTGGTACTGGCATCCTCGAATCTCTAGAAGGTTTGGTTTCTTCATAGTTCAAACCATTGCGAGCTATTTCTACACGCATAGCCGCTATATCTAATTTTTCTTGAATTAATATTAAATCCACAAATAGATTTGTTGTTTTTTCCAACAAATTTTGCCGAAACTTAAGCTCTTCAATTTTACTTAGCTCGGTTTTAAGTTTTGCTACTTTAGTCTTACCAGCAGATCTTCCTCCGTCTAATAATGAAAAATTAACATCCAATCCGATGTGAAAACTATCTTCAAGATTACTTAAGTCAAATAAGTGTCGATGAAATTGATCACGAGAGTCATCGCCAAAATTTCCCGCTTTACCCAACCCCATATCCATATCAATATTGAATTTCTGAGAATTACTTACTGCATATACATTGTCCTGTGCAGTTTTAATTATAAGTGAATAATTTTTCAAAATTTTATTGTTTGCTATAACTCTTTTAACTGTTTCCAATAAGGTAAATGACGGTATTCCTTCTTTAGGATCAACTAACTGAATTGAGTCATCTATCCGACTAACGTTAGATAAAGAACTCGATATTTGACGCTCACTTAATGGACTGAATTTGTCTTGGAGAGAACTCATTTCGGCTTCACGAGATTTAAGAATCGCATCTCCTACAGTTGCACCTAAAAGAAAATTTGAAATCGCTAACGAAAGAAATAACGTGAATAATACATACCTAGCCATGTGTGGAGAATCGACAAAAAAGCGTCTAATTATGACATTTTTGTTTATAAATAGATGTTAGGATTACAGCCATAATAATGTCCTATTCACATGTCATAACAAATTACAAAAAGTGCCTGCTTGAATTAATCGTCGGAGGCATAGCGGGTCTTATATTTGCTTTATTAGGTATGGGGCCAGGTTTGGTAATTGTAAGTTCTTTGCATCTTTTCAGTAATTACCCAATTAAAAAGGCAATTACTGGGTCACTTTTATTACTAGTGCCAATTTCAACTTTTGCCGCTATTCTGCACTATACTTTTCAAACTGAGATTCCCTTATTTTTAAATTGGATCTTCCTTGGAACAATAATAGGCGTATTCGTTGGGCTCTGGATTAGAAATCATATCTCTGGGAATAATCTAAAAAAGTTTTTCTGCTTATTCTTAGCAATAATATTGATTCGACATTGGTTCTATTTATTTGATTTTAATTCTTCTAATCAACAAATTATAAACCCTAACTTCTATGGTCATTTTATGATTGGTTTTAGTGCTAGCTTACTTTCTAGCCTAATGGGTATTGGAGGTGGTGTTTTAGTTGTCACAATTTATTTTTCAATCTTAAATTTTCCTTCTAAAATCGTAACCCAAATTTCAGTTTACGTAGTTTTATTAAATGCTTGGCTAAATACATTTTTTTCATATCGACAACTCTATTGGAATAAAACTTTAACTCTTATTGTTCTAGGCGGTTTTATAGGGGCCATTTGTGGAATCTATATTTTCCAATCAGTCCAAGAGAAGGTATTACAAATAGTTTATGGGTTTTTTCTTTTGCTAATTCTTCTTAAAATGCTTAAGAGCAACAAAGGATAAACTGTTTTGATATGAAATAGAGGAAATATGTTATAATTTTATTATGTGTGAGGTCATGCATAATAATCAAACTTCTTCTATTCATCATCAATTATCAGCTGATGTAATAAACTATCTCAAAAAGCAGGGTGTCAAAATTGGCAATGTTCGAGAGTTTCTTACATACCTTAAGACTAAACCAATTCACTTTAATAACTTCATACGCTTATTTAATGAAGAAACTAAGGGCTTAACCTGCGAATTTCTGGGTCGCTTTAATAAAATCCCTCCAAATTTGGTATACAAACTAATTTTTGATAAAAAAAATAAATTGGATGTCTCTGAAAACACTTTATGTAAACGGATTACATTTATTCTTAGTAGCGATATTGATCTATTGATTTCTAATATGCAAACCTATGGGGAACAACGTGTAATTATTACTTTAATAGAACAATTTCATACAATTTTTGAGTATTCTAATTACCGAAATATTCAGCCTTTTTTTGATGCACTCAAAAAAGATATTATTGGTAGCCTTCTCAAAGAAAATCCCACGCCTTTCATTCTTTCATATGTTGAACAATTAAAAAATTTAGTAATAAGAAGCTATCTAGGTAGCGCTGGGGTCAGATTATTCGGAAAAACAGCAATGTCACCCTCTAGTCTATATATTTTTAATTTTCTTGATTCTCATAAACTGATTCTTAGTCAAAGGCGTAATTCCACCTTGTTTATTGAGATATTAGCTAATTATTTTCTTTCAAAGGAATACTGCTCTGAAATACCTCCCCTAATTTCAGAGGTGCCTAAAATGGTTCATAAAATTGTGTTAGAAGGTTTTCTTAATAGTAAAGAAATTGAATTATTTATTCATGAAATTTCTATTTACTTAAGATTAATGGATAAATACAGAGATTACAGTAAGACAGAAAAAGTTTTACAGCTTGCTCACTCTTACAAAATATGCGCACCAGATACTGCTATCGGTAAATTATTATGGTCAATGATCACGGATCTATTCCTATGCTGTGATAAAAATGATGTTGATTGGCTTTATGAACGTTTTAACAACTCTATTACAAGAAACTTTTTTAGAAAGTTAATTCAAAATCCTGTAGATCGAATTTATGCCTTAGCAAGGTTAATTAAATCTTATTATTTGTTTAAACCTATAAATGAAAACTGGAAATGCAAAACGAATAAAGATTTTTTTAACTGGTTATTCTCTCAACCTTTTAGTGAAAAGTTAGAACTTATGATAGATATTTGTGGCGTGCTCGCTACTAAGGTTCAAAGCAATCACTTGATTGGACTATTTTTTTATTTAGCTCTGCACGAAAAAAGACTATATAGAATTCTGCTCGGACACTGCGATGTTTATCGTTTGCAGTCGTTAAATCGAGAAGTTTACCTCAATGCACTATATAGAAGTCTAAACCCTTTAATTGAAGCTCTACGAAACATTGCCACTAAGTTAGTTATTAAATCAAACCCTTATATGGGTCTAGAAGATGAGTATTTCCGAAATTTATTGACTAGCAGTTGGGAATTAAATTTTGAAGACAAAATATACGAGTCACTTTGCAAAATTAATGATCCGCTACTTTTTGAAGCTTATTGCAAACATGTCCAAAAAACTATTCAAAACAAAGGTCCTAAAATTTCAGTAGAAGATTGTAAATATGATTTTTATAAAGTTCGATTTTATGAAGTAAAAAAGCCTTTGGAAAAAATAGTAAAAAAGCTTTTAGGGCCTCTTCCGTTAATTTCTTCAAAAAATCCACACAGTAGTTCACGTTGCATTCAAATACCAGAACACATTGACTATTACTATGATTCAAAACATCCTTTTCAGAAAAATAGAAATGTTATTCATTACAAAGGTTATGTAGTTAAAGAAGCTAGTAAACACCTAGCATACAGCCAATTTCTTACACTGGACTCTTTGAAACAAAAACATCAATACCCTTCTATTTATTACAAAATTTACAATATCTTCGAAGAGTATCGGTGTCAAACTGTTTTCAGGCATAAATATGCAAGATTCTATCCTAGTGAAATTGATTATTTGAATACATACAATAGTCAAATTTCTGATCAATTTCAGCTCTGTAACACCGGATTTGAAGATCTTCTTAATTTGATGTCAATTTATTCTAAGCTTGGATATTTTCCCAAAAACCTTATGGCTCGACAGGAGATTCGTAACTTCCTATATGCTCCTTTATTTGGCTCAAAACAAACTGCAGCAGAGTGGATTCAAAAACGATTTTACCGTTTATTCAAAATAGATATCTTTAATAGTGATGAATCTATTTCAGTCGCTAATAAACTATATCATGATCTAATAAATTTGTTATTGAATACGAAGAATGAAGAACAGTTAAAAAATCATAACTTGGAGAATTTTGATGGACTTGAGACTACAGAACCTTCTAATGCTAGTACTCCAAAAAATACCGTTTCCATTCAAAGCCTGGAACATGCTTATTCTGACTTCTACAAGTTCTTACAGAAAAATAACGACGTGCTGTACAGTAAGCTGGATCAAATCCACGCGCAAAGCCGGCACAGTCTACCGCCCATGCCTATAGTTGATAGTAAAGTGAATCACTATATTCAGTATAATTTAAGTGATTCCAATCAATGGGATTCTTTACACGAGTTGATTGACAGCTACAAGTTCTAACACTAATTAGAATATACAAATGAAACTAGGCCGCAAAGGATGAATTTTTCGTCCTACGTTTTTTGACAACACCTTTTTGCGTGCTATCGCTACCCCTATTAATTACAAGTCCCATTTTTTTTCTTTGTATTTTTTTACTAAAATCTTTACAACATTTTTCGCATATCCAAACCTCTGTTCGAGGCGCTACCATTTCGAAACCAGCACATATATTATCCGATAGACATACTTCACAGGTGGTTCTGTAAGGATCAAGATCCATGTTGACTCTCCTTCCATCTTTAACAATATAATGACAGAAATTAAACTGCTGATTGTCATCCAGTTGTAAAAGAATTGTAAAATCAATCAATAGCGCAGAAAGAAGTGAAGAAAATATGGATACAAAACTACAGTGGTGGCTTAAAGAGTATTCTGAAAGTCATCAGAATCCAATCAACAAAACCATTCATTACTTTTGTGTTCCTGCTATTGTGATTAGTCTAAGCGGGCTATTATGGTGTATCCCTTTACCCAGTATTTTTCCAACAGGTCTCAACTGTTGTTCCATAGCAATGTTTCTTAGTTTATTTTTCTACTTATCTATAAGTATTCGTCATACCATTTACATAAGCATATTTTTTATAATTTGTTATTCTTTAATATGGTTATATTCCACCTGGAGTACTCAAAACAATTTACTTTACAGCAGTATCATCATATTCATCTTAGCCTGGATTGCGCAATTTATAGGCCATGTAATTGAGGGAAAAAAACCATCGTTTATGCGTAATTTACAATTCTTACTAATTGGACCTCTATGGATACTTGATCATTTAGTAAACAAATTAAAATCAACAAGAAACAATAACCTATACTCTTAAAATTTAATCCCAAACCATATGTTCTTGCACATAATCCAAGAGTTGATTCCAAAAAGCCTTTGCTTCACTCTGAACTTTGGTGCCTAAAACTACATTCAGGCCAGTGAATTGATAACCCATTTTAGTCATCTGTTCTGTTTGTATTTCAGCACCTATTGTACGCAATACATAAGCATGTGTATGTTCTTTAGAACCAAAATAAGATAGTAATTCGACATTTTCTAAATTCAAAATATCTTGAGCACTTCTTAATGCTTCTAACTGTGGATTTTCTAACATCTCCTTGCAAGGAATCAAATAATGACCATTTGATTTTATTCGGATTAGAACTTCACAATTTCCATCTGCAGTTGGACTCAATATAAAGATTAAAATCTTAATTTTCACGGTATCCAACCTTTTCTATCAAAATTTACTTTAAAGGGTTCATAGAATAACGATTTATCTTGCAGAGTCGGATCAACTAAACTAAACGCACAAAAGATAGTGTCACCCCGTCTCAAAGTCCGTTGAATTAATATTTTGGGGCGATCACCAAGTGGAATAGTGAACTTACGTTGACTAACATCAAGCCCGATATATTTTTGCTTACTTAATTCCCCTTGTACCATTCGAACTTTTGGCTTCTTATTTTTCCAATATAAGTCTAGTAAAAGATCTTCATCCATTAATGCTGATTTAACTACATACAACTCATGCTCCCTAAGAGCTGAAAATAATTGAATAACTTCTCCGATGGGAGCAATTTCCATTGGAGTAATCCGCCTAACTCTGAAGTCTTTCAATTTCTGAAGACTAAATCCTAGCCTACTATGCTTAATCTCACTGGAAGTAAAATCAAGCGGCTTGCAACTACTAATATTAATTTGATTAATAAATTGTTCAGGATTTAAAGGTTGGTGACTCCAGACCAAATTTTTTAGATAAATATCTTTGTGGCTTCTAGTTACATGCAAGTAGTTATAGTTCTGACCTTCTACCACAAATGGAGTGTAATAAAAGCCCAGTTTCTGTTTTGTAGGCAAAGCTTTTACATTACTAGCTTTAGGAAAAGTCTCTTTAT
>MDTD01029533.1_pt1 | contig 17829 bp, 10 predicted proteins | sample 811221 | NCBI WGS metagenome assembly MDTD01 (sample SAMN05326646, study PRJNA326480) | marine metagenome | isolation source: seawater | place: Pacific Ocean: South West | collected 2011 | reverse complement strand
CGGCGACACGGGCGTCGCGGGGCTCCACCAGCTGATCTGGGAGGCCGTCGACAACTCCATCGACGAGGCCATGGCCGGTCGTGCGACGACCGTCTCCGTCACCCTCCACGCCGACGGGGCGTGTTCGGTCACCGACGACGGGTCGGGGATCCCGGTCGACCCGATGAAGCACCAGAACCCGCAGCTCGACGGCAAGCCCGCGGTCGAGATCGTCATGACCGTCCTCCACGCGGGCGGCAAGTTCGGCGGCGAGGGCTCGGCTTACAAGGTCTCCGGCGGCCTCCACGGCGTGGGCATCTCCTGCGTCAACGCCCTCTCGGAGACGGTCGAGGTCGAGATCCGGCGCAAGGGCAAGAAGCACGTCATCGGCTTCGAGCGCGGCGCGGTCGACCGACCGCTGCGCATCGTGGGCGATCTCGAGGGCGGGGACGACGCCGCCACCGGCACCCGCGTCACCTTCAAGCCCGACCCCGAGATCTTCTCCGAGACGGACTTCGACTTCGCCACCGTCTCCTCGCGCCTGCGCGAGCTGGCATACCTCAACCCGGGCGTCACGATCCGCCTGACCGACGAGCGCGTCGGCGTCGACGGCGAGCCCAAGCGCGAGTCGTTCCGCTTCGAGGACGGGCTCGCGGCGTACGCGACGCACCTCAACGAGGCGCGCAACGTCGTCACCCCCGTCATTCACCTGTCGGGCGCGCAGGACTCTCCCATGGGCGAGCTCTACTGCGAGATCGCGATGCAGTACCACGACGGGTACTCCGAGTCGCTGCTCAGCTTTGCCAACAACATCTACAACCCCGACGGGGGCACGCACGCGCAGGGCTTCAAGCTCGCGCTGACGCGTTCGCTCAACGGCTACGCCCGCAAGGCGGGGCTCATCCGCGAGAAGGACCCGACCCCGACGGGCGAAGACCTCCGCGAGGGTTTGATCGCGATCATCAGTGTGAAGCTGCCCGACCCGGCGTTCAACAACCAGCCCAAGGAACGCCTGCTGAACCCGGAGATCGAGAGCTTCGTGAGCCAGGCGGTGGGCGAGGCGCTCGAGACGTGGCTCGAGGAGCACCCGGCCGAGGCGAAGCTGGTGTGCCAGAAGGGCATCGTGGCGGCTCAGGCTCGCGAGGCGGCCAGGCGTGCGCGTGAGCTGACGCGGCGCAAGACGGCGCTCGAATCGGGCTCGATGCCGCACAAGCTGCGCGACTGCAAGACGCGCGACGTGGCGCGCTCGGAACTGTTCATCGTCGAGGGTGATTCGGCCGGTGGGTCGGCGACGCAGGGGCGTGACGTGGACACGCAGGCGATTCTGCCGCTCAAAGGTAAGATCCTGAACGTCGAGAAGGCCCGCATCGACAAGATGCTCCAGCACGAGGAGATCCGCACGCTGATCCAGGCGATGCGCTGCGGCATCGGGGGCGACTTCGATCTTTCGAAGCTTCGTTACGGCAAGATCATCCTGATGACCGACGCCGACGTGGACGGGAGTCACATCCGCACGCTGCTGCTCACGTTCGTCTTCCGCCACATGCCCGAGCTGATCCGCAAGGGGCACGTGTTCATCGCGCAGCCGCCGTTGTACCAGCTCGTCAAGGGCAACAAGGGCGGGCCTTATGTGCTGAACGAGGCGGCGCTCTCGGGCACGCTGACGAGGATGGGGCTCGAGCGGGCGAAGCTTCAGGTGCGGGACATTACCTCGGCGCAGGAGCTCAAGGGCGGCAAGGTGGGCGAGGCGCCGGTGGAGCTGGAGCTATCGGGCGAGCAGGCGAAGCAGGCGGTCGAGCTGCTTGAAAGGCTCGAGCAGTTGGTCGAGATCGCCGAGCGTCGCGGGACCCCGCTGGTCAAGCTGCTCGAGGTGCGGAGCGAAGACCCCGAGGGCAAGAACCGCCTGCCGACGCACCGCGTGAGCTGGCGTGGCGGCGAGGAGCTGTGCTGGTCGGAGAGCGACGCGATCGCTGCGGTCGAGAAGCACGGGCTGCGTCTGAGCGACGGGCAGGCCGACGAGAACGGGACGCCCGTGGCTGCGGTGCGTGAGCTGCACGAGAACCGCGAGCTCGAGCGCGTGTTCGCGGGTCTGGCGGAGCTTGGTTTGTCGATCTCGGATTACAGCCTTGTGCAGGAGGAATCGGTGACGGGCGAGAAACTCCCCGCGCGGTTCTGCTGGACGATCGAGGGCGCGAGCAAGGCGACTGAGGAAGCCGAGGACGAGAGCGCCGAGGGCGAAAGCGAGGATGCGCCCAAGAAGTCGTCGTCGAAGTCGATCGAGGCAGTGAACCTGCGCGAGATCGTGCCGGCGCTGCATGAGGTTGGTCGCCGGGGCATGGAGATCAAGCGGTTTAAGGGTCTGGGCGAGATGGACGCGATCCAACTCTGGGACACGACGATGGACCCGGACGCGCGGACGCTGCTGCGTGTGACGTGGGACATGGCGGGCCAGGCCGAGAGCTTGTTCAGCACGCTCATGGGCGAAGAGGTCGAGCCGAGGCGCAAGTTCATCGAGGACCACGCGCTCGAGGTGAAGAACCTCGACGTCTGAGGCTCACTTTCCGGTCACGGTCATTCTGGAGCAGCACGGCTGGGAGCGCGGCGACCCGATGGGTCGGGGCTGTTGGTGTGCCCATGGTTATCGGGAGATGACCATGCGGGTTGTGCGGGCGATTCCGTGCTGAGGGGCTGGGAAGGCTGCGCGATCCAGCCGTGGTTCGGGCGGCCGTTGAACGTCCTCGGGGGAATTGCCGACACTCGTTCCGGGTCTGACCGAGGCGTCCCGAGTGACGCGGCGGTATGGCTCTGTCTGTCTGTTGACGGGGGGCTTTGCGGTGCAGAACGAGATCGACCAGCTTTCGGCTGCGGTGAGCGGCTTCGGGCCAGTGGCGTGGGCGGTGCTCGGTGCCGTGACGCTCGTCATGGTGGGAATGGGTCTGGTCCTAGGCATGGTGCTGCGCCGGCCGAGGAACGCGGGCGGCGAGCGGACCGGTGAGCCGGGGGCGCTCGGCGCGTGCGGCGCAGCGACCTTTGCCTGCCGAGTGACGCCCTCGCTGAAGTTCGCGGCGCTCTCGGCGGACATCGAGACGATCACGGGCTACACGAGCCAGGTGCTGACCGAGAGCGACGCGTTCCTGCGGATGCTCGACGAGCAGGACGCGGCGATGTTCGAGAACAAGGCCCGCAACGCGGTGCAGTCGGAGATCCCCTTCGTCTCGGACGTGCGTTACGAGGACGCCGACGGGCAGAAGCGTTGGCTCCAGATCCGTGCGGAGATCGCGCGGGACGGGCGAGGCAAGTCGAGGGGGCTGTGCGGTGTGGTGAAGGAGATCACCGAGCAGAAGCGCCTGGCGACCGATGCCGCAGACGCGTGGGCCAGGTTCAACGCGATCGCCAACGCGACGCCGACGATGCTCTGGGTGCTGGATGTGCGGGGTGATTGCCAGGCGATCAACAGCGCGACGGAGCGCTTTGCGGGCATGAACGAGGCGCAGCTTCTGGGCACGGGCTGGACGCGCTCGATCCCCGAGGACGAGCGTCAGGCGGTGATGAAGTTCGTTTCCCGCTCGGTCGAGGAACGCACGAGCCTGAAGCGTGACTCGGCGATGATCGACGGCAGCGGGCGGGTGCGTCTCGTCTCGCTCAGCACGAGCGTCGCCCGCGATGATCAGGGGCAGGTTTCGGGCGTGGTTGTCACGGGCAAGGACGTGACCGACCGCTCCGAGGGCGACAAGCAGCTCGATCGGCTCCGCCAGATCGTGGATGTGAGCGATCAGCACGTCGCGATTCTCGCGCCGGACATGCGAGTGACGACGCTCAACACGCAGGCGAGGACGGTACTCGGGCTGGGTGAGCGTGACTCGGCTGACAGCCTCGCGCTCTGGCACCTGGTCACCAAGGACACAAGCGACGAGATCCGCACCGAGGGCATCAAGGCGTGCGCCGAGCAGGGCGTCTGGCACGGGCGCGGCATGGTGCGCACGGGCGAGGACACAAGCGTCGCGTCGGAACTGACTGTGACGTCATTGGGCGACGGGTGGCACGGGCTGATCGCCAGGCCCATCGAGCACGAGCTTCGCCGGGAGGCGGACGCGGCGCTCGACAAGCGGCGTCTGGCGGTGGCGATGGGCGCGCTCGAGAAGCTCGGGGGCGGGGGCTGGGCGCCCGGACGCGCAGCCGAGCGGATCGTGGAATCGGTCGCCAGGCACTACACGCACCTCCGCGCGACGTACGCGACGTTCACGGACGAGGGCAGGATCATCGTCGAGGCTTCGGACGGCCCCGCGTGGATGGGCTCGGCCAAGGGGCGCGTTGTCCGGGTCGATCCGGACGGGACGCTCTACGAGCGCCTGCGCTCCGATGAGATCGTGAAGGTCGTTGATGTCTGGGACGAACCCGCGTTCGAGGACTCGCTGCTGGCGTTCGAGCAGACCGCCACGCGTTCGATCGCGGCGGTGGTCGTGGACGCGGGCGATCGGTCGGCCGGGCTGATGTTGTTTGAGAAGGCCGAGGCCTCGGACTGGACGCCCGACGAGGTGCAGACGCTGCGTCTGGCCTCGGGTGTTCTGGGCGTGGCGCTGCGTTCGGAGCGGGACCGCCGGGCGAGGATGGCGGCTGAGGCTCGGGCGGCCGAGCAGACGCAGCGCTGGCGTGAGGAGCGCACACGGTGCGAGGAGCTCTCGGCACTGGCTTCGGACCGCGCGGGCGAGGCGGAGCGGCTCGAATCCAAGCTGGCACGCGTTGACCAGGCGTGGGCGGGCGGACTGGCTGAGCTTGGCAAGCGGGCGATGGGGGCTTCGGAACTGGCTGCCAGCGCCCGCGAGCAGGGTCAGACCAAGCTGGCCGAGGGGCTCGAGAATCTGGCGATCGACGCGGATCGGGCCGAGATCGCGGGTCGGCTGGTGTCGGGCACGCTCAAGCCGAGGCTCGAGGCGTGCCAGCCCGCGGCGGTGCTGCGCCACGTCGGCGAGCGGTTCGTAGGCAAGGCCAAGGCCCGGGGCGTGACGCTCAAGATCACGCAGGAGGGCAAGCTGCCCGAGTCGATCGAGGCGGATCAGCGGCTCGTGAAGCTGGCTTGCTGCGAGCTGCTGGATGTGGCGCTGGCGCGGTGCTCGACCAGAGAGATGGTCGCGGTGGCGAGTGTTCGGGGCGAGGAGCCCGACCGGGCGATGGTGGTCCGCATCAAGGGCGGGCCCGTGGCAAGCCCGACGGACGCGGCTCCGGGGGCCCCGACGGGGTTGTCGCTGCTGAGACAACTGGCCGAGGTCATGGGCGGGAAGCTGGATCTGAAGTCCGAATCGGGCGAGACGGAGCTGGCGTTGGTGTTGCCCCTGGCCCAGGAGGCGAGCCTGAACATGCCGGAGCAATCGGATCGCGCGGACGACGGGGGCGATGCACCCGAGCGTTCGGCGGCTTGATTCTGGACTGTCTGGGGAAGGAAAAGAAAGAAGGGTGACCGACGGGATTTGAACCCGCGACCCCAAGGATCACAACCTTGTGCTCTGCCAACTGAGCTACGGCCACCGTCTGGCCCGTCCCGGTCTTTGTCCGGTTCGGGCAGGAAAGAACGATACGGAAGGCAGAGGCTAAGGGTCAATGGGGCCCGAACGGATTGGCCGATCCGCGGGGAGGGGTCTAGTGTCCCCTTCCGGCATTGCATACAACGGCTCCGGGCGGAGGCCCGGGGTGGCCGGGGGAGGCGAAAAGTGTCGATTGGAGCGATGGAGAAGTTGGATCTGTCCGCCAGCCGGACTTCGGTAAACCTGGCCCCGGCTGAACTGATCGAGGATGCGATCAGACGCGGCGAGGGCACCCTGGCCTCCAACGGTGCCCTGGTGTGCAAGACAGGCACCTTCACGGGACGCTGCCCGAAGGACAAGTACCTCGAGGACACCCCGGGGATCCACGACAAGATCTGGTGGGGCAAGGTCAACCAGGCCATCACGCCCGATCAGTTTGCGCTCTGCGAGCAGATCGCTACCAAGTATCTGAACGAGCAGGACCATCTCTACGTCTTCGAGGGCTTTGCTGGCGCCGAGCCCAAGCACCGCCTCGGTGTGCGCGTCGTGACGGAGCAGGCCTGGCACAGTCTCTTTGCGAGCACGCTGTTCATCAAGCAGGGCTCGGACGCGGCCGGCGGCTCGACCGACTGGAACCACGACTGGACCATCCTCAACGCGGGCAAGCGTTTGCTGACCGACGAGGAGTGCAAAGCGCTCGGCGTGACGAACAAGACGATCATCGTGCAGTCGCTCGAGAAGCGCACGGTTGTGATCCTGGGCACCGAGTACGCCGGCGAGATCAAGAAGAGCATCTTCTACGCGATGAACTTCGACATGCCCGAGGTGGGCGTCTTCCCGATGCACTGCTCGTCCAACGTCGACAAGAAGGACCCGTCCAACGTGGCGCTCTTCTTCGGGCTGTCGGGCACGGGCAAGACGACGCTCAGCGCTGACCCGAACCGGGCGCTCATCGGTGACGACGAGCACGGCTGGGGGCCCGAGGGCGTCTTCAACTTCGAGGGCGGGTGCTACGCCAAGTGCATCAACCTCTCGCCCGAGGGTGAGCCGGAGATCTTCGCGGCCATCAAGTTCGGCTCCGTGCTCGAGAACGTCATCATGAAGGACGGGCGCGAGCCGGACTACGACGACGGCTCGATCACCGAGAACACGCGCGTGACCTACCCGGTCGACTACATCCCGGGCGCGGTGATCCCGAGCGTGGGCAGCCACCCGAAGAACGTGATTTTCCTGACCGCCGACGCGTTCGGCGTGATGCCCCCGATGAGCAAGCTGACGCCCGAGCAGGCGATGTACTTCTTCATCAACGGGTACACCTCGAAGCTGGCGGGCACCGAGGCCGGCGTGACCGAGCCCCAGCCCAACTTCAGCCCCTGCTTCGGCGGGCCCTTCATGCCCCGCCAGCCGGTCGAGTACGCCAAGATGCTCGCCGAGCGGATCGAGAAGCACGGCGCGAATGTCTGGCTCCTCAACACGGGCTGGACGGGCGGGCCCTACGGCACGGGCAAGCGGTTCAGCCTGAAGTACACCCGCGCGATGGTGACGGCGATCCTCAACGGTTCGCTCGCCGACGTGAAGACCGAGGCCGACCCGATCTTCGGGCTCAACATCCCGGTCAGCGTGCCTGGGGTTCCCGATGAGGTGCTCAAGCCGCGGGACACGTGGGCCGATGGAGCCGCGTACGACGCGAAGGCCAAGGAACTGGCGGCGAAGTTCCGCGAGAACGCCGCCAAGTTCGAGATGACCGATGCGGTGAAGAACGCGGGACCCCGGGGCTGACGGTATACAACGCTTTCTGCCGATCCTGTGTGTACCCCAGGGCGATCGAACTGATTGGAGTCGAGAGTGTCTGACCGCAAGCCGTATGTTGGTGGCAATTGGAAGATGAACACGTCTGTCGACACGTCGAGCTCGTTGGCTCGGGGTGTGGTGGATGCGTGCGAGTCTGCCCAGGGCGGCGTCGATATCGTCGTCTTCCCGCCGGCACCCTACCTAATCGGGGTCAAGAGCATCCTGCGGTCCAGGCCCACCTCGATCGCGACGGGGGCTCAGGATCTCTACTTCGAGCCCGATGGGGCGTTTACGGGTGAGATCAGCGTGGAAATGGTCAAGGACTGCGGCTGCGGGCATGCCCTGGCCGGTCACTCCGAGCGTCGGCATGTCATCGGCGAGAGCGATGAGCTTGTCAACGCCAAGGTCCGGGCCACCCTCGAGGGGGGGCTGACCTGTGTGCTCTGCATCGGCGAGACGCTCGAGGAGCGCGAGGCGGGCCAGACGAACGCGACGAACGAGCGTCAGCTCCGCACGGGGCTTGCGGATGTCGGGCTCCGCCAGATGGAGAACGTCGTCATCGCCTACGAGCCCGTCTGGGCCATCGGCACGGGCAAGACGGCCAGCCCCGAGGACGCCCAGGCGGCCCACGCCTTTATCCGGGGGCTGATCGCCGAGATGTACTCGGATGAGGTCGCCCAGCGGACGCGGATTATCTACGGCGGGTCGGTCAAGCCCTCCAACGCGGCGGCCCTGTTTGCCCAGCCTGACATCGATGGCGGGCTGATCGGCGGGGCGAGCCTCAAGGTCGAGGATTTCGCTGCGATCGTGAAGGCAGCGGCTTCTCAGTAAACCCAGCTGACGCGGATTCCCAATGCGATCGGGCGGCCGGGCCATGCACGCCCGGTGGCGCTAGAGTTGCAGCCCCAAAGGACAGGGCCGGGTGTCGGCTCGTCCGGGGGCGGGTTTTGACGCACAGGGGCAGGCCTGAAGATGGTGACGAGTGTTCTGACGTTGGGTCTTGCGCCGTGGCTGGTCGGTCTGGCGACCGTCGGGTTCCTGCTGATCTGCCTGCTTCTGGTTCTGATCGTGCTCATCCAGCGGCCTCAGGGCGGCGGGCTGAGCGGCGCGTTCGGGGCTGGCGGCGGCGGCTCGGGGCAGACGGCCTTCGGCGCCAAGACGGGCGATGCGCTGACGATCGCGACGGTGAGTGTCTTCGTGCTGTTCCTCGTGGGTGCGGTGCTGCTGAACTTTGCGATCCGACCGCCCGAGGAGGGCGAGCCCGCGCAGCAGACCGCGGCCGAGCAGACACCGGCGGACGCGGGCGAGGCTGCGACCGAATCAGGCGAGGGCGATGAAACCGCGACCGATGAGTCCGGTGAATCGGCTGAGCTGTCGGCGAACGATGCGGGCGATGACGCGTCCGCGGAAGAGACCACGCCGCCGAGCGAGACCGAGACGCCCGCGGACGATGAGCCCGCCGAGGGCGAAGGCCGGTAATCACGGCTTCTGATCCGGTGGGCGCTCGCTTGGCCCGTGTTCACCCGCACTCAGCCGTCAATCGTGTAGACTCGAACAGATGAACCGTGGGCCGAGAGCCGACGGGTTGGAGATTCACCAGCGTGATCCGGAGCATGACAGGCTACGGCGAGGCCTCGGCGCATATCGATGGCACGCACTACTTCGTGCAGATTCGCTCGCTCAACGGGCGTCACTTCAAGGCATCGGTCCGGCTTCAGGAAGAGTTCGAATCGCTCGAGGCTGAGCTCGAGACGCGGCTGCGCAAGCACATCTCGCGCGGGAGCGTGACGCTCAAGGCGTCGTGCACCGATGACACGGAGCAGGCGGCGGGCGAGATCAACTGCAAGGCGCTCGACAAGTACGTCGAGCAGCTCAATCAGTCCAAGCACGTGGCCTCGGGGCGGGTGGCGATCGAGCTGGGTTCGCTTCTGGATCTGCCCGGCGTGGTCCAGCCGCCGGCCGACGAGGGCGAGCGGATCGGTCGCGTGCGCGAGGTGTTCGCGAAGCTGACCGACGAGGCGTGCGCGGGGCTCATCAAGATGCGCGTCAGCGAGGGCAAGATGCTCGAGGAGGATCTGTCCAAGCAGCTGGGCCTGATCGAGCAGCACCTGGCCGAGGTAAAGGAACGGGCGCCCGATGTGGTCAAGGACTTCGAGACGCGGCTGCGCTCACGGATCGATGAGCTGCTGGCGGGGTCGTCGATCGCCGAGAACACGGTGGACATCATCCGCGAGATCGCGGCCCACGCGGAGCGGACGGATATCGCCGAGGAAATCACCCGTCTTGGTGGTCACCTGGAACAGTTCGGCAAGCTGGTCGGACAGGAAGGTGACGCCCCGGTGGGTCGGACGCTGGACTTCATGGCGCAGGAACTCCTGCGTGAGGCGAATACGATGTCGAGCAAGTCGATGGATACACGGATCAGCCGATCGATCGTTGAGATCAAAGGCGCGATCGATCGGATCAAGGAGCAGGTCCAGAACGTTGAGTGACGTTCGGACCCAACGCCCCGACAACCGCCCAGAGGATTTGGGCGGCGGACAATCGGACTTCTGAGCAGGGATATGCGCGAGGAAGCAGACATGCACGCCGAGCAGACATTGGAAACCCGGCAATCGTCGGTCGATCTGTTCGCCGACAGCGCGGGCGTGTCGAGTTCCTCGGACACGGTGGCCGGTCAGGTGGTCGTGCCTTCCGGGGCTGCGGCGGGGCCGCGATCGTGCCCGGGTGAGGCGGGCGACGCGAGGCCCGCGGTCGAGGGGTATGACCGGTTCGCCACGGGCGAGCTTGCGATCGTCTGCTCGCACTACAGCCTGGGCCGGATCCACAGCGTGCGGGAATTCCGAAGGGGCTCACGGCAGGCGCCCAAGGTGGTGCTCGAGACGAGTTCGGGGACGGTGCTCATCAAGCGGCGTTCGCCCGGCAAGGCCTCGGCCCAGCACGTCGCGTTCTGCCACGCGATTCAGACACACCTCTCGCATCGTTCGTTCCCGCTGGCCCGGCTCGTCCCGACACAGACGGGCCAGGGCGCGCTGACGATCGACGGGTTTGTGTACGAGGTGTTCGACTTTATCAGCGGCAAGCGGTACGACCGGACGATCCCCCCCACCGCTGAGGCGGGCCGGGCGTTGGCGTATTTCCACAGATTGCTCGCCGACTACGCGGGCCCGGGCTCGCCCGTGACGGGCAGCTACCACGGAGTGGCCAAGGTCGCCGAGACGCTGCGGGCGATGCCAGCGGCGCTCAAGGTGCCCGCGATGGAGCAGACGACGCCCAGGCTCGCGGCTCTGTACGAGCACGCGGCGGTGCGTGTGCGCGAGACGGGGATCGCCGGCTGGCCCAGACAGATCATCCACTCGGACTTCCATCCGGGGAATGTGATCTTTGCGGACAAGGGCGTGCGCGCGGTCGTGGACTTCGACTCGGCGCGCGTGGGGCCCAGGGCGATCGACGTGGCCAACGGGGCGCTGCAGTTCTCGGTGACGCGGACGGGTCTTGACCCGATGTCGTGGCCGGTGGAGCTGGATATGGATCGGCTTCGCGCGTTTCTTAGCGCGTACGACGCGGTCGAGGGCTGCATCCTGAGCCGAGCCGAGTGCCGGGCGCTGCCCTGGCTCATGATCGAGGCGCTGATCACCGAGGCGACGCTGCCGATCGCGGCGACGGGTCGGTTCGGGCAGATCGAGGGCTCAACGTTCCTGCGCATGGTCGAGCGCAAGGCGACCTGGATCGCCGAGGCGGCCGAGGAGCTGATCCGATTGTGATGCGACGTCTGCTGACTGGTCTGGTGCTGTGCGTGCCGCTGTCGGTGAGCGGACAGGCATCGGACCCGGATCTTGTCGCGTCGCTGGTCGAGGATCTGAAGAACCCCTCGTTCGTCACGCGCGAGCTTGCCGAGCGTGAACTCCAGTACGAGGAGTCGATCACGCTCGAGGCTCTCGAGGCGCAGCTGATGCGTGACGACCTTTCGCAGGAGCAGCGGATCAGGCTGCTCAAGGCTGCGAGCATGCGGTTTGCGAGCGAGCCGCGGGCGGCGATGGGGATCCAGCTCACGAACGAGCTGAGTGAACTCGGCCTCAAAATCAGCGGCCCGGTCGAGGGTTTCGACTCGATGGCCAAGCTCCGGGCGAACGACATCATCTCGCGGATCGGTGATCTTCCGATCCGTTCGACGACGGATCTTCAGGTCGCGATCATCAGCCGATCGCCCGGCGAGGTGGTGCCGGTGGAGGTCGTGCGGGACGGGCAACGCCTGACACTCGACATCGAGCTTGGCAAATGGTCCAACCTCTCCTCGGCCGGCGGCATCCCGCGGTCGTACGTCGAGGCGGCGTGGATCTTCCGCTCACGCGCGTACGCGGGCAAGGACGAGCCCGAGGTGATCGAGTTCGACGCGGACCCGAACGCGTGGAACGAATCGGCGATCGATGGCTGGGGCGATCAGCGGTCACGCCGCAACGTTGGCGAGCAGACCCGGCAGGCGGTGGTCGTCGGGGGTGAGGCCAGGCCCAGACCCGGCTCGATGGCGGGCGTTCGGCTCGATCGTCCGCTGGCGCCCTCGGCCCGCGGGCGCGCCAGCGACTTCCCGCCCATGCTCAGGCAGGAACTCAACAAGACCGAGCTGGACATCATCGCCACGCAGGAACGCATCCGTCGGCTCGAGGTGCAGATCGATCTGTACAAGCAGAACGCGACGAGGCAGGCGACGATCCAGCAGGCCGAGCAGCAGCTCGATCAGTTCGAGGCGATTCTCGACGAGCTCAACCGCCGCGCGGACAGGCTGCGTCAGGAACTCTCGGAGATGGGTGTTCAGGACCCCTGAGTCTGCGCGATGCGATTCTTCAGAATGTCGATGGCCCGCGCGGTTTCGGGGTGGGTTGAGCTGTCGGGCTCGGCCAGCGCGATGGCCCTGTCGCACCGGGCCAGGTGGCGTTTGGCGGCTTTGGGCGCGTCCTCTGCCTTGCTGGTGTGCATGTCGCAAAGGTTGTCGTAGACGTCGGCGAGCTTGATGAGCCGGGCCCGCCAGTCGGCGCTGGCGAGTCGCGCGTCGTACTCCGGCTCGCGCTCGTGCTCGGGGAGGATCATGTTCTTCGTGAGGGCCGCGACGATGTCGGCGACCTGATTGCCGAAGCGGTCCGCGACGTCGTCGTAGTCGGCGGGCGTGTCCTCGATGGTGTCGTGGAGGATCGCGGCCGTGAGCGCGACGGGGTCTTGGCAGCCGAAGGTGTGCCGGAGCGTGATCGCGACACGGACGGGGTGGCTGAAGTAGGGAGTGAGGCCGTCCTTGCGGGTTTGTCCGGCGTGGAAGCGCGCTGCAAAGGCGCAGGCCGACTGCCAGAGGGCGTCGTCCTGCGGTCTTTGGGTTTGCTCGGTCATGTGTTTAGCGCCGGATGGGCTGGTTGTTCTTGTCGAAGGCGAGCTTCACCTTGGCGGGCGAGTTGCCGTGCTCGTCGAAGATGGTGAGCACGTTCTTTTTGCCGGCCTTGATGAGCGATTCGGGCAGGAGCATGCTGGTGGAGGGTCCGACCTGCTTGCGTGTGCTCGTTTCGAGGAAGTATCGCCCGAGGTGCTGATCGTTCAGGAAAACGACGCCCTTGCTGAGGCCCGTGAGATCCAGACGGAGGGGTGTGCCCTCGGGGTCGATGTTGAACTCGGTGCGGTACCACGTCGGTCCCTTGAACGAGCCGAGCTTGTTCTTGGCGACGTCGTCGTAATCGACCTTGGCGGGCGGCTCCCACTTGGCGAATGCCCATTCGGCCTTGGCGGTGACGCTGTCGGCGCCCTCGGTGAAGTTGGTCGCCGAGGCGAGGGTCGCCAGTGTGCCGGCGGGATCGGGCTCGTCACCCAGGATGGCAATCTGGAGTGTGTTGTTGCCCCGGTTGAGCTCGGTCTGATCGAGCATGAACCTGGAGGGGCCCGACTCGTCGAGGAAGCGGATGGGCTGATCGTTGAGGATGACCAGGATGCGTGTGGGCAGCGGGTCGATCGTGATGATGATGGGCGACTTCTTGCGGTGCACGAACGACCACTCGACGCGCTCGGGGTAGGTCGTGTCGCCGACACGCATGTGCCAGAGCGGCGAGTGCGTCGCCAGCGGCTGGATCGGGTCGGCGGGAACGATCGAGTGACGCCCGGCTCGGAAAGGCTTGATGATGAAGAGCTCGTCGACGAGGCCCTTGGGCTCGGCGAGCGTGAGGCCCGAGTCGGGGCGTCCCATGTTCTCGGCGAGCACGACGAGGTTGTGATCGCTCTTGGTGAGCGTGAGCGCCATCGGCTCGTGGTCGGCGCCGGGGCCGAAGCCCATGATGCCCTGTTCCTCGCCGTCGAGGAAGAAGCGGAGGCGGTCGCGCGAGCTCGGGGCGAGGACCTTGTGCTTCTTGCCGTCGCCCGACTTGATGCTGATGCGGTACCACCCGTACCCGAAGGGTGAGCCGAGGTCGGCCAGATCCGCCGGGCCCGTGATGGGCGCAAAGCGGGCGGAGGTGCCGGTGACGTGCTCTTCGGCGCTGGCGGCGGCCCAATCGCTGATAGTGACGCTGGACGAGCCGGTGCGGGCCGCGGGCTTGTCCTTGATGACGACCTTGTGCTCTTCGCCCGCGAGATCGATGTGCGTGCAGCTCTTGGCCCCGGCGAGCGGGACGGGCTCGCCCGAGGCGCTGACCGAGTGCACACCCACGAAGACGCCCTGCTCGGTCGGGAAGACCGTATCGATGGAGTCCTCGTTGGCGATGACGAGTGTGAAGCCCTCGTGGTGCTCGGTGGCGACGGACTTGCCCTTGGGCACGGCGATCGTCAGCGGCGAGCCGTTGATCGACACCACACCCTCGGAGCCGGCTGGACCGAAGCAGACGAGGCACTTGCCCGTGAGCGACATCACGCTCAGCGTGCAGTAGTCCATCGTGCCGCGACCGTCGAGGAGGACATCGAAGAGGACCCACGCGGCGGCCTGCTTGCCCATGGGCACCGAGAGCGCCGAGCCGTCACCCAGGAGGATGTCGACGTTGTGCGAGCGTGAGCTCTTGCCGGTGGCGTAGGGCTCGCGGGCGAGGAGGAAGGCGACGGAGCCCTGCGTGCCGACGAGATCGACGATGGCGATGCCGTCGGAGGCGTTCTGCGTGAGTCGCTGATCGAGGAGGATGGGCTTGTAGTTGTGGTTGAGGTTGGCAAAGACGCGAGCGAAGCTCGAGGCCATCGTGGTGACGCGTCGGATGATGTGGTAGTTGTCGGTGGGTGAGCCCGCGTCGTCGATGGGCGCGTGCCGGCCGTGTGCGTTTTCGTAGAAGCGTGCGGCGTCGGAGCCGTCGCGACCGGGCCAGAAGCCGGGCGTCTGTCCGCCGGCGACGGGGTTCAGGACGAACTGTCCGCCGCCCGCGAGAACCTCGGTGATGCGGCGCTGGATGGCGTAGGGCGGGACCGCTGCCTCGGCCTGGCCCCCGACGAACGAGGGCTGGTCGATGGGCATGTCCACGACCATGCGCGGCTGATCCGGGGCGACACTCGTGAGCTGGCGCAGCGTGGCGAGCATGTCTTCTGAGCCGACCCAGCCTTCGATCTCGCCCTCGACGCTCTGCCAGAGGTTGTTGGCGTTGATCGAGGGGATGGTGAACCCGGCTTCGCGGTAGTAGCGTGCGAGTTCGCCGAGGTAGGCGTTGGCCGCGTCGTCGTCGCCGCAGGTCCAGGCGGACTCGTTCTGGAGCATGACGATGGGCCCGCCCTCGCCGGGGCTTGTGACCTGCAGGTCGCGGACCTGCTCGGCAACGGCTGTGATGTACCGGCTGGCGGCTTCGAGGAACGGAGCCGAGGCGGCGCGGAGCTTGATGTCGGTCTTGCGGGCGACCCAGTCCGGGATGCCGCCCATGTCCCAACCCGCGCCGATGTAGGGCCCGGGGCGGAGGATGCAGAGCATGCCGGCCTGATGAATGAGCTGGACGAAGCGGCGCAGATCGTGTTCGCCCTTGAAGTCGAACTGTCCCGGGCGGGGCTCGTGGAGCGCCCACGGGATGCTCGTGGCGATCGCGTTGAAGCCCGCGAGCTTGGCCGCGTGGATCCGGTCGGCCCAGGCCTCCGCGGGTATCCTGCCGTAGTCCATCTGCCCGGCAACGAGCCAGATGCGTCGGCTATCGATCATGAAGCTCTGACCGTCGTGGGTCACCGTCGCCATCAAGCGGGCTCCGTATTCTGCGAGGTCTGTGAGAAGGGGTGAGGGGCCGAGTCTTCAAGCGGCCGATCTGTTCGGTTCTTATTTGAAGACGGCGAGTCGGAGAGAACGATAGGAGGGCACCTCGGAAACCGCAACATTTTCGGTGTCAAGGAATTAGATACCCCTGCCGCAGGGCCTTCAGTTCGTCCATCTTCGGAGCGTTTGTTTGGAAAAAAGCAAAGTATATGTTTGGGCTATTCCTTTGATTCTGACTGTTCCTTCGGGGTGCATGGTCGGGATGGACGGAATCGATCGGCGGGTCGACAAAGTGCTCGCCGAGCGGTCGAATCAGCTCGGGGACTTCGTCGCCCCCACCACGATCCGGGGTTCTGGCGAAACAGAGACCGACCGCCCGGGGCAGTCGAGCAAGACAATCGCGACAGAGAATCCCGCGCCGGAGGATCTGGAGTACCACCCCGCCGACGAGGCCCGCGACGCGCAGGCGAGGCTTGACAGCTACCTGACCGAGACGTCTGCCGAGACGATGGAGATCACGCTCGCCGAGGCGCTCAGGATCAGCCAGAGCCAGAGCAGGGAGTTTCTGAGTGCCCAGGAGGACTACGTCCTGTCGGCGATCACGCTGCTGATCCAGCGTCACCGGTTCGACCCGCGGGTGTTCAACACGACCTCGGTCGAGGTCGCCGGCGAGGGTGACGACGGGCGGTTCACGTCGGTGCTCTCGATTCTGAACGAGCTGGGCGTAACGAAGCAGTTCGAGCGGGGCGGGCAGGTGGCTGCGAGCTGGCTGCTGAGCGCGACGGAGGACCTGCGGGACGGGGCGACGGACCGGTACACGCAGTCGAGCGAGATCGTGCTCTCGGGCAATTTCCCGCTCCTGCGCGGCGCGGGGACGGTCGCGAGCGAGGCGCTGATCCAGGCCGAGCGGAACGTGGTGTACGCGGCCCGGAACTTCGAGCGGTTCCGCAGGCAGCTGTTTGTCTCGATCGCCAGCGATTACATCCGACTGCTCCAGCAGCTTGCTTCGATCGAGAACCAGGAGCGGCGGATCGAGTCGCTCGAGATTCTGCAGAACGAGACACAGGCCAAGGCCGACGCGGGCCAGGTGCGGAGCTTCGAGATCTCGATCGCCGAGAGCGACCTGCTCCAGGCGCGTGCGGACCTTGCGGGGCTTCGGGACCGGTACCGCCTGTCAGAGGATCAGTTCAAGATCCGCATCGGCTTGCCGGTCGATCAGCCGATCCGCATCACGCCGATGGAGCTGATGCTGCCCGACCCGGACATCACGCTCGACGAGGCGATGAGCAGGGCGCTGGATTATCGGCTCGATCTGCAGAACGCGCGAGACCGCGTGCTGGATGCCCGTCGCAGCGTGTCCAACGCACGCAACGACGTGCTGCCCGATCTGGACGTGAACGCGCGAGTGGGCCTGCCGACCGATCCCGATGTGGACGAGGGCGGGCTGGACTTTGATCCCGATGAGCTGAGCTACTCGGCGGGGATCATGCTTGATCTGCCCCTGGATCGGCTCGAGGAAAAGCTGCGTGTGCGGCAGAGCCTGATCGAGCTCGAGCAGCAGATCCGCAGCTACGAGCGCGACCGGGACAACGTGGTGATCGATTCCCGCGCGGCGGTGCGCGGCGTCGAACTGGCCAGGCTTCAGCTCACACTCGCCGAGCGTCAGGTCGAGACGAACCGTCGCCGACAGCGCGGGCAGGAGCTCGACCCCGACAACGTGACGCCGCAGGAGCGGGTCGACACGCAGAACGCGCTGCTCTCTGCGGAGAACGCGCGTGACCAGGCCGAGGCGGACCTTCGCGTGGCGATTCTGAATTACCTGCTGAGCACGGGCCAGATGCGCGTGACCGAGACGGGCGCGATCTCACCGATCGGCGGGCTCGAGTTGATGCCGGTGGATTGAGTCGAACGGGCCTGCCCGGTTCCGCGGGCGGCTTGTTGGCGGAGCGGTTTAGCCGAACTCGCGTTGCCAGTCGTCGACGGTGAGCTGCCAGCGGTCGTGGACGTGCCAGGCTTCGCCGGTGGTGAGGTGCGTGGATTCGTCGCCGGACTTGGTGAAGCCGCAGGAGGCGTAGAGTTTCTGGCTGGATGTGTTTTCGGGCTGGATCCAGGCGTCGACGCGGTGCATGCCGAGGCCTTCGGGCAGGTCGGCGAGCGAGTAGGACATGAGCGCCAGGAGTCCTTCGCGGGCCAGGCCCACGCCGGTGCGTTCGGGGTCGAGCCAGCAGTTGGCGTCTGCGTTGTTCTCGAAGCCGCGACGGATGACGACGAGGTTGAACGCGCCGACGATCGAGCCGGTGCGGTTGGTCGCGATGCGGCGGAAGGCCTTGCCGGTCTTCTCGCCCTGCCGGGTCAGCTCGAGCT
>MDTD01152337.1_pt1 | contig 17835 bp, 16 predicted proteins | sample 811221 | NCBI WGS metagenome assembly MDTD01 (sample SAMN05326646, study PRJNA326480) | marine metagenome | isolation source: seawater | place: Pacific Ocean: South West | collected 2011 | reverse complement strand
GCGGAACTCAGGTCACTTCCCGAGGTCACCATCCTCAGCCGCTCCACTGTCACTGGCTATTACGATCATAATTTTCTCTCCGTCAACGAGCGTAGAACTGACCATCTCGGGCCGGTGCCGTCCGATACCCCGATAACGCGTGAAAGGCTTTGGCGGATCCGGGCCAAGCAGGTTGTGCTCGCCACGGGTGCTATCGAACGTCCGCTGGTTTTTGATGGCAATGACACACCGGGCGTCATGCTTGCCTCTGCTGTGAGTGCCTATATTCATCGTTACGCCGTTGCCCCTGGCCGAAGTGGGGCGGTGTTCACAAACAATGATTCCGGTTACCAGGCGGCGCTTGATATGACCAACGCCGGAATGGAAGTCCGGGCGGTGGTAGACGTTAGAGTGAAGGCCGGCGCTGATGTTTCGAGTGCCGTGGCAGATCTGGGGATACCGGTCTATCTGGGGCACGTCGTGCCCTCTGTGCAATCAGGTCTGCAGGGGCTTAAGCGTATCGAGCTGGCGAAACTGTCGGCCGATGGGAGAGATATTCTCTCGCATAAAGGTTTGGTGGACTGCCAGATCCTTGCCGTTTCCGGCGGTTGGAGCCCGGTCGTGCATTTACATTCCCAGTCCGGCGGTCGTCCTCGTTATCAAGAGGGTCAGGCCTGTTTTATTCCGGGCGCTTCGGTGCAGGATGAGCGTTCAGCCGGCGCGTGTGCCGGCAGTTTCAGCCTGGCGGCATGCCTGCAGGAAGGTGCAGACGCTGGCGTCAGCGCGGCGGCGCAAGGCGGATGGCCGGGAGGCTATGTGGACGTGCCAGTCGCTGCCGAGCGCGTCGAAGCAGTACTACAGCCATTGTGGGAAGTGCCGGCGGGTGCGCTGTCAGGCGATCGTGTCAAGAAATTTCTGGATTTCCAGAACGATACAACGGCCTCAGATATCCGATTGGCTGCCCGCGAGGGCTACCGGTCGATTGAGCACGTCAAGCGGTATACCGCGCTTGGCTTTGGAACGGATCAGGGGAAGCTTGGCAATATCAATGGGCTCGCGATACTCGCCGAGACATTGGGCAAGTCTCCGGGAGAGGTGGGAACGACAACGTTCCGACCCAACTATACGCCGGTAACTTTCGGCGCGGTCGCAGGCCGCGCCCTGGGAGAGCAACTCTTTGATCCGGTGCGCAAAACAGCGATACACGCCTGGCATGTCCGACGAGGGGCGATGTTTGAGAACGTTGGGCAATGGAAGCGCCCCTGGTTCTACCCGCGTGAAGGCGAGGATATGCATGCGGCGGTTAACCGTGAATGCCTCGCAACACGAAGCAGTGTCGGCGTACTTGATGCATCGACCCTGGGCAAGATCGATATCCGTGGCCCGGATGCTTCGCGCTTTTTGAATCTGCTCTACACCAACAATTGGGATAACCTGCAGCCGGGACGCTGCCGCTACGGATTCATGCTGGGTGAAGACGGCATGGTGATGGACGATGGGGTCACGACCTGCATTGCCCCTGATCATTACCTGATGACTACGACGACTGGCGGCGCGGCAGCGGTGATGGCCTGGATGGAGCGGTGGCTGCAGACTGAGTGGCCGGAACTCAAGGTGTACCTGACTTCGGTGACAGATCACTGGAGCGTCATGAGTGTGGCGGGGCCGAACGCGCGGACCGTCATCAAGACAACCGGGTGTGATCTGAATCTGGACGCCGAGGCTTTTCCCTTTATGAGTATGCAAACAGGAGAGGTTGCCGGGATTCCGGCACGCATCAGCCGTATCAGTTTCAGCGGGGAGTCTGCGTTTGAGATCAGTGTCGACGCGAATCAGGGTTTGTCCCTGTGGGAAGCCATCATGACGGCAGGCCGGGACTACGACATCACTCCTTACGGTACGGAGGCCATGCATGTCCTTCGCGCAGAAAAGGGCTATGTCATCGTGGGCCAGGATACCGATGGATCGGTGACACCGGTTGATCTGGGTATGGACTGGATTGTGTCCAAGAAAAAGGACTTTATCGGTAAGCGGTCCTTAAGTCGTTCCGATACAGACTGCCCAAACCGAAAACAGCTGGTTGGTCTCAAGACGCAAGATCCCTCTCGGGTACTGCCTGAGGGAGCCCAACTCGTCAATACGCCTCAGGCTGAACGACCCGTTCCCATGATCGGCCATGTGTCTTCGAGCTACTACAGTGCACATCTGGGGTGCTCTATTGCAATGGCACTGGTCAAGGGGGGTCTTTCCCGAATGGGCGGCACAATATACGCTCACCTGATGGACGGATCAGTGGTCCCGGCCACCATCTGTGCGCCTGTATTTTTTGATCCTGAAAACGAGCGAACCAAGTCATGAAACAGCCTATCGTAATTACTACCGCGATCACAGGATCACAGCCAAGAAAAAAGGACAATCCCGCGGTGCCGGTGACGCCTTCCGAGCAGATTGAATCCACTCACGAGGCCTTTGAGGCAGGTTCTTCACTGGTGCATATCCATGTCCGGGACAAAGACGAAAATTCCTCCTCCGATCCCGAACTTTTCGGCCAGGTGCAGGAAGGCGTCAGGAAGCATTGCCCGGGGATGATCATTCAGTTTTCCACAGGCGGTCGCGGTCGAGAAGCCAATCAACGGGGCGCCATGATGTATCTGAAACCTGATATGGCCTCGCTGGCGACAGGATCGGTCAATTTCCCGACCATGATTTATGAAAATCCACCTGAGTTGGTTGAATCCCTTGCCGCCAGCATGAAAGAGCATGGCGTGAAGCCGGAGGTGGAGGTGTTTGACGCGGCAATGTTGTACAACGCGGTAAAACTCTCGGAAGCAGGAAAGATTCCCAAGCCTCTGCATGTTCAGTTCGTGACCGGCATCCCAGGCGCAATCCCGACCCGCCGCAAGTTGCTAGAGTTTCTCGTGGATGAACTCCATGAGCTTGCGCCCGATGCCACCTGGTCCGCGATGGGAATTGGCGGGCGACAGTTCGAAGTGAACAAGTGGACTCTGGAAATGGGTGGGCACGCACGGACGGGATTTGAAGATAATGTGAAGTTAGATAGAGAGACATTGGCTCCCAACAACGCGGCACTTGTGACGCTCATTGCCGACGTGGCAGGGGAGTACGACCGCTATCCGGCAAGCCCCGAGGAAGCACGGAACCTGTTGGGCCTTGCTCCGGCTGCTTAGGAGGCCTGCCAATATGAGCGCTAAGCACTCTCCCCTAGTAGAAATCGAGACGCCTGTTATACGGCCAGGTTCCGACGGAAAAACATTGTTCTGGATGCAGGAGCACGCCTTCTGTGTGCACCTCAATTTGCGGGGAGATTCGTCGAGCTCGGGTTTTTCCGAAGCTGTTAGCGCAGTCACTGGGATCGCATTGCCCGAGCACCCGAACACCTGCGCCTCGTCTGAACATTGCCGCGTGGCATGGCTGGGCCCTGATGAGTGGCTGTTGATCGGTGTTCATGAAGATTTTAGCCACACCCCACTTGAAGATAGGCTTCCCCCGCTGCATTACGCCCTGACGGACCTATCGGGTGGGCAGACGATACTTCGGGTAGGGGGCGAGAATTGGCGCGACGTGCTGGCATCTGCCTGCCCTTTCGATCTTCATCCCAGAGTGTTTGGCGAAGGGGCCTGCGCTCAGACCGTGATTGCGCATACTAACGTTCTGTTGATGCCTGTGAAGGATCCGGACCGGGGCGAAGCCCTCGATATCGTCGTGCGCCGAAGTTTTGCCGACCACCTTGCCCGCTGGTTGATGGATGCTGCGGCCGAACACGGTTTTGAATTGTTGGCACCGATGGGATTAGCCTAAAGGCCTTACTACCGGGATGATGGAAAGAACAGCTTATTTCAACGGCGAGTATCTGCGCGAATCCAAAGTCTGTGTCTCATTCAGAGATCGGGGGTTCAATCTTGGCGATGCTGTCTTCGATGCGGAAAGAACCTTTGGCGGAGAAATTTTCCGGCTGAAGGCGCATATTGACCGCCTGTATCGGTCGCTCGAAAAGGCGTCGATAGATCCAGGATTGACCCCTGCGGAAATGACTGACATCACGCGTGAGACCGTCGCGCGGAATCTGCCCTTGCTCGCACCAGGCGAAGATTACTGGGTAATGCAGCGGGTCACGCGCGGCCTCAATGTGGTTGGAGGCGAGTTGTGGCAGAGCAGTGGGGCAACCGTCATTGTCGAATGCACGCCACTGCCGCTTGCTGCGCGCGCCCCGATGCTCCGAGATGGGTTGGACGTATTTACTCCGTCGCATCGGCGAGTGCCGCCTGAGAGTCTCGATCCGAACATCAAGAGCCACAATTACCTGAATCTTGTGATGGCGGATCTCGAAATCCGGGACCGTGCCGCTCACGCATGGGCGATGCTGCTGGATACCCGAGGATTTGTATCAGAGGGTATCGGCAGTAATGTGTTCTTCGTGAAAGACGGGGAATTGCTGACCCCGAAAGCGGACTACGTCTTGCCCGGCGTCAGTCGGGCGGTGGTGCTCGAATTGGCGGCGGCGGAGGGAGTGGCTGCTCATGAAGTCGATATCTCTCCAGAACAGGCGCGAAGCGCGAATGAAGCGTTTATTACCTCCACGAGTTTTTGTATCTGCCCGGTGCGCTCCTATGATGAGGCGAGATTGGATAAAACGGGCATCCCGGGACCGATCACGCGTCGACTGATCGATGCATTTGCCGAAGAAGCGCAATTCGACTTCGTCGGACAGTACCTTGATGCGTTGACCAAGTAGATCGCGGTTTCCCTTTACAACCCTATGGGAATCTTCTCGTTTTTGACAGAATCCGGGCGGAAACGGACAATACCGCTTCGCCAGCACAACCCGCCGACAGGCTCAGATTAACCGAATGCTAAGGCGCCGTTATGGCGGCAAGGCCAGACCAGGAGAACGTTAATGCAAAACACGCTTGCCCAGGAAATATGGCCCTTGGCCCGCAGTTCGCGTATGGCCCAAGTGCTGCTCGTTATTGCGGGAACGGTGTTGCTTGCGGCTTCTGCAAAAGTACAGGTTCCGTTTTGGCCTGTGCCAATGACGATGCAGACCTTCGTAGTGCTGCTGCTGGGAATCGCCTATGGCCCGCGCCTGGGCTTTATCACGGGTGCGCTCTACCTGGTTGAAGGGGCGCTCGGGCTCCCGGTATTTGCCAAAGGTGCGGGGATGGCTTATCTGATGGGCCCCACGGGAGGCTACCTTTTCGGATTTGTGGTTGCCATGGGTATCTGCGGCCTGCTCGCAAAGCGTGGGTGGAGCCAGACCGTCCTGGGGATGTTGGGCGTCATGCTGGTCGGGCAAATCCTGATTTTCGCCCCCGGCGTATTGTGGCTGGGCGCTGTGATCGGTATGGATAAAGCGATCACCCTGGGATTGACCCCATTTATTGCCGCGGAAGTGTTCAAGGTCGCCTTGGCGGCGGCAACCGTACCCCTGGTTTGGCGAGCTGTCCGCCACTGAGCGCGACTGAGATTGAGGTCGCCCGTGCAGGTGTCACGGGACTGAATAGGACATAAAGGAGCAAGCATGAGAGATTACCTGCATATACAGCTTGGCGAGGGGACTGTTGACCGACAGACTTTCACCGGAGAACAGGTTGCCCGGTCAGGGCGCTATTTCATAGCCCGTGAGCTTGTGGCGTGTGGTGCGGCTAAGGTCGACCCGCTGTCGGGAGACAATCCCCTGATTTTTTCAGTCGGACCGTTTGCGGGCACCAATTTCTCTAATGCCAACCGGGTCAGCGTTGGTTGCCGCAGCCCTTTGACCGGCGGGATCAAAGAGGCGAATGCGGGCGGTACGTTCGGATTTGCCCTGGGCCAGTTGGGTCTTGCGGGATTCACACTGCATGGAGCAGCAAGTGAATGGACGGTCATGCACGTCTCCCTTGAAGGCGAGGTCAGTTTCTCTTCTGCGGATGACCTCATGGGGCTATCGAATTTTGACTGTGCTGCAAAACTGCACGAGCGTTTCGGCAAGAAAGTGAGCCTCGGAATCTGCGGGCCAGTGGGAGAGTATCTCGGCCTGCTGTCAGGCATTTCATTCAGTGATACGGATCTTCGACCGTCCCGTCTTGCGGCGCGCGGTGGCGTCGGCGCAGTGATGGGAGCCAAGAGGCTGAAAGCCATCGTGCTGGACCTCAACAAGATGCCGAAACTGCATGACCGAAAGAAAGTTATTGGGGCGGTGAAGCAGTACAACGCCATGCTCAAGGAGGATGAAATCGCGCAGAACATGAAGACCTTTGGCACGGCACTGATGGCGGATACCCAGAATTATCTCGGGGGGTTGCCGGTCAGAAACTTTACTGCCGGACAGCTCGTCGATACGGATGAAGACGTAATGCGGATGGGCGGCGAGTTTATCCGTGAGCAGAACCTTGAGCGCGGCGGCCAGACGGCCCACGCCTGCATGCCCGGGTGCACGATCGAGTGCAGCAACGTTTACGTTGACAGCGAGGGCAAGGAGATTGCCTCGCCGGTCGAATATGAAACGATCGGCCTGATGGGAACCAACTGCGGACTGACGGATCCGGATGAGCTTGCCCGGGTGAATTTCGTTGCGAATGATCTTGGCATCGATACGATTGAAGCGGGTGCCATGATTGCTGTGTTAATGGAGGTCGGCCAGGGCGCATTCGGTGACGTGAACTTTATGCTTAAGGTGCTGGAGGAGATTCGCAGTGGTTCGGAAGAGGGTCGGATTTGGGCCCAGGGGACTGCCCGGGTTGGGGAGTACTACGGCGCTGAGCGGGTACCGGTCATCAAACAGCAAGCGATCAGCGCCTACGATCCGCGCGTTGTCGAGGGGACGGGAATCACGATGATGATGACCGCGCAGGGAGCAGATCATACTGCCGGCAATCTGCCTAAACTCGATTGCAGGGAGATGGAGGCATCTGAGATTGTGGCGGCAAGCTTCGAAGCGCAGCGGGTGATGGCAGCCTCCGACTCATTGGGCCTATGCATCTTTGGCCGCGGCGTCACGGACACTAATGTCGAATTCATCATCGATGCCATCAATAATGCGCTTGGGACCGAGCTTCCAAACTCTTTCTATCGAGAACTTGGGGCAGAGACGCTGCATCTAGAGCATGAGTTCAACCGGGCTGCCGGATTCAGTGATGAAGATGACGAGCTTCCGGCGTTTTTCTATGAAGAACCGCTGCCGCCGATGGATCGCGTGGCACGTTTTCACGGCGAAGAAATTAATAAATTCCGAGAGTAAGCGTCGATACTAGCGGATCATTCGCCTCAAATACCAATAATCGGATGGATTCGCGAGCCGTCACTAAAGCGAGAGAAACGGAACGGCTGGGGGTCGACCAGCGGTGTTTCATTCATGATGAGATCGGCCGCGAGTTCTCCGGCCGCAGGCCCGATGCCGAATCCGTGGCCGGAAAACCCAGTGGCAACAAAAAAGCCGGGTTGTTGAGAGACCTCTGAGATTACCGGTACCGCATCAGGAGTGACATCAATCATTCCCGCCCATTGCTGGGCAATGACTGCATCGCGGAACACCGGAAAATCTCTCTCGAGGCGGGCTCGGGCCTTATCCAATAACGGCTGTACCGGCGCAGGGTCAAGAATGCGATGTGCCGTAAAAGGCTCCCCTTCCCCGGCCAATGCCTTTCTGTGATGGCGCAACGCCTCAGTAAAGGTGTTGCCTATGCTGGGTCGCAGGTGCCCCTTGGCCATCCAGGCCAGTTTGCTGAATAACCCGATAAACCGGAGCGCGTCAGGCGTGAGTTCAAACCAGATTGCCGTATTGGGGGCAATCGTATAACCGCCATCGGCGCGTGGTCGAATCGCAAAACCTGGGGCGCTGATGCAGGATTTAAGGCCTGCATCGATGGCGTCGGTGCGCATGACGGATGATTGGACCTTCAACTGGGGCAATAGCAATTGCTCGTGCGCACAAAAAAGGCGCGACCATGCCCCTGCGGCCAGCAGAACGGCATCCGATCGGATTAGGCCGTCCTCGGTGAGGATTCCACAAACCCTGCCCCCGCTGATGTCGAGTCCGAGTGCTGCTGTTTGGGTCAGTATGGTCGCCCCCTTTTTTGTGCGTAACGTGCGATTGTTGGAGCGGCAACAAACGGTTCCGCTTTGCCGTCGGTCGGACAATAAAGGGCACCATGCCAGGTGCGGGAACTTCCCGGTAGATGCTTTGCGACCTCAGTCGCGGTAATGAGCCCCGTATCAATACCAAGGGGCTCTGCGTATTCAAGCCATTTTCCGTGGGCTTCGAGACCTTGATCGGAATCGGCGAGATAGAACGTACCGCAGCGCTTGAATCCAACTTCTCCCTGGACACGCTCATTCATCGTAGCCCATCTTTCCAGCGACTTCATGACCAGCGGGATTTCTCGAGGATCCCGTCCCTGTTGGCGACACCAGCCCCAGTTGCGGGACGACTGTTCGGCACCGATCTCCCCCTTTTCGCAGAGGGTGACCGATATCCCTCGTTCGGCGAGGGTGAGTGCCGCACTGACCCCAATGATGCCGCCGCCAATGATGATGACGTCTGTCTTTTCCGTGGGGAACGGATCTGAGATCAGGAGGTCAACGAGCGTCGGCATCTTGAGGGGGGATAACTTTTCCCGGGTTAAATAGATCATCAGGGTCCAACGCCTTTTTGATCGCTGCCATGATTTTTAAGCCGGTAGGATCTTTGTACCTTTGCATCTCATCAATTTTGGACATGCCGATCCCATGTTCCGCGCTGAAGGAGCCTCCCAATCCGGCGACGTGGTCATGGACTAGATCGTTCACTTCCTTCCACAGGGACAGGAAAGCCTCTGCGTCCATATCGGGGGGTTGCGAGAGATTGAAGTGGATGTTGCCGTCTCCCACGTGACCAAACGGACAGGGCCTGATTCCCGGCACCCGTTTGGCGACGGTGGCCCAAGCCGTTTCGATGAATTCGGGCACCTTTGAGACCGGAACCGAAACGTCGTGTTTTATGCTCGCACCTTCGAGACGTTGACCTTCCACAATCCCTTCCCGTAACTTCCAAAGCGACTTGGCCTGTTGTTCACTCGAGGCGATCACACCGTCGTGAATATCTCCTGCCTCCAGTGCATTTTCAAGAATTGCCGAAAGCAGGGTATCCACGTTGATGGCGTCGCCGCTGGCCTGGAGGGACAGCAGGATGTACCACTCATGGGGTGCCGTCATCGGATCAGAACAGCCTGACACGTGCTTAAAGGCAAAGTCGAGGCCCACTCGGTGCATGAGCTCGAAGCTGCACAGAGTGCCTCCACTGCCTGATTGGGCGCACTCCAGGAATGCTATGCTAGCGGGAAGATCGTGCAACGCAACCAGAGCGGTGGCGCTTTGATCCGGGTAGGGATAAAGCTTTAGCGTTGCGGCGGTAATGATACCCAGCGTGCCCTCGGAGCCGATAAGCAGTTGTTTGAGATCATATCCGGTATTGTTTTTCCTGAGGCCGTGCAGGTCAGACAGTAACTCTCCACTCGGAATCACGGCCTCAAGACCCAGAACCTGATCTCTTGCATTGCCGTAACGCAGGACGTTTATGCCGCCTGCATTGGTCGCGAGGTTCCCACCGATTTGGCAGCTCCCTTCCGCCGCCAGGCTAAGCGGGAAAAAGCGCCCGGCGTCACGTGCGGTCGCTTGAAGTTCTGCCAGGATGCACCCCGCCTCCACCGTCATCGTGTTGTTGGCTGGATCGATCGAACGAATCTGTTTGAGCCGCTCGAGACTAAGGATGATTTGGCCGGCGTTTGCCACAGCACCGCCACAGAGTCCGGTGTTGCCGCCTTGGGGCACCAACGGCGTCTTCTGTGCGGCACAGGCCTTGACCACTGCCTGAACCTCAGCGGCATCTCGAGGCCGAACGATGATCTGCGACTTACCGTGAAACCGTCCGCGTCGCTCCTCGAGATAAGGCTCCGCTTCGACAGGGTCGGTAATCACTCCTCGATCGTCGAGGATTTCGCGAAGGTTTGATAGCAGAGTGTTCATCGGTTAAATCCAGACTGGTAGACAATGAATGACCTATTCGCCGCAGGGTATTTTTGTTAGCGGAGGGATTATAGGGTTCCAAGGGGAGAACGGTGTTACAGCGACATTCTTTTTTGGTACAGTGTCTCGGTTGTCGATCAAATATTCAGAAATGCGGAGGAGAATCGCGTAATGCATCGGATGCTTCACATGGAGCCCAGTCTTTGTACCGGGTGTCTGCAGTGCGAGATGGCGTGCAGCTTTGAACACGAGGGAGAGTTCAACCCGGCGCGGTCGCGCATTCGGGTTTTCGAGTTTGAGCACGGCCGCACGTCTGTGCCATACACCTGCACCCAGTGCGTCGAGGCATGGTGTATGAAAGCCTGCCCGACCGCGGCGATCTCCGTCAATACCGAACTGGGGGCCAAGCTCGTCAGCCCCGAAGCGTGTGTGGGATGCAAGGCCTGCGTCTCTGCCTGCCCGTTTGGGACGATCGAATTTAATCCTGTCAGCGGCAAAGTAGACAAGTGTGATCTTTGTGGCGGGGATCCGAAATGTGTGTCTGCTTGTCCGACCGATGCAATTACCTATGTGGATGCGGGTGCATCCGGCGTTGGTCGTATGCAGGCCTCCGCAGAACAGGCTGCACAAGGGGGTGCATCATGAGTTGGCAGGGAAAAATACTTCGGGTCAACCTGACTTCGGGAGAGGTAACGCCTGAGCCGCTCAATATGGAGTGGGCCAACGACTATATCGGCGAGCGTGGTCTCGGCACCAAGTATCTGTGGGAGAACATGGATCCCAAGGCAGACCCCATGGGTCCTGACAACGTGTTGATTTTTGCGACTGGTCCGCTCACGGGCACGAGCGCGTCTACGAGCGGCCGCTATGCCGTGATTACCAAGGGCCCTCTCACCGGCGCAATCGCCTGCTCCAATAGCGGGGGCAAATTCGGCGCAGAGCTGAAATACGCCGGATTTGATCTTTTGCTTGTTGAGGGCCGCTCAGAAAAACCGGTCTATCTTTTGATTGAGGGCGATGAAATCAGTCTCGCCAGTGCCGACAAGATTTGGGGCAAGACCGTTTGGGAAACCGATGAGTGGATAAAAAAGCAGCACCACAATCCTATGCTGAAGATCGCGACCATTGGCGTAGCGGGAGAGCGCGGAGTACGCTATGCCGCAGTGGTTAATGATCTGCACCGGGCCGCTGGTCGGTCTGGAGTCGGTACGGTGATGGGAGCAAAGAATCTGAAAGCGATTGCGGTGCGCGGGACAGGCGGCGTGCGGGTGAAGGATCCCCAGCGGTTTATGCAGGTGACCGACGAAATGAAAAACCTGCTTGCCAAGGAGACCGGCGGCCTGACCAAGTACGGCACCAACGCCATGATGGACACGATGCAGGAATTCGGTGGCCTGCCAACCAACAACTTTCAGGAAGTTCAGTTTGACGGCTACGACAAGATCGATGCCAAAGCGATGTTGAAAACTGACGATACGGGGCACACCAACCTGTTGACCAACAAAGCCTGTTTTGGCTGCACCATCGCCTGCGGCAGGATCGCCCATATCCGGAAGGATCACTTTACGATTCAGAATCGGAAAGAGTACTGGCACGCTTCGGGTGGCCTTGAATATGAGACGGCATTTGCTTTTGGCCCAGTTGTCGGGGTCGATGACATCGATGCTTGTACCTTTGCCGGATATCTGATGAATGAGCATGGAATGGACCCGATTTCGTTTGGCGTCACCCTTGCGGCCGCCATGGAGTTGTACGAGATGGGCGTCATTACGACTGATGACACCGATGGCGTGGAACTGAACTTTGGGAATGCCGAAGCGCTGACCGTGATGGCGGAGAAAACCGGTAAGCAGGAGGGTTTTGGTGAAATCCTGGGTATGGGATCCCGCCTCATGTGCGAAAAGTATGGCCACCCTGAACTGTCCATGACGGTTAAGGGGCAGGAATTTGCCGGCTATGACTCGAGAGCGCTGCAGGGGATGGGTCTTGGGTATGCCACCGGCAACCGCGGTGCCTGTCACCTGAAACACGATACCTTTGAGGTCGATATGGATGACCAGACCGGAGAAGGTAAGGCGGAACCCTGCAAGACGTCTCAGGACTGGACTGCCGCGGTGGACTCGAGCGGTCTTTGCATGTTCACCATGGGCGCCTGGGGTGCTCCTGAATTTGCCGCGCAATTGGATGCCGATAGCGAAGGCGACTGGACCGCAGAGCGTCTGATGGAAAGCGGTGAGCGGATATGGAATCTCGAGAGAATGTTTAATCTCGCGGCAGGGCTTACCCGCGCCGACGATACTCTGCCTGAACGGCTGCTTAAGGATCCAGCGCCCAGCGGGACTGCCAAGGGCCGTGTGAACGAGCTCGACCGTATGCTCCCCGAGTACTACGACCTGAGGGGCTGGAACGAGGCAGGTGAGCCTACAGAGGACACCCTTGGCCGATTGGGGCTTAGTTAACATCCGATGCAGATCAGGGTACGGGTAACAGGGCACCTCATCGATCTGTGCTCGGTCGATGAGGTGGAGTTGCCCGAGGGCGCCAGCGTCGCCGACGCGGTGGCGGCGCTGGGCATTCCCCCCGAGCAGGTCGGGTTGGTGTCTGTCGATGGGCAGGCGGTTTCCAAAGCGAGAAGAGATACCACAGCGCTGGCCGACGGTAACGAGATGGTCGTGATGGCGCCGCTGACCGGCGGTTAAGGGGCTAAGGGAGTCCGAGGTGGTTGAACTGCTGCCGCCTGGCCCTCAGCTAGGCATTTTCGTTGGCGCAGTGTTGGTGTTGGCGTTAACGCCCGGTCCTGCACTCTTTTACATTCTTGCTACCAGCATTGCCCAAGGCACTCGCGCCGGGGTGATATCCGTGCTGGGGATAGCGACAGGGACGCTGGTTCATGTCGTGATGGCCGTGTTTGGCCTGACGCTGTTGCTGGCATCATCAGCGGCAGTGTTCCAGTTCGTGAAATATGCAGGCGCCGTTTATCTTGTAGCGTTGGGCCTGTATCTGCTCACTCGACCCAGGCAAGAGCAGGGAGCACCATTAGAGCGGCCCACGAGAGATCTATGGCGGGTCTACAGTCACGCCGTCATGGTCAATGTTCTCAATCCGAAGGTGGGGATTTTCTTTCTCGCGTTTTTTCCGCAGTTCGTAGACCCCGGGCGAGGCGAGCCGGCCCTGCAGTTTCTACTCCTAGGGACAGTGCTGATCGGGGTTGTTCTGGTGACGGATACCTTATTTACATTTACTGCGGGTGTGGTGACGCTCCTTCTTAGGCGTCAAAGCGGGCAGAGCCGATGGCCGCAGATCGTGGGAGGCCTGACTTATATCGGACTCGGGGTTTTCAGTGCCACTATCGATCCCCCGATGCAGGGCTGAGGTCCGACTGGTGCGCACGCAGCGGTATAGAGCTTCAACTCCGCGGACAGTTCACGTCAGGCGCGCTTTCGTACCAGAAACGACCCGAAAGGTTTCCCCGCCAAACCCATAGCGCCAGCAGTGGTGCTGATCCCGTCTGCATCGCGTGAACGGCGCGAGCGGCGTGGTGGATTAGGTCACCTGGCCGCGCCGTGAACTCCCGAGCGTCGATGCGCCAGTGAGCTTCACCGCTCAGAATGAAATAGAACTCCTCGGCATCGTGCGCGTGGCCCGGATAGGGGATATTGCCCCGCTGCAGGAGAAGACCCATTCTCACTGGGTCGTCATCGGCCGGCGGACTCTCATCTGCCAGCATAGCGTAGGCATAGCCCCCGGGGAAAAACTCCGGCACACCTCGGCTGGCTTCCTCCCAGGGGGAGAAGGGAGCGGCCTGAGCAACTGCGTCACGGAGCAGGTGATCAGCCGGGATTCCCTGTATTGCTGTTTCGAGGCAAAGTTCTGATGTGGGACAGGTTAGAGACTCTTTTTCAGGTTTTCCACGCGGCACGCGGTCGATCTGATTCGACAGCAACCGAAATTCTGGATCATTACTTGTTCGACAAGTTTGGGCCACCTGATCCAAAAGCGTCGGCAGGTACTGGCTCATGAGTGGTTCTCCTCAGTCCGGGATACCCATCGCGAGCGAATTGCTTTGTTGATGGGCTCGAATAGGGTAATCTCTTGACTTGGGTTATATCAGAACGCCGCCTTTTTGTGCTGACAGCCTATCTCTGGACCAAGTAAATTAAATCAAGACTGATTGAGGTCGATATGCCCTCATGACTACAGGAAAACATTTGTGAGTGAACTTCTTCTCAGTATGCGCGACCTCGTGATCGAGGCAGACATTGACGGCGAATGGAAGCCGATCGTGAAGGGTCTCAGCATGAATCTCCATAAAGGCGAGATCATCGGCCTGATTGGAGAGTCAGGAGCAGGCAAGTCTACTTTTGGCTTGGCGGGAATGGGGTATACCAAGCCCGGGTGCAGAATTGTCTCCGGGTCGATCCGGCTTGAAGACGAAGAACTGGTGGGCGCCTCTGCCTCACGACTGCGCGAGATACGCGGAAACAGTGTTTCCTATGTGGCACAGAGCGCGGCCGCGGCGTTCAATCCCGCGCATCGTCTGATTGAGCAGTTTGTGGAGGCGCCAGTGCAGCACGGCAAGATGCGGAGCGATGAGGCCGCGCGCCGTGGTCGGGAGCTTTATCGTCAACTGGATTTGCCTGATCCAGACAACATCGGCAACCGCTTCCCACACCAAGTCTCAGGGGGTCAGTTGCAGCGCGCCATGACTGCAATGGCCATGGGTTGTGACCCCCGTCTCATTATCTTCGATGAGCCTACGACTGCGCTTGATGTGACCACACAGATCGAAGTGCTCTCTACGATCAAGGAAGCGGTGAGGGCGCGGGGAGTAGCCGCGATTTACATCACACACGATCTTGCGGTGGTCGCGCAACTTGCAGATCGCATCATGGTGTTACGTTACGGAGACCTGGTGGAGGAAGGAGATGCGCGGAATCTTCTGGAAAATCCCCAGCAGGAATACACCCGACGCTTACTGGCAGTCCGATCTTTGCGCGAAGATAAAGATGCGTCCAAACGCGATGAGACGGTTCTCGACGTTTCTGGCGTAAGTGCACGATACCCGCGCGCTGAGGAAGACGTGCTCAGAGATATTTCGGTGAGGGTACAGAAAGGAAAAACGGTTGCAGTCGTTGGGGAGTCCGGAAGCGGCAAAAGCACCCTCGCCCGAGTGATCACCGGATTGCTGCCCCCGTTGCAGGGAGAAGTCCGGTTTTGTGGAGAGGCCTTGAGCCCGGCGTTAGCGAACCGCGGACGTGAGGAGTTGCGGTCCATTCAGATGATTTATCAGATGCCGGACGTGGCCCTTAATCCCCGGCAAAAGATTGCCGAGATCATCGGCCGGCCGTTGGAGTTCTATCTGGGTTTGAAGGGTGCCGAGAAAGTGGCCACGATCAACCGGTTGCTTGAGCAGATTGAACTGCCGGCCGATTATGCAGAACGCTACCCGGCACAACTCTCTGGGGGTGAAAAGCAGAGGATTTGTATCGCCCGAGCGCTGGCAGCGGAGCCTGACCTTATTATCTGTGATGAAGTAACTTCGGCCCTTGACCAGCTCGTCGCGGAAGGAATTCTGGAACTTTTGCAGAGCCTACAGAACCAGTTGGGCGTTTCCTATTTATTCATTACCCATGATCTTGCTACGGTGAAAGCAATTGCTGACAGTATCGTGGTGATGTATCAGGGCAGGGTAGTAGAGCAGGGACCTAAGGTAGAGATTCTCTCTCCCCCGCACGAAGCCTATACTGAGCTTTTGTTGTCATCCGTTCCCGAGATGAATCCAGATTGGCTGGATACGCTGGTTGAGCGCCGTAAACGTGGTGAATTGCCAACCATAGAGTCCCTCAACTAGATTTTTAGCGTGAGTCAGGGATTGGACAGGCAAAGCGGTTAGAGGCTGGCCGCTCCTTCGAATTTGATTGCTCGCTGAATTCTGGTCCCCAATAAAGGCGGAAGGGCGCCGCGATGTCCCGACTTGACTGGAGTTCAGGTGCGATGGGTTTTCCAGTCAGTGCCGCGATACATGATCTGTCTGCGGACCTCTTCAGACTCTCGATGGAACTCCACAGCCACCGGATCCAGATCGTACCGGGGTTCGGGCTCAAGTTTGAAATTCTCAAAGCGGTCGACTCCACGGACTAGCGCAGCGCTATCTTCATTTGAATAGGCTTGCCGGGTGTCCGGCGGGATATACCTAATCGCCAGGCCGATTCGTCGATCATCGGTCCGGTTGGGATGGGAAGCGTGAGCAATACGATAGGCAAAAAGCGTCGCTTCTCCAGTGTCGACTTCAAGGTTTACGGCGAGATTTTCATCGACTCCGCCGATTTCCTGCCCTCGAGTCAGCATATTGTCGTCGTGGTACGTGTCTTGATGAGCGAGATCCGGCCCAACGTGACTGCCTGGCAGCACCCGCATACATCCGCTCTGCACGGTGGCGGGCGAAAGGGCTGCCCAGACCGTGACGAGTCTATCTGAATCGAGCCCCCAGTACTGACTGTCCTGATGCCACGAGACAAACTGGGGCGAACGGGGCTCTTTGATCCACCAGTCAGTCGACCAGACAAGAATGTCTGGTCCGATGAGGTCCTCGACCGCATCGAGAATTCTCGGAGTCCGAATAAAGTCGGACACCCACTTGAATAGCAAATGGTTCTTGAAACGTTGCGATCCGCGCAGCGCTCCCCCTTGAGCCTGCTCGAATGACTCAAGCTTTGAGCGCATCTCCTGCATCAGGTTAGTTGTCGCGACCGAAAAGGGCGGTAGGAAACCTTTTGCTCCGAAGTCCTCGACTTGTTTTTCAGTAAGAAACTTTCCCATCTACTCTGATCCTAGGGTTTCGGGACAGTATAGAGGTCCTTCGACTTCAAATTACATTCGAGATTAAAGCCGTGGTCCATACCGCGAAAAACAGATTGGTCGGCCTATACCTGAGTCGATTGCGCTCGCGCGCGTAGGAGGTCGTCACGGCGCCGTGAGTCCCTTGGCGCCACTCCTTTGTCGGCGATCACCGGCCTTGTATTAACTCCGTCCGTCTTTTTGCTTATTAACATCGGGTGTCAGGAATTTATGAGTACTTCCACGTGGCGTCGAGCGATTGTCCTTGCCGAGTTGGAGGAATCGGGCCGGGGGCTGTTTCGAAAGGATGGTCGCCAGATTGCAATCTTCAAGTCCGAGAGTGCAATCCTCGCCTGCAACAATCGGTGCCCCGATGAGGGCTATCCTCTCTCGGAAGGCAGTCTTAATAATTGAGGAAAGCCCTAAACGTGACTTTCCTCAATGGCACTGACCTGGCGTTTTACCCTTTGCACCATAGCATAAACGCCGACATGACGGCTGGGGCTCAGATGCTCAAAGAGCCCTAGTTTTTCAAATTCGGCATCTGCATCGAATTCATCGATTTCTGATGCAGTCTTACCATTGAACATGCCCAGCAGGATGGCGACTACGCCCTTTACTGTGGAGGTGTCGCAGTCCCCATGAAATGTGAACAAGCCTTCATTATCTCGAATAGCGCGGATATAGACCGTGCTCATGCATTCTGGAACATGATAGAGGTCAATCCGCTCCTCATCTGGGTAGGGCGGGAGCTTCTCCCCCAGTTCGGTAATGAACTGGTAGCGCGCGTCCCAGTCCTGGAGGAACTCAAAGGCTTCCACGACGCGTGGGTAATCAATTGGGAAAGTGTCCATAAAAATGTGTGGGTATTTGCATGATCACATGCTAGTTTGCCTGAATTATATCGCCACGTTGTCTAATGACTGAACCCGCACGACACAGTTATGATTGCTCGAAGACAGACTTGACTCTTCTGCATCCAGGGATCACCAATAGCGCATGGAATCGACCGACTATCGT
>MDTD01122885.1_pt1 | contig 17840 bp, 16 predicted proteins | sample 811221 | NCBI WGS metagenome assembly MDTD01 (sample SAMN05326646, study PRJNA326480) | marine metagenome | isolation source: seawater | place: Pacific Ocean: South West | collected 2011 | reverse complement strand
TGGGTTCAGACCCTAGTCGAACATGGCAACACAGTCGATTTCGATATCGATGCCTGCCCTGTGAAGAACACCGCCAAAGCAAGTTCGTGTTACTTTTTCTCCCGCAAAATATTCTCGGAAAGTTTCATTGAATTTTGGAAAATCGGCCACATCACGCAGTATAACACGCATATTGACGATATTTTTCGAAGTTGCACCCGCATCTCCGAGTATAATCATAAGATTGTCCAACGTTTGACGTGTTTGTGCTTCGATATCTCCTGGCACAACCTCACCCGTGGATGGGTCGAGCGACCCCTGTCCAGACAGAAACAGCATGTTGCCGTAGCGGATTGCTTGTGCGAGTGGTGAAACAGCTTGTCCCGGCGTAAAACCAGTGGTGGGTGCCTTAGACGACGTGATAACTTGTTTTGGCATGTGAACTCCCTAACGAAATTATAGAGGATACAGAAATCTTAGAATGGTTCGGTACCGGTCTTGAACCGATTGAAGCATCCACGACATTTGATGCGTCTGCGCGATGGCCGTCAAACCATCTCTATAAACGGCGCGCGCAGCCCGTCTTTCTCAAGGCGTGGGAGCAACTCCCGACCGAATCTGGCCAGCCCGCCCTCATAGTCTAGCCAAGTAAGTAGAAAGCCATCTACGCCGGCGTCGGAGAGATTTTTGAAAAGCTCTGCGACATGATCTGGGTCCCCGACCAATGGATACCCATAAAACCCTGCTTTGAGCGAGAAACTTTGCTTTGACGCTGCCTCGGGCGAAAGCTTCGTTGTATCAATCTCGCTGTTGTTCAAGATATTCTGAACCGCCGCGTCGTCACCTTGCGTAACGACATAGTCATGGACGTATTCTTGCGCCTCCTTGGTTGTATCTTTCAGAACAACGTAGGCAGACATCCAGATCTGAATATCCTTGCCAAACTTTGTGCTGGCTTCACTTCTGCATGCATCGACTTGCTTCTTGATCGCCTCAGGAGCTGGATCATGGGCAGAAACGAATGCGATATCACAGTGCTTCGCAGCAAATTCTCTACCGCGAGCTGACCGGCCTGCGTTCAACAGTGCCGGGCGGGTTTGGATGCCACGTGGCTGGTTATATGCTCCTTTGATATCAAAATATTTTCCGCGATAATCAAAGCTTTCCTTCCCTTCCCAAAGTCGGTCGAATATCTCCATCCATTCTTCACCGACTTCGAAGCGGGCATCGTGTCCTTTCAGCTCTACTCCAAAAACTTGCAGATCCGGAGGATTCCAACCAAGCACAAGGTTCATTCCGGCTCGGCCATTGGAAATGAGGTCGACAGTTGCTTCCGCCTTCGCTGCGAATACTGGATGAATAAGTGTCACATGGAGCGTACTTATAATACCAATTCGCTTGGTGACGGCGGCGACAGCGCCGGCCCAAGTAAATGTTTCCATCAAGTCGCCGCTGTAGTGGCCGTCTCCACCGAAAGATTTCCAATGAGCCGCCGAGACAAAAGCTTCGAAGCCGAGTTCCTCGGCCATCTCCGCCAGTCGCAAGTTTGAGTCCCAAGTGCACTGATAGCGATCGGGGTGAAGCGTCAAAGCGGCACCATTACCATTGATGCCGAATACACCTAATTTGATCCGATTTTTCGAATCTCGAATCGGGTTAAATCTGGTAGGTTTACTGTCTATCATATCCGTTGTCATATAAAAAAGAGCACATGGCGGCCTCGTCTAAGAGAAGCTCTGGCCTATCTGACTCGAGATATTAAGCCGTAGGTTCTCTGCCTCGCAAGTGCCGCTGATCCACGGTTTTCCGTTCGAAGCGGTTACACCACCGGTGAAGTGAGGGCAATCACCGGTCATATAATGACGCAGATGATAGAAAAGTACTTGCGAGAGGCGTTAAAAAAGGCGCTAGGCGAAAGCCGCAATCGTCAAATTGACAGACGCCAGAGAGAACAAAGGTTGATCAAATGTCAGTTAAAAGTGCTTTCCCAATCTAAAAAGTAGTGCCTACCCTTTAAGGACCCAGCAGAAACGCAGAGAGGCACGCAAAAAGTAGCTATTTGCGATCCGTTTGGAACAAGCTGCGTTAGGGTTAGCTCTGAACAAGCACTCCGCGTCATCAAGTATTAACCCCGCCACGAGTTAACGAACCCGGCACTTCGACTTTATCTTTAGCCGCTAAATGGGCCTCGATGTGGTCAGCGTTTTGCAATGGCTAGATCCACAAATGAACATCATTCGTAAATGTTTAAACTAGCGTTAATTGAGTATCTGGCGGGGATCCATGAACGAGAGTAATAACCCTTTTGACAACATCACCATTGACGACCGTTCGTTCATCCGGCTCGATGATACTTCAGACGAGCTTTTTTACCAGACGCCAAGGTTTGTGACCCATATTGATGATCCAGCTTGTGCCGCCCTTACCGACTATTACGCAACGCACCTGCAGAATGGCGACCGGATTTTAGACCTGATGTCGAGCTGTGTTTCCCACCTTCCTCATGATCTCTCCCCGAGAACAGTCATTGGACACGGGATGAACGCGGAGGAATTGAGGGCCAACCCTCAGCTTGACGACTATTTCATTCAGAACCTAAACAAGAACCCGGTGCTACCATTCGAAAGAGATAGCTTTGATGCCTGCCTGATCGCGGTTTCTATCCAGTATTTGACCGACCCTGTTAGGGTTTTTTCGGAAATTGGCCGTGTTCTGAGTCTCGGTGGACGCTTGATTGTTTCGTTTTCTAATCGAATGTTTCCCACCAAGGCAGTTGCAATATGGCGATCACTTGATGACGTTGGGCATCAGAACTACGTGGCGGTTTGCATGGAACAATCCGGCATGTTCGGCGCCGCGGAAATGGCTGACCTGTCACCTAGTTCGCGGTTTGGCGATCCATTGTTTTCTGTGGTAGGGCAGAAGTCCGTCTAACCGGGCCTAAACTCGCCACGAGTTAACGAATCCGCCGCTGGAAACAGAGGCGTGACTGGGTGGGCTTCATTCTCACGCTGATACGAATGCCGGACGTGCCTATCTTCGTCGGAGTACTCTTTATGAACAGCGGTGAGAACTTTCCGCAAGATCGCCTTAAATCGATGTATTGGTTCAAAAAAGCAGCTGCGCAATGCCACCACATAGGAATGAGCAATCTGGCGTTTGCATACAAAAAAGATGATGACGTTCCGCAGGAATTTGTCGAAGCCTATATTTTGTAAAGCCTTGCGGCGTTGATAACATCGGACACTAAATCACCACGTCAGTCGTGGCGCGACGAAACAGCGCCATATCATTTAGGAAATGACCGTTATGCGTCTGGGAATCTGGACACCCCTCCCTCACACCGTCCGGGTAGAACCGGAGATGGCGATCGCGATCGAAGAACTTTCGAACCAGGGCAAGGGAGGAACAACCGATCGATCTCTCGCTCTGGCACTCGCCGTAGTCAAGCGGGCCGAGGCACTCGGATTTGCGACCACCCTGATCGCCGAACGCCACATTGGTCCAGACCTAGAGGCATGGATAATGGCGACGGCCATGATCGCCGAGACAGCATCAATCGAGTTGATGGTCGCGGCCCATCCCGGAATCATTCACCCCCAGCTTGCGGCCAAGATGGGGGCAAGCCTTGACCGCATAAGTGGCGGACGGTTCTCGATAAACGTTGTCAACGGCTGGTATCAGAAGGAGTTTGATGTCTTCGGCAATGGCACCTGGCTTGACCGCACCGAGGAGCGCTACTGCCGGATGGGTGAGTTCATGCAGGTGCTCAGGGGTCTCTGGTGCGAGGAGTGTTTTGATTTTGATGGCGATTATTTTCAGCTTGAAGACGCGGTGCTGCCGATCAAAACCCTGCAAACACCAAACCCACCTATATACGCCGCTAGCAGCGCAAAGCAGGGCATGGAGCAGGTGGCGCGTTATGCCGATGTCTGGTTCGTTGGCTATGAACCGGGTTTAGACAACGCGCCAGGGAACATGGAACGCATCGCCCACGATGTGGAGCATATGCGTTCCCTCAGCGCGACCCTCGACAGGAAACTCAGATTCGGCATCAGCGCGCACGTAATTTGCACCGAAACTCGCAAAGAGGCCATCGAACTTGCCCGATCTCTTGAAGCTTACGGCAAACGCGACCGCATCTCATTGGTCGCAGCCAAGGCACTCGGTGCCGGATTGGTCGGCACAGCAGACGATATCGTCGAACGCCTCCGCGAACTACACCGGATCGGTGTCGACACCCCGATGCTTCACTTCTACCCCATGCTCGACGGGCTGGAGATATTTGCGACAGAGGTTATGCCCCGACTGCCGACATGAGCTGATTTTCACTGAGGTTGTCTGATAATGCAATCACGGCCCAAGGGGAATGACTCACCCTGAACTACCGCCTAATAGACTCGTCTCGCGCTGATGGCATAGACTCACCTTCTATACTTTGTGCGCCTTAGTCAGGGAGTTTGGTTGATGAGTAAATTCTTAATACAGCCGCATGGCCGTCTCAACGATTGGGTCGCGGAGGAGAGGGGGTATTTCGCTGATGAGGGTCTCGACTACGTTCTCAACGCAGAGGTGACAGACAAGGCAACACCACAGTTGGCGGAAGCGCTCAGTCCGGATGCACAAATTAAGGAAAATCTTTTTGGCGCCTTTGAACGGTATGCCGAGGGACACGGCCGCAAGGGCGGTCAAGCAGATGCTGGCGACGTGAGCTGTGCATGCCACTGGACGGTCAACCAGTCAGCCAAACTCCAAGACGGCGTAATGTACGGAAAGGCCTATAGTGTCTGCGAAGCGGCGGTTGTCGTACCAGCTGAATCCATAGTGCACGAACCGGAGGCGCTTGCCGGCGTGGATGTCGCTGTCGGTTATCATTCAGGCAGTCACTATTCCGCGCTACAGGCGTTAGAGGTGTTTCTCGATCCGAAAGAAATTACCCTGAAGTTCGTAGGCACATCATGGTCGCGGGTCGATGCTGCGGTTGCGGGTAAAATCCCTGCAGTAAATGTCTGGGGGCCCCAGCTTTATTTATTGGAACAGCACGGTTTCAGGCGCGTCGTTTCAACGACTTTCATGATGGGGTATATGTTCCCCACCGATATCAACCCCGAAGATGTCGAGAAATATATTAGGGCGCTGATACGGGCGCAGGCGGACATCGATGCGGAGCCGGAGAAATTCAAACACTATTTTTTGAACGAGTTACCGGATCGTTATGTAAACACCGTCGACGTTCGCCGGTTCGGCGTCGGTGAACGGATCGTACCTCAAATCTATACGCGGGAAATGTTCGACAATACGCAGGCCTGGATGCACGACCGCAATCTGTTCGATGTCGGCGCGGAGACCGGGGTCTCATACGACACAGCGGTTTATCGCTGACTGCACGCCGTTTCGAGAGGTTACTGAACGCGTCGCGGATTTCTAATTCTGCGGCGTATCGTAAAAATTCCCTGCACCGATATCCAGCGGAGAAGGGTCTGGCTCACGCTGTACGCCAATGGGATCGCCGCCATCTGCCACCAACCGGATTTGGGCGGTTAATTTGCGGCGAAGCATCGAGACGCCGATGTCGCTCGATCCGAGACGTTCTTCGCTGTGCAGCGTGATGGGACCTTGACCTTTCTGGATTTCCCAGTCACCCGGCATGACCCAGCGTTCGTCATCGTTCATGTCCGACCATTTCTTTTCAAGAACCGGAGCCGTGACCAATGGAACGCCCTCGAAATCCAGCGGCATTCTGGTGATATGAAACGTGCGGTGATGTGTATCGTCGACCGGCACCAGCCAGCCCATGCTTTCGGCCACGCCTTCGGTGAGCTGGATATTGGGAACGCTCCTTAAACTCGGAAACATTACATGCGTGACCCGGTCCATTTTACGGCCGTCGGGAAACTCCCGATGGGCGGTATATTGCATGCCAAGATATGTTTCGTGCCAATCAACCTTAGGCATTACGGCCATCTCGGGGTTGAACTGCGGACCGGAAAATGCCGTGTGAAGAATAACCACGTGAAACGGATCCATGGTGTTTTCCCAATCCTGCAACCAGTTCCACGGGATGATCTCCTCCGTATCGTCACCGCCAACACTGTAACTGGCGGCATCGGGTACAATTTTTTCGTCTGGACGGATGTTCTCAAATGGTGCCCACCGGGGTAGGGAGGGTTTTTTCTCTGGTGGTCCCAAATAGGCGAAGACCAGCCCGTAGCGTTCTTCCACCGGATACCAAGGCTGTCGGCAACGAGCGCGAAATGCCGGCTTGTCCGCGACTTCGCAGGGCTGTTCCAGGCAATTCCCCTCGGCGTCGAACAGCCACCCATGATAGGGGCATCGAATTCCGCGTTTCTCGACCTTGGCAAACGCCATCGGCGCACCTCGATGGACGCACCGCGGTGTGATAAGTCCTGGTCGGCGTGAACTGTCTCGGAACAAGATGAGATCTTCGCCTAAAACCCGAACCTCTATCGGGCGTTCGCCGAGCCGTTCGGACAGCTCTACTGGGTGCCAGTACCGACGCATGAATTCACCACAGGGGGTGCCAGGGCCGACTTCAGTTATTTCCGAATTGTGGATTTGCTGATCTCGTCCGTAGGCGCTTCCGGAAAGCTCATCTGTTAGGCCTTCAGTCATGATTAGTACTCCATTTATGCCATCTGACGCTTCGGATTTGATCAGCCGGGTCCGCACAGATTAAGTAATGGCATGGAACCCGGTCCATGCGAAGTGGTTTCGTGATACTGAACATCATTTGGTTGGTAATAAACAAGGGCCGTGTGTGTGCGTAACGGTACGCCTACGATCCGAAACCACCAAAATCAGCAGCCTGGTTTGCATTCTGGTGTGAGCATTTTTCGCTCGCAGTTGCTTATATCGCCACTACCTCGACTTCAGCGCCGAAATGCGATTGGCCCACTGCAAACGGGAAGATGCTCAACGCTGAAGCTGGCACCACCGGGGCTCCGGATGTGATGGCGTTGAACCCCTCCCATCCATCTCTAGTCCATACGACACCGGCGGGCACGTCGTCGGTTACGTGTGCTACTCCTTCTAGCCTGCCGCGTTCATTCGACAGTTCGATCGCCCCACGATCCGATATATCTCGCGCCCGAGCATCCTCGGGCGAGATCCATACCTCTAGCGCCTGATTGTGTTTGGCCAGTCCAGGCAAGGCCTTGCCATGGTCGTAGAAGGAGTGGAACTGGGTCAGGGTGCGCCCTTGTGTCAGCGTAAGCCGGCCGTTTTTGGGCACAGCGGGGTCTTCATAGGTAGGTAAGGGGGAAATCCCGGCCTCGTCAGCACGCTGGGAATAAAACTCGACTTTACCCGACGGCGATTGGAAATTGCCGTCGGCAAACGCAACATGGGGAACATTCAATTCACCGATACCACCGGCGTCGCGTAGCGCAGAAATCGTGGTGTAACCGGTCAATGGAGTATCCAGCATGGCGTTGAGCATCCCCTCCTGCGACTCCCAGGGGAAGTAACCCTCCAGGCCCAGACGCTGGGCCAGTTGGCTGAACACCCAGTAGAGCGGCTTGGTTTGGCCTGCGGGCTCTAGTGCCCGATCCATCAGATAAAAATGGCTATTCGTGGCTTTGTACCCGGTCTCTTCAAGCCACACCGTCCCCGGAAGCACCACGTCGGCGCTCAGCCGTGCGGTATCGTTCATGAACACATCGAAGCACACAACCAGCTTGGTTTTCGCAAGGCCATCCGCTACGGCGTTTGAGTCGGGAAACGAAGACAGCATGTTTGTGCCCATCAACAGCATGACATCGAGATCGCCGCGACCAAGCGCCAATGTAATTTCGGGCATCTGTTGTGGGATGGGGACATCCGGGCGCTTGGGATTGTCGACAGCGGCGATGTTAGCGGCAGCCGGTACCATTGCCCCGTGCCGCGGCCCCATGCCGCCTCCGGCGACGCCAAGACTGCCGGTTAGCCCGGGCAAGCAGGAAACCGCACGGGCCGCAGCCCAGGTGTTGTCGCCCTTATGCATTGAACTTCCGCCAAGAAGGATCATGGCCGCCTTGGTAGAGGCATAGGTTCGGGCCAACGCGACGATTCGGTCGGCATCGATGCCCGTGATTTCGGCCGCCCATTCAGGTGTGTAGGGTGTCACATGTTCGCAGAGCGCATCGAATCCTACTGTATGGTCGCGGACGAAATCCTCATCATAAAGTTCTTCCCTTATGATGACGTTCATCATGCTGAGCGCCAGCGCCGCATCGGTTCCCGGGCGGATCAGGTAGACTTCGTCGGACTGAGAGGCAGCCTCGCTCTTGCGGATGTCGATGGTAATAATTCGCGCGCCACGTTTCCGCGCCTGCACGATATGGCGCGCGGTGTTCGGCTGACTCGTAAAGCTAGCGCCCCACAGAACTATAAGCTCCGAATTGGCGCTCATATCCTCTTTTGTGCTGGTGGTCAGTGTTCCGGTCAGCCCGATGCCGAATGCGCCGAGCCCCCAACAGATCATCGACGGACTCCAGTTATGACAGCCCAGTAGACTCGCGAACCGGCCCGCGAGCTGGTTCGACGCCGCGCCGCCCAAGGTAAAGGTACCGTGCCCGATCCAAATTCCTGTCCGCTCGCCCGTGGCATCTTTGATGTTGTCCGCGATCAGTTGGAGCGCTTCCTCCCAGGATGCATCCCGCCATTCATCGACACCGCGCTGTTTGCGGATCTTCGGTCGCAGCAGTCTTTTGGGATTGTCGATGACCTGATGCGCATTCTGACCGCGGACACAGAGAAAACCCTGGCTGTCCGGATTGCCCTTGTCGCCTTTTGTTCCGACGAGTTTTCCATCCTTCACCTCTGCCAGCATACCGCAGAAAGTCGGGTGACAGCTCATGGGACACATAGTTTTGACGGTGCGAGTTTCAGACGAGTTCATGAGAGAAATCTTTCCTTATGGCGTTGGCAAGGTGGCTTTTTTGTTGAATACGCTGGGGCCAGCTTATCGAGATAGGCCCGGCAGCTAAAGCGGGTATTGATGACTTTGAACAGATCCATTGTTGTCACCTCCTTGCTCTCTCCTAGCGTTTCTATCCAATCTGAGTTGTCGATTAAACACAACCGACGCCACTGATGAAGCGCTTAATTGAACAAATAAAAACTCCGTCAAGACCAATCCTTTGGCCGCCTGTCGCGCAACCGATTGATCTTCGTCTGTCGGCGAATTACCCGTCACTCCTAGCGATTGACGAGCGCGGTGGCGGCGACGCCGCACGCGAATGAGAGTACGCTCGATATGAGCACGAAGCTGCAAAGCGAGGTACCGGTGCCGTCCTCACCCACGATCACTAGTTGGCCCAACAGTGCACCGAAAAGAAACTGCAGAAAAACCACAACGCCGGAAGCCGTGCCTGCCAACGTGGGGTCGGTGGCAATCGCCGCCGCCTGAGCCTGGGGCATGACGAGACCCTGACCAAGCGTTAATACCGCGCAACCGCCGAAAAGGATGATTGGCAAAAGGCCTAAATATGCAATTAGGCCACTCATCGTCAGAGCAGCCAGGACGGACATCAAGGATCCGTTAACCACCAGCGTATTCGCGGTGACCCGGCCGCTTAGCCACCCGGACAGGTAGTTGCCTAGCATGTATCCGACAGGACCCAGCATGAAATAAAGGCCGTATTCGGTTGCCGAGCGATCCAGAGTGTCAGACATCAAATGGGTCGAGCCGGCAATAAGGGAAAAAAATGCACCTGTTCCGAATGCCGGGCAAAGGGCGAACAGCGTAAACTTCGGATCGCCTATCAGGGCACAGTAGGAACGGATCATTCCGATTGCTTGATCAGGGTCCGGTTTCCCGGTTTCGCCGATGATCATGACCGCGACGATGATTCCGAGAATGCCAAACGCCGCGGGGACGATTTGAACTGACTGCCATGACAGGGCGTCCGTCAACAGGCCTCCGATGGGAGGAGCAAACATTGGGCCGACCACGTAGGCGGCTGTCAGGTAGGCAATCATTTGTCCCAGCCGGTCGGCGCCATAAACGTCATGCGCGATCGCTCGCGCGAGAACCATGCCGGAAGCCGCACCGATTCCCTGGAGGACGCGCCCCAGGATCAGCACCGATACCGACGGTGCTGCCGCCGCGAGCGCAGCACCCACGGCGAACAGCCCGATACCCAAAATGAGTACCGGAAGCCGGCCAAAACGGTCGGACAGACTGCCATAAACAAGCGTACCGGCCGCCATGCCTATCATGGACAGGCTGAAGGCGAGTTGAGCTATGCTGGTATCCACTGCAAACGCGGCTCGCACATGCGGCACCGCGGGCAGAAACAAATGGATGGAGAGCGGTCCCACTAGCGTGATCGCGACAAGCGCAAGAAATAGCGCCGCACCCGGCTCCTGAGGGGTGACCGATCCTGGCTGCGAATATGCGCTCAACGGATTATGACCAAATAGATGGAGGCATCCGCGAGTAAAATTCGAAAGGTGAGCTCCGCGATAACGATTGCCCGTTCTAATCTGCCGCCTGGGATTCACCCGCCGCCGTCACCGTATTCCAGCAACTAGTCTCGATCATCCGGTTGGTTTCCGCATGGCGGAAAATGTTTGGCGGATCCCGACCTTCGGCGACATCTCGTACGGCTTCGCGCAGCTTGCGCCGGTTTGCAGCGATCCCGGCGTCGACCAATCCCAGGTTCTCTGCAGCATGGACCGCGATGCGACGCTGACCTTCCTGTGCCTCCATGTCGTCGGGTTTGCGCTGCTTGTCTTCGTAGGGTCTTTCGCGGAGCTGACCCGGTCGGATATCTGTCAGCGTATCGGTACCTGCCACCCAGTCTGAATCCGCGATCCCATCCTTGGCCGGCCAGGCGCAGATGCAAATACCGTAAACAGTCTCGTTGTCGTTCGGAACGCACCAGATAACCTCTGTCGCCTTCTCCCGCCATATCGGCTCATTGCCGCGCTGGTGGATATTCGCGACCAAAACGATGTTTGGCAGAATGACTTCGGAATGACGTTCAAGATGATTGCCGTTTGGTAGATCCTTGTCCAAGTTGTAGCGCATTCCGAGCGGCGTTTCTTCGAAGCCGATCTCCGGCCACGATCCGAGGGTGAGCACACTATTGAACTGGTCACCGGAAATCATTTCGTGCAGTACGATAAGGTGCCACGGATCTAGGGCATTTTCGACGTGCTGCAACCAGTTGCAATCGCGAACGTAGCCCAGGGAATGGTCCCCCCAAAGCTTGAGGCCTTTAAGAACGACATCGTTCCGCCCGCGGGTATCGAGGATATCGAACATTGGGAACAGAGGCTTCGCATCGGGCGGTCCCATGTAGAGAAACACTAGTCCCCCATATTCGTATGTGGGGTAGGCTGGTTGCCAGACGTCCATTTTCTCCGTGAATTCGGGTTGCTCACACGCCATCTCGATACACTGGCCTTCCGTGTCGTAAAGCCATCCGTGATAGCAGCAGCGAATGCCGCGTTCTTCGACGCGACCGTACTCAAGCGACGTGCCGCGGTGTGCGCAGTGGAGGTCCAGGCAGCCAACCCGGCCTTGACCGTCGCGGAAAAGCACCAAGTCTTCGCAAAGTATGCGAATCTTGTACGGCAGATCACCCACTTCCTCGGACAGGCAGGCAGGCTGCCAGTATCGGCGCAATAGTTCGCCCATCGGTGAACCGGGCTCAACATTGACGAGGTCGTTGTCGGGTTCAGGAACCTTGTATCCGTAGCGCGATTTCATGAAAGTTTACTAACGAGTGGCCGCTGCTGCCCGTTAGGCCCTAAGGCGATGCTGTCTGCTTCGAAATCCGCACAACTGACCATTATGCAACAGCCTCGGAGCGTTCACTGATGGTTGTTACGGAAGTCCATCCATGGGTTTCTATCGCCTTATTAGCGGTCTCGTCGCGGACGATGTTCAGCGGATCGCGCCCCTCCTCCACATCAAGTACCGCTTTCCGGAGGGCACGGCGCAGTAGGACGATCCCCCGATCGGAATGAGCCAGGTTTTCTAGCTCGTGTACAGCGATCGCGCGTTGGCTCTCCTGCGCTTCCATATCGTCAGGCCACCTTTGCTTTTCTTCATAAGGGCGATCGCGAAGGTTTCCCGGTCGAATATTGGTCAGGGTGTCGACACCGGCCTTCCAATCGGGATCCGGTTCTCCGTTCTTAAGCGGCCAGGCGACGATCGAAATACCGAAAATGTGCTCGTCGTCTACCGGGACGCACCATGAAATCTCGCGGCACTTTTCCTTGTCCTTCGGCACGTCGCCTTTCTCGTGAATATTGGCGACCATGAACAGGTTTGGTAGGATACATTCCGTATAACGGACAATATGATTTCCGTTCGGAAGATCGCGTGCGGATCTGTAGCGGACGCCGATGTTCGTTTCCTCGAAGGCGATATCCGGCCAGTCTCCGGACGTCACTGCACTGCCGAACTGATCCCCGGAAATCATGTTATGCAGTATCTGGAGATGATACGGATCGACGACGTTCTCGTAGTGCTGTAGCCAATTGCAATCGCGCACAAAGCCGATCGAATGATCTTCCCAAAGCCGCATACCCCTTAGTTCAGCATTTTCCCAAAAAGTTGGGTCGATGATGTCATAGAGCGGCAGCAACGGTTGGCGATCAGGCGGGCCCATATAAATGAAGACTAAACCGCCATGCTCCTGAACGGGATAACCAGGTTGGTGAATGTTCATCCTCTCCGCGATGCCAGGGGCTTCGCAGGGCATTTCTACGCACTGGCCTTGGGTGTCGTATAGCCAGCCGTGAAAGCAGCACCGAATGCCACCCGTCTCAATGCGGCCATACTCGAGCGAGGTTCCGCGATGGGCACAATGAAGTGCGAGGCAACCGATATTGCCAGATAGGTCCCGAAAGACGACCAGATCCTCGCACAGGATCCGTATACGACGTGGTAAATCGGCGAGCTCCTCAGACAGACAAACCGGCTGCCAGTAACGCCGCATGAGTTCACCCATCGGTTTCCCCGGGCCGACATGGGTCAACGCCATGTCCTCTTTGGGCTCTTGTTGGCCATATGCCGACAGCAGTGTCATGGTTTACCTCGATAAATCCTTACCCGAAAATCAGAGAGCCGCCGCCCTCAGCGAACGCTTAACGCAATTTGGTCGAACTCGCTCTCCTGGATCGTATCATCGAGACCCCAGCGCTCAACTTCCCGCATAAGTCCGTCGAATTCGTCCCGGCTTATCGGCTCATTGACAAATCTCTCGCCACGGCCGAACTCAGCATAGTTCCATTCCTGTTCCACGAACTCGGGGGGATTGGAGTAGTGCCACAGTCCTAGGAAGCGAGACATATCCGCCTCGATTGCCTCTTCGGCCCGCTGTAGTCCGCGGAAATATGCCTGGAGTACGGACGCGGGATACCGTTCATCGACCCACCACAACGTCTTGAATTCGCCGCCTATCACCTTGCGGAAGCCAAGTTGCTCGGCCATGTCGAGCTGCGGCGGAAGCAGGCTCGCAGCCTCGAACTCACCCTCCAACAACGCCTTCAAACGTGCACCAAACCCGCCGACATTGACTGGCTTGATCCGTTCAAGGGGCATGTATTGCTCAAGATGCCACGGCACATTGAAGTGACTTCCGGCGCGAAGCCCAACTGCAATCGGGACGTCTGCGAGGTCGGCCGGTTCTCGAACGTCCGAGTCGGCCCGCACATAGATGCCCCAGGGCGACACGCCATGTACATCGGGTACAAATTTTCCCATACCCGCGCCGGCATTTGAGATGCTTCCCCATGCGCAAGCGGAGCCGATGGCTTGTTCACCATTTATGAAGGGCAGGTCTTGCGGCCGTTCCTTATAACTGTCTTTCCAGCGAACCATTTGTCCTTTCAGTACGTCCCAAAGAATCTCCACTTCCAGCCCTTCGTCGCTCCAGAAACCCTCCTCCAGTGCCACATATTCATTCAACCTCATTCCAGTCGGGAAGACTTTTACATTTGTCTTAGAGTCCATCGCTGTATTCCTCTCTCCGGGCCCACGTCGCGTAGGTACCAAAAATGTCACTTTCGTAATTCGAAATCGATTTTATATTACGACATCAGGGTCTTCAATAGCGAATCGAAATGGCTGGTAAACTCACGAGATGACAAAATCAAAGACAAAACGGCCAAAAGCTGACGCGGAGGGCGGCACTCCGTCTGAATCGCGACGCACCGGCGTCCGCTCGGTTGAGGTTGCCGCCCGCCTGATGGAAGTGCTGACCAATGCGCCGGCCGCGCTCAATCTCAAGGATCTCGCCGCATCGGCCGAGATGTCGATGAGTAAAGCGCATAGATATCTCGTTAGTCTGGGCCGTTCGGGCCTGGTCGATCAGGACGCGGTCACGGGCCGGTATGATTTGGGCAGGCTTGCTCTCTCCATGGGTTTGACAGCCCTCGGGCGCATAGACACCGTTCGATTTGCCATGGAAGCCCTTCCGTCACTGCGAGATAACGTCCAGCACACGGTTGTTCTGGCGATTTGGACTGAGAACGGAGCGACCGCGATTCGTTTCGAGGAAAGTGCGCATCCGGTGCGAATGAACATACGCCCCGGTTCTATATTGCCGGTAACGCAGTCTTCGATAGGTCAGGTCTTTGCGGCCTATATTCCCGAGACCGTGGTCGCACCGATTATTGCACGCGAGCGAGAGACGTTTGGCTCGGCAGTTCCCTCGCAAGACCGCTTTGAACGTCTGTTGTACGAGGTGCGACGACGTGCCCTGAACCGTAATGTTGGAGTTTATGTACCAGGGGTAAGCGCGATGGCTGCCCCGGTTTTCGACTCTTATGGCCAAATCGTTGCGGTTATCGGCGTGCTAGGCCACAAGCCATCGTTGAATACCTCATGGGATGGTCCTACCGCCCACGCTTTAAACGAGACAGCGTGCGCGATATCGGTGCGGCTTGGTCATCGAATAGACCAATGATAAACGCCTCGGACGACGGTATTTTTTGACTCCGAGGCCCACCAATTTATTTTACTATGGATTAGATAGATCGAAATGAGCACAACGTGTTTAGCCATTCCTATGGGTTTCCCAAGGGCGGCAAGCCGATGCCTAGCCGAAGAAAATGCTCGCCGCCCAAACCAATGTTTAAAACACAAAGACCCAATAGCGGCACCGTCGACGCGATAATTAACATGGTCTACAGTGGGAGCGGATCTAACTTTTTATTGGAATTGACGTGGAGCGACGGCTCGCAGCAGTTCTGATCTCAGATGTCGTTGGTTACACCAAATTGATGGAAGACGACGCTGAAGGTACCGTCACCGCGTGGACTGCGGCCCGCGACGATATAATTGAGCCCGCCATTTCAGATGCCAACGGCCGGATAGTAAAGTTCACCGGGGATGGCTTTTTATCAGAGTTTAGCACAGTTCAAGCTGCGTTAGAGTCGGCAATTGCATTGCAAAACCGCTCAACTCGACTGAACTCACCATCAGCAACCCGCCCCTAAAATGAATTTATAAAAAAGTCGGGGAAGAAATATCCAAGTCCGGACGCATTTGAGAATCCACAGAAGTCACATTCTAAGAGAACTAGCGCGAAGAAAACTGCCAGCTTATTAAACTCTACTTTCGTGCCAAGGCGAGATTGGCCGACATTGGGAAAACTAACTCGTCAGCGGTTTGATAACTTTTTAATACTTCCCTTACTTGTCGCTTGATTTGCGCCATAACGTCGGCGCTCAATTTCACGCCGAGGCGAGCGAGCGCACCTCCGCGCAACAAACCGTTTACCAGGTCTTCGGGACTAGGGAAGCGAGCCGGCCGGGTTTCGGTTATTAATTTTAACTCACGAAATCCGGCCGCTGAGAAAATTTCCTTCAGTTCAGATTCATCCCCTAAACCAAAAGACGACCCAACGATTTTTGCGGCGTTAAGGTCAACATGTTCTTCAACTGCCGCCACGACCGCCGCTTGTCCAGGGTTTTTCGATAGAGAACACCAGGCAGAAACTCCTATTCGGCCAGCGTGATTAAGTACTCGATAGGCTTCGGATGCTGCTTTTAGGCGATCAGGAAAGAACTGATAGCCCTGCTGACAGGTTACAAGGTCAAAGCAACCGTCCTCAAAGGGCAAATCCATTGCATCGCCCTCCCGCCAATGAATTGCACGGGAAATTTCGCTAGCTGTAGCAAGCATTTCTGTATTGCTATCGTAGCCGACGACCGACCCGTTAGGCTGAACATGCTTGTATAATTCCTTCGCAACGACCCCAGTTCCACAGGCCACATCAAGGACTCGTTCACCTTCAATAGGATTGACAAAATCTGCCATTACAGGTGCCCAGACTCCAAATATAGCTGGGACCATTATTTGTTCGTAATCGGTTCCCACTCCAGGCATTTTTCGCTCCTTAATTCATAGCGGGGTTGGTGTAGCATTAACACCAAAGATAGCGTGGCCCATTGCATGGACTTAGATAGGTTTGCGAGTAGGAATCGATCCTACTCCCTATGGGTGCGTTAATCTCCGCGTAATTAGATCCCAGCGTTCTCCCACATCATGTATGGCCTGCGACTCCCATGGCTTCCGTATCGGTCACGCTAGTCTGCCTTTTTAACAAAGCTGGGACATTAGCCCACGACCAGCGTTTGAGGACCTTGGCCACTTTTAATCAAGCTTTCCCGCGGACGGCGTTCGTAAAGGCTCCGTAACTGATACCCCCTTGGGAATCATTTATCAGCCGGTCATTCAAGTTGGCTTTTAGAACCTCAACATCAATTTCCGACAGCGATTTTATCGCTCGGACAACCGTGTTGTCTGTTCCGGTATTAGAGATCCAAAATTCGTTAAAATCTCTATAGGAAAGAGTAATATCAATTCTGGTCAAACTAACATCTTTCAAACCGGCGGCGTGCCATAGTTCCAACATATTTTCCGGGGTTGTTACTTTTTCACCAAAAATGGGCGTGTCTACACCCATTTCTTTAAGGGCCACCCTAATCGGTTCCATTGTGATTCCGCCATTTGGTATATCCCACATGTAGGTGGCGACAATCCCCCCCGCCTTAGTGACACGTACCATTTCAGCAACAGCTTGCCGCGGATCAGGCGGCAGGTTGATTGCCAAAGCCATCACCGCAACGTCAACAACGTTGTCTTCTAGCGGCAGTTCCTGCGCCGTACCGATTTTGTATTCAACTTTATCTGAAGGAACTCTAGATCTGGCCACGTCCAATTGTTCTTGGGACGGATCAACTCCATGAATGCTAGTGGGATCGTATTTGGCGTGGACAAGTTCAGTCAACGCGCCATTTCCACACCCCACATCTACCCAACTAAGATTTTTGCGAGGTGAGAGCCACGTCAAGAATTTCTCCCCGACGATTCTGCTCCACCTACCCATCCAAGCTTCGTAGGCGACGCCGTCATCGAATTTTGTTGCGGACGTTTTCAAAATATCCGGCCCCCTAAACAGCGTAACAAACGTCTATACAAATTACGTCAGAGGCAAATTTAGTACAAAAATCCACCAATGATAAACTCACTCATGCTGATAACACGACGGCTATAGCCTTCACGGTCTGCGTAAAAATGCCACGATCGAGCTGCTCGAAGCCGGTTGCACGCCCGATGAAGTGAAGGCGATCACCGGCCATATAACGACGCAGATGATAGAAAAATACGGGCGAGAGGTGTCAAAAAGGCGCCAGGCAAAGGCCGCGATCGTCAAATTAGCCGACGCCAAAAAGAACAAAGGTTGATCAAAAGTCAGTAAAAAGTGTCCACCCCTTTGCGAAAAAAGTGTCCACCCCTTAAAGAAATAGCGGCACAATGGCCGCTAAGTCTTTGAAAAGATTGGTGCGCCCACCAGGACTCGAACCTGGGACCCACTGATTAAAAGTCAGTTGCT
>MDTD01059902.1_pt1 | contig 17840 bp, 21 predicted proteins | sample 811221 | NCBI WGS metagenome assembly MDTD01 (sample SAMN05326646, study PRJNA326480) | marine metagenome | isolation source: seawater | place: Pacific Ocean: South West | collected 2011 | reverse complement strand
GTCTGATGGAACTCAAGATGGAACGTCTGATGGAACTCAAGATGGAACGTCTGATGGAACTCAAGATAGAACGTCTGATGGAACTCAAGATGGAACGTCTGATGGAACTCAAGATAGAACGTCTGATGGAACGTCTGATGAAACAAATACCCCCATTAATTGTTCTGGGGAATATGAATCGGAATGGAGTCACTGCTCTGCGACATGTGGTGGAGGAACACAAACAAAGAATTTTATAATTACAACAGATGCTTCAAATGGGGGAGAGGAATGCACAGAGGGTCCGTTAACACAAACATGTAATACACATGCATGTCCTGTTGATTGTGATGGTTCATGGGGGGACTGGTCGACATGTACTAAACCATGTGATGATGGAAGTGGTCCTGGAACTAGAACTAGGAATTATAATGTATCGATCGCAGCAAGTAATGGTGGTTCGCCATGTACTTCAAACGGAAATACTGTTGAAAATGGTGACATAGATGAAGAAGACTGTAATATACATGAATGTCCTGTTGATTGTGATGGTTCATGGGGGGACTGGTCGACATGTACTAAACCATGTGCTGATGTGGATGGTCCGGGGATACAAAAAAGGGAATATAGTATTCTTCAAAATAAGGTAGGGACAGGGTCTCCATGTATTAAAGTTGATGGCGAGGAGGAAACCAGGAATTGCAATGAGGATAGATGTCCAATACATTGTAATGGGTCATGGAGTGATTGGTCACCCTGTACTAGATCATGTGATGATGGTTCTGGTCCTGGAACCCAAGAAAGGACCTATAATGTCACAGAAAGAGCTGAGTTCGGTGGTAGTCAGTGTTTATTAGATCAAGGATCATGGAATGAAGGATGGTGGAATATAGACGTTGATACAAGTAATCTCCGTAATATATATGATGTCTATCAAAATAAAAGATTAAATGAGTGGGATATTAATATTGTTGGGCGTTCCGTTCATCAAAATAAATCAACATTCAATGAAGCAATGATATTGTGTTATGGTGATGATAATTGTGGTGGTTTTACAATAAATAAAAATCATTTCTCTAACTCAGATGTAGGAGGAGTCATTTATAAATTCACTAAGTTTACTTCAAAAGATAATTCAAAAGTGATGGTGGACGATAACGATTATATATCGTATGTCAAAAAGGACGGGATTATTAATGTTAATCGACCAACTGGAAAACCGGACAGTATAGGTGATAACTTCGAACCAAATGGTATTCTCCAAGAAAGGCAATGTAATATGTTTAAATGTCCTGAAGATTGTGATGAAGGATGGGGGGATTATGGTACTTGTTTACCGAATAGTTCATCTGAAACGGATAAATATAGTGGAGAAAAATGTGGGGAAGGTGAAAAAATCCGTAATTGGGTTATTCGTTCATACCCTCAATATGGTGGAGAGACTTGTTCAAATTCTGATTCCCGGGGAAATACAGAACAGAGAACAAGGTGTAGTCTTCCAGCTTGTTCAAAAGATTGTGTTACAGGTTTTCCGAGGGAATGGGGGGAATGTAATACTAGTAACAATAGATGTGAAGGGATTCAAAAGAAAATGTGGACTGATATAGAACGTCCTATTGGTGATGGACTTTGTCCTGAAGGAACTCATAATGACTGTAATTATTCCCATGATTGTGGTGATTATACATTAAATGGAAATACTGTGTATCAGAAATGTTATGAAAAAAATGCCGATAGTCAGTTTGTTGAATGTAGTGATACAGATCCAACAGGGAATAACGATATTTTTAATTCTGGATGTCAGGGTGATGAAGGGGGGAAATGTCATATAATACCAGAAGTAGCTGCTTCCGAAGCGGCAGCATCAATAGCAGACCCTTTCGGAGAGGACCCTGAACGCCTTGGTGGAGTATATCCACATAGTATGAGTTTACATAGAAAGTGTCGCGTTGAAGGGGCTCCAGATCCATCTGCAGATTCTACAGGTGTTTTTCCAAAGTCTGGTCCTGGGATTATGTACTATAGTTGTGATGATGTCCTCACACCGGATGAATGTGAATATCGAGATTTAGAAGATCATTGTTTTTGGGAGGGACCTCTAAGGAATGCTGGTGGTAGATGTAAAGAAAAATCATGTAGTTTATATGACAATGATCAAGTCTTATGTGACGAAAATAATTGCTATTATGATTATGATTCGAATAAATGCGAAGAATTAAGTTGCGGTGATCTCTGGGACAGTGATTGTAGAAATAGACCTGATTGTGAATGGGATAATTCGCAAGGTTACTGTATTGAAAAGGACTATCCTTGTGTGCCTGATTCAAAAATGGCAGAACACCTCCGACAAACCGGTAATCAAAATTGTACCGATGATCCTCAATGGGAATCAATTGATGGATACAAATGTCAAGATATAGGAAGTGCAATTATAAAATCCGAATGTAGTAGTGGTTTATTATATACGTATAGCACGGATGGTGTAAGAGTTGATGATGCTTGTCCTGCTAGTTGTGAAGTGGAAGGATGTAATTAAATTTGAATTATTAATTTTGAAAATATTAAACTTAAATACTAAAAGAATTTGATTCATCCATGTCTTCTAGTAGAAGGGAACCTAAAAAAATGCTTGAAGCAGGGGGTTCTTCATCTGATGTAGAAAGAGGTGATTCATTGAGTGGTGAAAACGAGGTATTAGTCCTTACAACGGATGATACCAGTGATGAAAAAGAAGAAAGTAAGTGTATGGGTGACCGTCGATGTAGATTTCTTATCGCCCTTATAGTTGTCGCCGTATTCATAGTAAATTTATTAATTCTATTAAACGTTTTCAATGCTGGACCCGAACCAGGGGGTATAACTGCTTCTATACGACACAGTACTTATTCAAAGAAAACATGTGATGACTTTGATTATGGTTGTTGTGAAATCTATGATCAATGTAAGGTAGTCACAACAAATGGACATCAATACATCGATTATAAAAAGATAAATCTTGATGTCTATGTTACATACGCTCATGATTCGATTAAGTCTAATTGCGTAAGTTTAAGGGATATAGTGGATGGTTATAATCATGTATACGGACGAGATGATTGTGGTGAGTTTGGTTGTTGCCCGTCAATTAATATAGGATGTGATGATGTATTGCATTATCATATCAATGATGGTAATAATCAAGGGTTAGTGGATACATACTTAGAAAATAGAACGGTAATGATGCCTATAAAAGTGCCTAAAAATAATACTGGTGGTACAAATTGTTGGAATAAGGATGGATTTTTGAGTGGTATTACTCATTTTACAAATAAATATGAACATGGTTATCCCATTCCCGATGATAGTTGGAGTTTCGTACCATATATCTTGGTTACTATAGGTTTATGGTGTTTCATCACAGAGGCGTGTAAAAGGAAATAATTTAAATAATCACACTTTACTGATAATTGGTATAATTTCTTCCTCTTTCACACTTTCATCTTTTTCTCCGGTTTTATTATCGCCTTTAAATTCTTCATCACCTTCATGTTTTTCATTATCAACCTCTAAATGTGTTACATCCTCTAATCTATTATTTTTGTTACCTCCATATTTTTCCTGAACATAGTCATCGTCAATGACATTGTAAGATACAAATTCATTCATATATGCGCTCATCATTTTATCATTTTTCACAGATTCATATGCAACTATAAAAGAATTATATAACTTCATTAAAACAAGAAGAGAAAAACTTACGAAGCATGAAATAGTCGAATTACTATGATAATCACTCTTTAACATACGACCTGTCAGTCCTAAATTAATAAAATAAAGGAGACAAGTAATACGTACCATATTATAGTAATATTTATTGACTTTATCCATGTAATTATCTAACTTCTTATCTTTTATTATAATTTCTTTTAATCCATTGTCTGAAAAATCATTATCAATATCCAAGTATTTTACGCACCATTCTTCTCTCCGGAGTTCTATAAGATAAGTGCAAAAGAATGATAACATTGTAAAACTATTCCAATAAAATAAAGATTTATGATAAATATCAGTTTTATCATAATTTTCTTGTAGAGAGCACATCTTATCCCCACAACTCTGTGGAATAAAAAGGGATAACATGGTTCCTGTAAGGATTTTATACGATTGTAATAAGAATATACCCACAACTTTAATTCTTTGTTTAATATCCTGATCAAGCATTATTATAAGAATATTAGATATTATTTTTCTTAAGTTTTTTTAATTCATTTTCCAAAGTTGCAATTTTTTTTTCTAATCTTTTAATACGTGCTTTTTTTTCATCTGATTCAGTATTTTTCGAAGACCCTCCACTCATTACACTAATATTTTTATATTTTTCTCCACCACCCATTTTATTATAAATTCCTAATTCACCGTCCATAATATATATATATTATTTAAAAATATTTTTTTATAAATAAACATATGAGTAATAAAGAAACAAGGAAATTTATAGCATCATCAGAATTATTTTCAGATTATACTGTAGATATATCACTTTATAGTATTGAAACTTTGGATGATATAATCCAAAAATTTGTTGATAGTTTAAGGGATTCTCTATTGACAAATAACTTAACAAAATTGGTTGAGTTATTAGATAAAAAAAATTTCCACATCCACGGTCATACAATAGAAATGATACTCACATCAAAATGTACAGATAGCTTCTTCATTTGTGATCACGAATAATTATCGAAGAAATCTTTTAGTTTTTGAATATTTGGTCGTCGTTTACCATCCATATATAAGCATTTACGAAGAATGTTACCTAAGTCTTTTTCTTCTTTTTCCAATATCCTAAGGGATCTTAGGACCTCATTACGACAAGTTTTAAAAGTTTCACCAGAATACCAAATATCACCAACCCATACCTCGATAATAGTAACCGCCAACGAATAAATATCAGATGCCTTACCTAAAAGACTATTAAATTCTTCTTCAGGACATCTATAACCTAATGTACCGTGTTCCCATTCAGTTTCAATATATAGACGTCCTCTTTCTGTATACATTGACGCACCAAAATCGATAATCTTTGCATCAGATGTTTCTTCATGTATGATGATATTATTTGTTTTTATATCACCATGAATTATATCTATATCGTGTATCTCTTTAAGGGATAGAATGATATTCTTAATAACACTGATTTTTTTAGTGCGATCCATTGTGAAAAATATATCATTCTTTTCTTTATCTTTTCTTTTGTATGGTGTTCCTCCATCTCTTGACCAATGTTTTCCTCTATCCATTAGATAATTAAAACAATCCTTATACCCTTCATTATAATCCATTATGAAACATATATAATTGTATCCCTCACTATCTGTATAGTGGTTATAACCATGGACCTTTACAGATCTTTCTAATTTGTTATTTTGTTCATAAACTTTCGATTGCCATACGATATCTTCATAAAACTCTTCCTCATATTCCCATTCACCATCCCAGAGCATTTTAATAACATACTTTTCTCCTAACCTGGTTTCATATATATACACTTCTCCAGAGGCCCCTTTACCAAGGAGATTCTCTTTTTTCTGTACAAAATCATCGATTTCTTTTTTTGGGAGATTGATTTGTTGTGATAAGTAGTCCATTATCAATGTAAAAAAAATATTTATTATTAATTCAAATTTGTTAAGTGTTAAGCGTTAAGTGTTAAGGGTTGCGTCGATTTACGGGTTGTTCTTCTTCCACTCTGCCATTTCCGTAGCATAACGCTCCTTATCCTCCGCATTCTTATCCTGGAATGGCTTCTTTTCCTCATCACTGAGATCTGCCCACATCTGACCATAGATCTTACTGAGTTCACCAACCTTCTTATCGGGATTGTTCTTAGTGACTTCTGCTCGAATGCTTGCAGTGTAGAAGAAGAATGCCGTTGTTGGTCGCTTGGGTTCGCCTTCTGCCTTCTTCTTCTTCTTCTTCTTGGACCCAGATTCCTTCTTACCCCCGCCGTCTTCAACAGGGACAACCTTGTCCCCTGGCTTGAAATCTCCAAAGAGCTCCTTCATGATGACTGCCATGTTCATTTCCTCAGAACCGACTACCTTTCCATCGAACTTCTCTAGAAGAAGTGTCATCATTTCCCCGGTGAAGTGGTAAACATTGGTGTTAAACTGTGCGTCCATCGTTGTGAGAGTTGTGGGAGTTGTGAGAGTTGTGAGAGTTGTGAGAGTTGTTTTTATTTCTTTCCTTTACTTCCTTTGTTTAATATTTGTAGTTCACTTTTATGTGGGTTTCAAATTTTATTTATTTTAAGGGATGATCGATGGATTTCTTCTCCTATAGGAGTAAAATGGACACCGATATGGTCTCTACAAACCTTACCGACATACCTTAAATCTTTCTCTGTATATAGACTTTCTATCCCTGGAAATACGACGTAACGGATACCTTCATATATTTTAATAATACTGTTATCTTCTTCTTCTGAATAATCATCCGTAATTATAACCGGTTCTTCTTCTTTTTCTTCACATTGTTCTATCAGAGGATTTTCGAATATTTTTTGGAGTTCGTGAGGTGTTTTTTTTAATGAGTCCTTTTTTTTGAAGGATATATCAAATATTCTTCCATTTTCTGTAAGTGATAAATCAAAGGATAAATAACTTTCCATTTTATATTTTTTTATAAATATATGTCAAATTTTAAAAATAGTTATATAATATAATGAATATTTGTAAATATCCAAATAATGTGAATGCAAAAAATATAAAAAGGAAATGCGAGGGAAATAAGAAATATAATTTGTGTTATGGTGAAGGGGAGTCATTTAGTAATTTAAAAGAACTAGAAAAACATGTTAAGGAATTAGAGAGTGACGCTAGATTAAGTAAGGACTTAAGTGGTGTATTAACTACTGGATGTTGGGAAAATAAATCTAATAAACCTTTTTTAAAGGATTTTAAGGAAATAGATGAAAAAAACCCGATTAAATGTCTAACAAATGGAAATAAATGGGTAACAGGAGATGGTTATATATTAAATAAAAAAGAAAATGAATCGAAATTAGAGGTAGATACCGGAAATAAAATACGTGTAGAATGTTCGCCAGGTTATGGAGGGGAACCTATGATCGAAATTGGAGGATGTAATGATTATACAGAATTTAAAGAAGGGGACGATGGGAATTATCAACAGTTTTCATTATCAGGTTGCGATATATGCGATACCGTATACGGTGGTAATCGAATGAATAAAGGTGATAAATCTTGTTACCCTCAATGTGGTTTATCGGGTACACAGTTTTTCGATACCTCAAATTCAAATAAAGACCTCCGTTTTATAGATACAAAAAAAGAATTTAATCCTGGAGAAAAAAGGGCGGGTTATTGTTGTAATGATGTAGAAAAAGCAGTTTCCATGAAACTAATAAAGGGGACTGAAAAATCCGAAGGTTCTAATTATTTAGATTGTAATGTAACTGTATGTGAAGACGGTTATATATTAAGTGAAAATGGAAAATGTTGTCGAAAAATCCAAAATTCAAAAGATGATATTAAATATGAATGTAGTAGTAGTCCAGAAGATACTGGTCCCATTGATAATGAAATAAATTATTGTAAAGAAGGGTATTATCCAATGATAGATGAAGGTGGTTTAAGGTCTTGCCGTGAATGTAATAAATTAGATAATGGCATACATGGGAAAGCAGAAGTAGAATGTGATATTTCTGGTGATAACGTAAAAGTAAAACCTGATTCAGAATATAAATGCCAGGAAAATGGTAATATTTACTATAATGAAATAAATCATGAGTGTGTCGAATGTCCACTAAATATGGAAAAAAATAATGATTATGATAAAGATATATCGGGATCAAATATGTGTGTATGTAAACCTGAATTTGAACAAAATGGTTCTTGTTTTCAGTGCAGTGGCGAAGGTGTGGATTATAATGAAAAATATCCAGTTGAAGGTTCTAAGTGTAAATGTGATATAATTGATGATAATTTACCAGAAAATGTATTAATAGGTGATTGTGCTGATAAACCATTGTATAATGGAGAAACGTGTAATCTTACATGTAGAGATGGATATACATTAAATGGAGAACAACCTAAATGTTTCGAAAATAAACTTGAAATGGGTAGTGTTACATGTAAACGTAGTGATATAAATGAAACCAGTGTCGGGGATGATGGTGTATTACTTGAAGATATTGTCGAGGGGTTTAGCAATGCGTTTAGCACTAATACTAAAAGATTATTCTTGATCTTTTTATTAATAATACTAATTTTAAATTTATGTTAAAAAAAATGCCTCATTTGAGGACTTAAGTCATTAGTTATGGGAATTGAACTATACCACGTCACTAGAATTTGCCGACCCGCGGACTCGAACCGCGAACCTCCGGGTTAAAAGCCCGGCGCTCTGACCACGTCCAGAGGTGAAAAGCCTCTGTTTGCCCGAAGGCGACTTGAGCTAGACCAGCATAGATTGCTTAGGGCAATTACTCCGTCCATCACAGGATTCGAACCTGAGAACTGTTAACCTATTGGATTAACCGCTTTACCATTTAAGCTAATGGACTAATGTGCCTCGTGTGAGGACTTTTTACCAAGGGCGGGATTCGAACCCGCGATGTTTTTTTAACTTCACACCCCGTCACAGTCAGACTACTGGTAAGTCTCTTCCCTATGAGACCTTGTTGTTAAACCCTAGCACGCCTACTGCGCTCCTCCTGCAGCAAATGATATCAGATGGTGATCAGTCATCTTCAACCATAGATTCAGAGGTATCTTGCGACGGAATGATCAGACCAAGGAGGTCTCCCCCCTTCCCTTAGACCACTCGGGCACCCTGGTATCACTTCCCTTCACCTTGGAAGTCTGCCTTGGATTTCATGCTGGTTTCAAATTTATACGTTTTGTGTGGATGAGGGGTCTTCTCAGGGTCTTTTTCTGAAGAAACAAAAAAATTTGAAACCTGGATGTAAGTAGGTGTAAACTACTCACAGAACTCACAGAACTCACAGAACTCACAGAACTCACACCACCGACAACACAGAACAATGGGAGCATCCGCATCCACCCTCACCTACGTCCAACCGAACAACGTGGACCTCGTGAACTCCAAGGTCCGCGAGTACACCGTCCTCTCTAAGACCCATCTCGTCGAGGGTCAGACATCGGTCTTCAATCAGTATGTCACTACTGAGGAGGTTGACTTCACCGATCAGTTCAACATGGCGAACCTGGACAAGATCTTCCTCAAGGCGAAGACTGGGGAAGGATTCAATTGTCTGGGTCTTTGGAGGCAGATCCATGAGGATGTTGACATTCCTCTCCTAAGCGATGGGAACTTCACAGTCCTCCATCCGCTTGGGTTTCCCGGTCGAGATCTAGCACCAGGCGATGGGCAACATGGTGGTCGTGCTTCACACCTCATGTGTGTGAAGAATACCCCTCAGGGAGAAGGTGTCCCATACACGTTCAACGACTGCCTCCACACCGACGACAAGGAGGATGAAGACTTCAAGGCTCGTGTTGAGTTCCTTGAGCGTGCCGTCCTCAACCTGAAGAACAACGTCGCGATCTCGGATTGCGGGGAAAAGGTTCTCGCAAAGGCAGCAGAACTAGGTCTTGAGTCTTCAACTACCATCCGCGATTATTTCGCGAAGGCGATCTGCGGACTCTCCGAGGAAAAGAGGACTGGGGTGGACGCCTCTGGAAACCGCACTGGTCCTGGATACCAACTGCGTGACGTAGAGGGTCAGGATGTTTGCCAAGATGCTGACGCTGTCAAGTCTCTCATCTACGAACTCTACTCCTCTGAAGATCTCAAGACTTTCACTGCTGTTCAACCTCCATCCCACAACACTCAGATCAATGCACACATCCACACCTTCCAGGTTACAGAAATGCCTGCCTGCATGGACCAGAACTACTTCGATGTCCACACTATCATGGCAGCAAAGGAAGCCATGAAGGCGGAACCACCGCTTGATCAATCAGACGAAGAAGATGATGGTGGACTTACCCGCCAAAGAACCGTTGCCGCCCGCTAAACTACCTTAATCCTTTTAACTCTCCTATAACTTTATCTAACCTTGAAATTTCCTGCATGTGAAAAAGATTATAATCATGATACTTTTTTTTCAGTTTCCCCATATCCTTTAGACCACGTTGAATACCATTTATTTCATGGTCTTTTTTTTTTATTATTGTGATTAAGTCTTCTTTTGATAATTTTAAATAATGTTCATAATCACTTGACATTATAATTATATCAATAAAAAATTTGATTTAAATAGTTTTTTTTATAATATAAGAATAATGAAGTTCTCAACAATTGTCATTAAGGCGATGCTTGAGAATGAAAAAGATGAAAAAAAGAGGAAAAAGCTCATTCAAATGGTTTATAGAATAATCAATAGTTAAATATAAATACTTATGCAAGATTATGAAGCCGAATTAAAAAACAGAGTGGACTTCAAAAAAATACTAAAACGACAAATAAATAATGATAAAAAAAAGAATACACGTATAAGAATTATTACGAGAAAAAGTTTAACAAAAAGAATTAAAAATCTTCCAAAAGAACTTCAGAAAAAAATTTTTATTTTTTCTATGAAATCATTCTATAAAAGATATCTTTTAGAAAAACCGCGATTCACTTTCTACAATGCGTATATAAAACATATTATCGAAATGAAGAAAAAAGTGATTATCGATAATGTACATATCCTTCATCTTGATTGTAATACCCTTCCTGAAAATAAGGAGTATATTATGGGATGTCAATGTGAATATTGTAGGGGTTGCCCTCGCGAATTAAAAGACGAAATGTATACTCATGTAAGAGGGAAAGTTTCGCGATTTATTAAGACGATTAATTGTATCGATGTTGATCATTTCTGTAATGGGGTTATGAGTCCAAGTGATTTCTATGAATACGATTACAATACATATTTTATAGGATATAATTTCAAAAAGGATGGATTTTATTCACCTTTAGGAGAAGATCCCAAAGAGAATCCTATTTATTTCTCTTCTGAAATAGAAGAAATGTATAAAATTTGAAACTTAGTGTATAGAGAAAGCATACAACAAACAAAAGAGCAAGAGAAACAACAGAACAACCAAAACTAACAACAGAACAACAATGCAGATCTTCGTGAAGACCCTTACTGGCAAGACCATCACCCTTGAGGTGGAGGGTTCGGACTCGGTGGAGAATGTGAAGGCCAAGATCCAGGACAAGGAGGGCATCCCTCCGGATCAACAGCGTCTTATCTTTGCTGGAAAGCAACTAGAGGACGGGCGAACTCTAGCAGACTACAACATCCAGAAGGAGAGCACTCTCCACCTTGTTCTACGACTTCGAGGTGGTGCCAAGGAGGTAGAAGAGGAGAAGACTGAGGAAGTGGTGGAAGAGGAGGTGGTGGAAGAGAAGAAACCCCAAGTTGAATGTGAGATGGTCGTGGCAGTTGGGATTGCGAAGGAAGATGTGGGTGCCTTCATCGGTGCGAAGGGTTCGAACCTGAAGAAGTTTGTCATTGCCAAGACCTACAATGATATGGTAGGAGATCAAGAGAGACCCAATGGAAAGGTCAGTTGCACCGTCCGCGCGGTGGAAGGTGGTGAAGGTTACGAGTGTCTCTGTAAGGTTTCCGCAGACACCGAAGAAGTTGCCAAGGATTACCTTTCATCCATGGAGAATAACCTCAATAAGCATGTGGAAGTGTTCCTGAAGATCAAGGAGAGAAAGAAGAACTCTATGAATACGAAATTCGTGTTCAAGGTGGGGATGGAAGAACACATGATTCCAAAGTTCATTGGAGCAAAAGGAAGGACCGTCGGAGAACTCAAGGCTTCTATCATTGCTTCAGATTCAAACCTTACTGGGGAAAAGGTGCGCGTCAATGTTTCCGAAGACCGTAAGATTCGAATGAGGAATCTCCGTTTCCACCATCTAAAGACAGACGGGGAAAGCGAAAACAAGTGCCTTATCACCGTCGAGATGGATTCTAACGACCGAAATGCCTCGTTTGAGGTTGTAAAGGATTTTGTGAAGATGGCGGTTGAGAAGACAAATACGAGCAATTACAGCAATCGAGCATACGAAGAATCGGAAGATGACAATATTGATCCAGGTGACTGGTAAACCTTTCTAAATCCACTTAAGCTTAAGAGATAAAATATAATAAAAATGGAAACATTAAAATTTTTTTATGTGGAAAGGAAATACTTAACTTTCCGTGCTTTAAAAGATTATCTGTGCGAAGACCTTATAATAAAAATCATAGAAAACAATATGATAGATAAAAAACTATTTTGTAATTTAAATAACCTTAATACGGAATTTAACAACTATCAATATTTTTACTATTTATTTATAAAAGATAATCGTATTATAAGACCAATACCATCTTGTTTGATATTTTTATTATCAAATAAAAATAAAGAATATAATAGAGAACGTGAATTATATTCCCGTATCGATATATTTAGACTCATCTATTTAAAAGATAAAATGGGTAAAAAGGATAATGGATATTACAGCAAACATTACAGGACTTGGATAAAATTCCAGTATTATTTAATTAAGACCAAGTGTTCTTTTGAAGATTGTAATATATACGGTTTTCAAAATATTAAAAAATTTTCTGATGTTTTATATAAAGACTAATCATGAATGAAACAATAAATGATTCTTGTATAATATGTTTTAATAATATTCCAGTAGAATCATTATGTAAGACGAATTGTAATCATATATATTGTAAAGACTGCCTCCATACATGGTTTGATAGAGGTAAAATAGAATGTCCCATGTGTCGATTAAATGTAAGGTCTTATGAAAATAATGGTATTCAAAATCATCTTGTAGTTTTGAATACTATTCCAGAAAATAGAATTGTAATTGAGGCAAATACTAATAACCCTATGGTAAACACAGATAACAATATGTATATAAGGAAGATAAAGATAATGAAATTTTATATCTGTATAAATTTAGTATATATGGGTTATTTACATTATAAAAATTATATACAATGGGAAGAATGTAAGCCTTAATTATCTGGAACATCGAGTATAATATAATTAAATAGTTGTTCGTTATCATTCATATTTTTAATCCCCTTTTTATCATCAGCAGCAATTACAGGAGACTTATAAAAATTTCCTATATTTGATGAACCGGTATTACAATCATTATACTTACAGTTTTTACAAATTTGTACACAGTTATTGTTTATGTTTGTAGTTCCATCAGGACAACAATTAGATGAAAATCCCTCAACAACATCTTTTTTTTCAAGAGCATTATTTATTTTTTTTGAAACTGCGTTAGAACATTTATACAACATTTTATCTGACGATTCTGAATCTAGATCAACATATAAACAATCTTTCATATCCTTTAAACCTTCATAGAATGAATCCATTATATTAATTATTATATAAAAATTTGATTTTAATTTAAATTTAAATTTAAATAAAAAATTCAATATGGAAGATATGGTGTTTTTTGAGAGTTTAAAAATTGCCGGATGGAAAACTAAAAAATATCAGAGTATGTATGATTCTACATTAGAAGAACTTATTGGAAAATTTATAAAACATGTTGAAGATAATAAATATGGTCAAATCGATATAAAAAATAAATCTATAACTATTACATATAGTGATGTCTCAAGAACAACCAAATAATGATATTTTAAGGTTGTTAGAACATATAAGAAGTGGAACCCTATTACAACAATCAACCGCCCGCGCCGACGAATTCCGACGCATAGGAAATTTTGGTATTGGTTTAAGGTCACCCTTTTTATTAAATACTAGTTTATTTATTAGAGATGATTTAGTAAATACAGTTACGGGGTCACTAGAAGAAAACGAAGGGTTACCTAAACCTATGTGTAAGGATTTTGTAGATAGTCTAAAACAAATAAAGGTTACGGATGAAGATGATTTATCTTGTGCTATTTGTCTAGATAATTTTAAAGAAGGTGAAACAGTAATTGAACTACCATGTAAAGGTGGTAAGCATTTTTTTCATTTTGAAGAAGGAGAGTGTCCAGGACTAAAACCATGGATTAAAATAAACAATACATGTCCGGTTTGTAGGACCGAATTTCCATTAGAACGAGAAGCGGAACCAGAACCAGAACCAGGATCCGCACCAGAACCGGAACCAGAAACTGAAGAGAGTGTAAGTATAGAAAGTCGAGTAGAACTTGCAGAACATATAATGGAAGAAACATTTACAAATATGATGAGAGGTTTTATTGACCGATCATTAGAAGAAAGGGAAGAAAGGGAATTAAATGAAGCAATACAACGGTCATTACAGGACAATTAATGTGTTTAAAATATGTAAAATAATACTATTATATATAATAATGGAAAATATTAATTATGTTGATACTATACCTGAATATATTGTAAATTTTGTTAAATACAACGAAGAAAATATTAAAAAGATAATTATTGATGAAACTAAAAATAGAGGAAATGGTATTATTTTTATTGATACAGATCTTAGCGATAACCGATTAGATTTAGTTTTCTTAACAAATGAAGAAGCAAAAGAAACTTTAAAGTTAACAGAAGAATTTATAAAAAAAACGGAAATGGAGGGTAAGACAAGTATAATAATAAATGATAATGAATATAAAACAAGATTTATAATATATATGTAATATAATAATGGAAAACTATACAATACTTATATGTATCACCGTGTTGATTTCATTATGTATGTTCTTTTTTTCAGAAGATAATATGTATAAATCCCATCGAATTTCACCAGTTAGTGGAGAAGCAACAAAAATAATTTCATGTGTACAAGACCCTTATTTTAATGATGGTTTTATTATTTCTTTAGCATCGATTGATGAGTTAAAAGAAATTCAAAAGTCTCTTAAAATGGCAGATAAAAAATATGTGATAAGAGAAGAACGTGGTCTTTTTTCTTTAATTAATAATATGCATAAACGCGAACAAATTATAAAAAAATGTTCTTATAAACTTATTAAAAATTTAATGCATAAAAATAAGACATTAATGATCGATTATTCAGTATAATATTCTGAAATTAACCATGATTTACCTAATTGCCAATGTTTTAAAGCATATGAACCAGGATATTTATCACATGGAAACCTTATGTGACCTTTTCCAGATTTTAGTCTTTTGTTTGTTCTCTTAGTTTTCTTCTTACTATGACATTTATTCTTACTTGATTTACGGTATGCTGGGTCTTTTCCTGGAGAATACTCCTCAACAAATGGGTAAAAATATTTTGTAGGGAATATAAAATAGTTATCACTTAACCGTATACCCGAACGTAAATATCCAGGTCCTGTTTCAAAATCAACCGACGAATTGTAAAAATCTATATTACTCAATCGGTTTTTTGATAATAATCTTTTAAGTATTGGATTATTTGGAGTTGCTCCAAAAAATGAATTTGATAATATATCTACATTTTTAAATCTAGGTATTTCATTACATCCTACAAATCTATGTTTTTTCTTATTTAAAACATTATACATTGGTTTAAGTATTTCAAAAGTTGTGTCAAAATAATAACCACCATTTCTATAAACTATCTCTAATCTCATAAGGTCAGTTATTTGTGCCCATTTTGAATATGTAAGTGGTTCCATATTTTTATCAAACATCTTTTTACCCTCTTCATCATACATTTGTTTCCCTTGTAATTTTTTTGCTTTCTGTATGTAATCAAATGTTAATGGAAAGTTTTTTCTTTTAAGGTCACTATTCCCCCATACCTTTATTTCAAAACCAGTGAAGTATGTTTCAAATGTTTTTAAGAAAAATTTAAAATAATCCGGAAAATCATTATTTCCTATCCAAATTAAATGGACTTTTTTAGGTATCGGTGAAACCCATTCTTTCATATACTATTATATATATTTTTGTTTTATTTCAAATATAATTTTTGAGATTAAATCTTTCGTAATATCCGTATTTTCATTTATTTTGAATTTAATAAATATATCATCAATATGTTGATTTTCAATAGTTGATACATATTTATGTATTATACTTTTCAATTTATCATTCTTATATTTTTGTAAATTTATATTTCTTGTATTTTCAGCTTCTAATGTTTTTTTATATATTTCATCATAATCTATATCTTTTATTTCTTCATCATCACTAACATTGTCATTAGTATCCATTATATTCAAAGTAATCCCTTCATCATTTTCCAATTCAACAGTATTTAATTTTTTCCGTAGTTCTGATATTATTCTATCATCCTCTTTTTTACTTTTTTCAAATAAGGATAATTTATTTTTTAAGATTACTATCTCTTTATTCTTTTCATATTCTTCTCTTAATTTTAAAGACATTACTTTATTTTCTTCTTCATATTTCTTGACAATGCCTAACTTATTCTTAAAAGAATCTTTTTCAAATTCAATTTGTTGTAATTTAAATTCTAATTCTTGAATCCTTTTATCTTTTTCAATCATTTCTTCGTTTAAACCATCATTTCTATTAAAATTTTCCGTAAAAATATTTCCTCTATAGAGGTCTGGTTGTTGTTTATTATTAGAATTATTAAATATATTTATTTTATTTGTGTTCGAATTTTTCATCATACTAAATACATTTTTTCGAGGTAATAATTCAGAACTTGTTATTTGAGGATTTCTTATTGGATCATTATCTAAATTCGGTGAATAATGTTGTTGCATATTAATTAAATATACAATACAAAAAATAAAATATAAAAACAAATTAGATTAATTATTTCCCTTTCTTAGGTGTCCTTTCGCGCGATTTTCTACTTTTCTTAGGTGTTCTTTCCGGTGCTTTTTTATCTTTCTTGGGTGTTTTTTTATCTTTCTTGGGTGTTTTATTTTTCTTCCTTCGAGGAGTCTTCTTTTTACCCGTATTTTCTCTTTTTTTCTTAGGTGTTTTTTTCTTTTTTCTTTCTTTCTTTTTATCTTCCAATAGTAATATTTTTTCTTTTTGAAGTTCATTTTCTTCTTTTAATATTTTCGTATTTTCCTTTGTTGCTTTCTTTTCCTCTTTTAGTTCTTCTTTGAATAGCATCTGCATATACTGGAAGACATCCTTAAATTCTTTCTCTTTATCTTTCATTTCTTTATTTTTTTGAACCTCTTTTTCATCAACCCGTTTCTCGCATGCTAGTCTAAATTTTTCTAAATTTGTCTTATATTCTAGAACGATATCTTTTAAGGATTCGATTTGTTTTTCTTGTTTTACTATAACTAAAACATCCCCCTTTTCACCTCGTTCTTTATTTTTCTTATAATTATAAAACATATCCAATAATTCATAATAATCATTTACAAAGTTATTAAATCGGTCTCTTACGACATCGACATCTTTTATTTCTTTCTCTGTAAATTTACTGAAATCCTTATTACGGATGATATCAAGGAGTTTTTCATTATCCATAACTCGACTCAGTTCTTCTAATTTTTCCTTCGGGGGGACTACTAACTCTTGACCTTGCTTTTTAGTTATATCCATTAATTTTTGATCAACAGTTTTACCCATATTTAACTCCATAGGTTTTTTTTCAGGATCTCCAATTTCAGGGACTATTTCTTTTTCATCTTCAGGTGCTTTTTCTTCCGGTTTTTCCGGTTTTTCTGGTTGAGGTGGTTGAGGTGCTTGTCCTGGTTGAGGTGGTTGAGGTGCTTGTCCTGGTTGAGGTCCAGAATCTACTTTCTTTTCTATTATTTTTTCTTTTATTTGTACCTGTGGTTGTGACGGGGTTTGGTTACCTTGAATATTTTTCTGTGCTTGTTTCTGGGCATCTTCTAATTGTTTTTTCATAGATTGTAGTTCTTTTTCCTTATCTTTTTCTTTTTT
>MDTD01104417.1_pt1 | contig 17843 bp, 11 predicted proteins | sample 811221 | NCBI WGS metagenome assembly MDTD01 (sample SAMN05326646, study PRJNA326480) | marine metagenome | isolation source: seawater | place: Pacific Ocean: South West | collected 2011 | reverse complement strand
TGGCGTGGATTGCTACCCCGTTCCCAGTAAACCCATCAGCGTGATCGCGGACTACATCGAGGAAGCACACAAAGCGGTTGAACACAAAAAACCTGTCTGGTTTGCAGCCCAAACTTATGGTTCATTCAAACATGGTGGTCGCATGCCAACGCTTGATGAAGGACGCTGCATGATCTACCTGGCGTTGGCCCACGGCGTCAAAGGGATGCTGTTTTTCGCCTACACCTGTGAGGAAATGGGCGGTTCATTACAAAAAACCGATGCAGCATTCTATGAAATGACACTGGAGATTGGCAAAGAAATCCAAAGTCTTTCAGAGGCCTTAACCGGGCCGGATATTGCTCAGCAATACACGGTCGAAACCGAACAAGGCAAATTGCACTGTCGGCTGATTGCGGATCAAAAACACCACTACCTGCTGGCTGTGAATCCGACGGATCAAACCATCAAAGCGCGTATCACATCTGCCTTGATCGACAAATTACAAACACATGTTTCAACGCTGTGGGGCGTGGATCAGGTTGTCATCAATCAAACTATTCGTGATACCTGGACGCCATTTGATGTCAAAGTTTATGTGCTTGAAAAGGGAGTTGCCCAACCATGAAACGTGGTTACCTTTCTGGATTATGCCTTTTGTGTTTAGCTGTCCAACTGCATGCGGGGGATCCAGCATCACAGCACGTTTTGTTCGAAGACCGCTTTGATCAAGTGCAAATGAATCGACAGTGGCTCATGCGTATCCCCGGCGAGAACCAGGCAGACTGGCTGTTGAAAGACAACACACTTCTGGCCAAAGCCGACGCCGGCAAGAGTGGCATGCTGCTGCTTGATCAACCCCAATGGAGCAATTACACCGTCACAGTCCAGTTCCAGTTCATCGAAGATCAACCCCGCAGTGTTGGACTGATCTTCCATGGCGCACCACCCAAGGGACGGCATCCAGTCTATTTCACAGGGATGATCTTCGGTGTACAGGAAAATACGGCAACGCTTCATGCCGTCGACCCCGTTTGGCGTAAACTCAAGACAAAAAGCATCACCCCCCTGGAAGATGGGAAATGGTATCAACTACGCGTGGTGGTCGAAGATGAAACCATGCAGTGTTTCATCGACGATCAACTCATCATCGAGGAAGCCTATGGCAAGATGCCTCAAGGTGGCGCGGGTTTACGATTGAGTTCTGGTGCTGCTGCCAAAATCAAAAATTTCAAAGTCGTCTCAGCAGAGTAAGGATCATACATGTTTGAGTTGCAACGGCATGCTGATAATCCTGTGCTGGTTCCTCATCAGGATCATCCATGGGAAAATTTAGCAGTTTGTAATCCTGCCGTTTGGTACGAGGACGGCAAGTTCCTGATGTTGTATCGCGCAGCTGGTGATGATGCAGCGCATCGCATTCACCTGGGCTTGGCGACCAGTAATGATGGTGTGCATTTCACCCGTGTCTCCACTGAGCCTGTATTCAGTCCTGTCCCAGGTAATTTCGATGGCGGTTGCGTTGAGGATCCGCGCATCGTCAAGTTCGGGGATTGGTTTTATGTCACCTATGCGTATCGCCCCCTCCCACCTGGACGCTATTGGCTCAACGAACAATCACTGGCATTTATGCCAAAGGAACCAGCCGAAGCGCCTGTCTTCTACCGTCAGAATATGACGCAATCCGGCTTACTCATGAGCAAGGATCTCAAGTCGTTCCAACGATTGGGGCGCATCACGGCAGCGAAAGATGACAATCGAGACGTCATTCTTTTTCCTGAAAAAATCAACGACCAGTTCGTCATGCTCCACCGATCCAAGCGGTTGGTTGGCGAGGAATATGGTTGTGCGCATCCAGCAATCTGGATTGCATTTTCAGATGATCTGTTGACATGGGATGATGGCGTGTTATTGCTCAAGAACACGTTTGACTGGGAACGCAAAGTCGGTGGCGCAACCCCGCCGATTCGGACTGAAGCGGGCTGGTTGATGCTGTATCACGCGGTGGATGATGCTGGGGTCTATCGCACGGGCGTTTGTCTGCTGGACTTGCAAAATCCGACACAAGTTCTGTCTCGACTACCTGAGCCCATCCTCGTTCCCCAGGAAGCGTTCGAACGCGATGGACTCTACGGTCAGTGTGTGTTCCCCACGGGCAACGTTGTTGTCGGAGACACTTTGTATGTTTACTACGGTGCTGCAGACAAGTGCATCGGGCTGGCAACATGTCAGATATCTGATTTGTTGGAAGCTCTAAAAAATCAACAGTAATCGGAGTCCGTCTGGACCCGGTATCTCCCTGGAATGCATTCTCCTGTTATAGAATTGAGTGACAGGTCCAGTGGACTACACTCGCTGAAAAAAAGATGGTAATACAACTGCACACGAATCCTTGGGAATGATTGCAACAAGTACACCTTCATTCAGTCAGGTCAAAATCACCGTAGGGGACTGCTTATGGCTTTTTCACCTTGATCTTATAGACATGACGCGAGTGGCCTGGGAAGTTGTCGGTGAATTTGCTGTCGGTCACGGGTAGTTGTCGATCCTCAAACATCACCTGAGCCTGACCTGCATATGTCCATCCTGCTGGGAGGATGAAGTCAACCTTGCCCATGGTATTTTCGTCGATGTTGCAGGCAATGACATACGCAAAGCCGTCATGCAGGTACGTCGCGTTTCGCAGTAACTTTGGATCGGCCGAGCAGGTGGCTTGTCCAATCTCTTGTTCTGAGAGCAATACCTCTGTAAGGCTTTGGATTTCCTTATTGAGTTGGATGAAGGCTTTCCAGTTGGTGGGATTTTTCGGTGTTGAGTCGAAATAGCTGATACCCGTGCAACCTGCTGCGATATTGCCATAGACCTGGGCGATCTGTTCGCCATAGGTCGGCTCGCGATAATGGTGATACGCTTGGCTGATCACAAAGTAATAGCAGGGTTTGCCTTGCTCTTCCCCTGCTTGATACATTAGATCAGTGGCTTTCACCACCGAAGCAACCGTGCGGTTTTCCGTGTTGGTGATATAGTCATCAATCATGAGAATGTCGGTTTCAAGATTGGCATATCGCCCGGGAATCCCCAGCACGGTGTTATTCATCATCACCGGATGATACGGAAACAACGGCTTGATCCTGCGTAGAAAATCCCGCGTGACATCGGAAGGCAGTTTGAGTTCCGGTTCATCAATAACCATTTGACAGTACACATTGGGAAAGTCCAATTGCTTGCGCATGGATGCCATCTGCTCATCGGTCGCTTCGAAATACTTTGTCCAAAGCATCACACGAATACCATGCTCTTGCGCAGACTTCAGTGCCCAAACCCCTTGCTCGAGTGCAGCAGGTTGAACCAGAAGATGTAAATACTTAAATCCATGACGTGCATAGAAATCCACCACGCCTTGAAAATACTCACGTTTCTGATGACTCCAACCCGCAACCAGAAGTGGAGCAAACTGAAAGATCGGTTCATCATCATGGATCAGGCTACGCGTGAATTGATTGATCTGTGTCGCGCCTTTTTGATAAGGTCGTTTGATCAACGTCGTACTTGTGGACGCCACTTTGCGATGACCATTGAATAAACTCAAGTCCACAGCATGTTCACCATCAGGAATCTGGTCAAGAGGTATGGCAACATTAAACTTGGCGGACACTGGCACTGTAACCGACTGACCAGCAGCGGTGCACTTTGCGGTGAGTTGCTGATCCGAAGCCAAACTGGTGGTGACCTTGAACAACGCCTCGGTCTCATTCATGTAATAATCAAGACGACTGAGAATCGTGACCGGCGTACGTTTCCCCAGGACGATCATTTGCTCAGACAACGGGTGATTCGCTTGTGTAAGTTTAACTTTCACTTTGCTATTGTTCACAGGTGAAAGGAAACTCAAATCGTTCTGCCCCATGCGTAGTGTTAGTTGCTTCTCTGCCAGTTTCCCGGCATCGCCTTGGGCGTCAAAGAATTCGACTGTCACGGACTGATCCTCACCAGTCAGATTGGCCAACGTCAACAACACACGCCTGCCATCAGTCTTGTCGGTATAGCCCCCTACTGTAACACCGAGCCTGTATTGATCGACGACTGAAGAAGGTAAATTCATTTGAGCCCAATACGCGGTCTGATTAAATCGGCCCGAGATGGTTTTGATAATTGAGCCCGACTCTTTGGTAGCAACGTCATTACGGCCGAAGTTCACCAACCAGCGCGATTGCATCTGCGGACCAGCAAGCGTGGCAAAAGGCACCGTAATCAAGTAGTCGATACTTTTTGTTTTATGATTGAGTTTGGATAATGATTGCCAATCACCATTCCATGACTTGTCGTGGCCTATACCAAGATCCGTTCGCGAGCCCCCAGCATCAGCAGCCAACTGGTAATAATCTTCGCCGGTTCCTGAAGGATCGAGAAAAAACTCGACGCTGTCTCGCCCCCCGAAAATGCGAAAGGAATCATGGTCGCCACGTGCTGTATCCACAGCTGAAAGGTCGGGGGTAAAGCATCGATAGCCAATGTAGAGATTTGTCTTGTCACAGGCAATGTAAGCTTCTGTTTTGTTCGTCGCTTGATCGAGCTTACAGAAGAACGTGTCGAGTTTGGTTGCCCTGTTTTTCCATGTGTCCAGATTGACAGTGGGAAGCACATCAGAGGGTAATTGCATGATGGTGATTTCGGGGGCACGCTGTGGGCCTTGTCGTTGACCGAATTTCGCCTGATCCAGATTCGAAGGTTTGTAAGCCGTCGCAAACGTGGCGTCTGCCTTGAGGTCTGTTTCGTCGGGGATGTTGATGAACTGGGCCTGAAGATCGTCCACCCACAGCGTGCCGGGAGTGTTTTGAAAGAGTATTCTCACAGGCGAGAGCACCGAAGGTTTTGGCAAATCGGGATTGACGATTTCATAGCGTTGCCATTGGGTTGCGACATGGACTATTTTTGATTTGCCGTATTGCAATCGCACAGGCAGATTCTCTCGGTCAGCTTTGAGCCAGACACTGAACACGCCGGACATGCCTTTGACTGTTCCTGCCCCCCATGCCATGAGTCCTTCACGGGTGGTAACATCAGGATTCATGGTCATGCGTAACGATTGGTTGCCCGAGTGTTTTTCCTGTGTATCCAAGACCCAACCAGCTAGAAAGTCCTCGTAAGGTGCAGTCGATTTGGCATAATCGTAGCGTCCCTGTCTGACGTAATACAACGGGATGCCTTCCTGGTCATACTCAAAGGAACTGTTGATAATCAGGTTTGGCGAATCCGCATCCGATTGCTTGAGTGTGGACATCTCATAGTCAAGCAGATTCATATCCATCTTGTACGACCAGATGGTCAGAGGTTTGAAACGATCGGGCTGTTGTGGATCAGGTGCAACAGGTGCATCACAGACAAACGAACCGGCATCCTTGCCATTAGCGCGGAATATGTAGGTCGCGACACCATTTTCGACTTTACGAATCAGCGTAAGTTTCACCACGGACTTGCCCGGCTCAAAATCTGCAATCGCGGTCACCTTGCCGCGCGCACGCTCGAATCCCTTGAGTTTGTAAATCATCCAGGACTTGCCGTCTGAACGAACGAGAAACTTGTAGCTCTCAATCATGAAGCCGCCGAAGACTGTTTCGTCGGACTTGACATTGTCTGACGGCGCCAGTGTTAGCTCCATTTGAGCGTAAAACTGCTGCGGTGTGGCGGTGCGTGTCACCAACGTGCCATGACCGGGAAATGCGATGTGACCAACCTGCGGTTGAGGCTTGGGGCCTTTGACATTGGGGACCCATTTTTCAGCAAATGTCGCGATGGTCGAAAAGTCATCGCTGAAAAGAGGCAATCCCTTTTCCTGTGCAAAACAGGACATCGATAAAGCTAAAACAACCAACAAGCAGAAAACTTTCATGTCGCAAAACCTTCAGATTGACGTGAGTCGATCGAATCAATAACAGGATCGGCCCATGAATGTATTTAATACGTTCCCTTGATCCACCAATATCGACGAGCTTCATAATTAATCACACCGGACTCATAATACGTCTCCCAACGGCCATCCAATTCGCCTTTGGCAAAGGTCTGACCATGCCCATCGACCATCAGTGTTGTCGTGGCATTCTTCTGGCTGTGACCATACATATCGCTCGTTTGATACTGGGCAAAAGAGAAGCTTGAAAACACCGGTCTTGAGGATGCTGCAAAGTAATAGTGTCTGCTGGACCATGCCGCGAATGTTGGGTAGATACAATTGACCAGAATCAGATCACTGGGATTGGTGATACTAGCTGTTCGCTTACCCACGGGGCAACGATAATCACCCACCTGTGTTCGCCCACCGCCAGCAGCATCCCATTCTGTAATCTGCGAAGCGCCTTCAGTTGGAACAGGATATTTCTCATTGTTGATTGAGTATGAAATCTGCTGTGCTTCAAAGTTATATGCAGGCTTGAAGTACAAGTCATCGGATGGACACTTAAAGACCTTAGCCCCTCTGGTGTATGTCTGGCCACTGTATGTGAATGATGAACCACTACCTGACATCGATTTGGAAATTCTGATTGCCCAGTTTTTTTCTGTCGGATAGTGCTGCCCGACGGTTTCATCGGAGACAATCGGAATCATATCATCGTTATCCGCAGCATAGGCGCCAAAAGCGATCCCCTGCTGACGAAGATTACTCAGGCACACCGAGGTTCGACTCGCCTCGCGAGCGCCTTGAAGCGCCGGAAGCAGAATCGCAATCAACAGCAAGACAATGCTGATGACCACAAGCAGTTCAATCAACGTGAAAGCGGAACAGGCTTCTGATGTGATACCCATTATTGAACGTTTTTGATTGGTATTGGGTTTTGTACGCATTTCAATCCTCTTTGGCAAGACTTTGATTGATCGGCGGCGCCCGAATGTAACCCGTTACATTCATCTGTAAAAAAAAAGCAAAACACAATCCTCGATCATGTTGATTGTACACCGCCCATATCTCGAAGTCACGACCTTTCTAAAAGTTTTTCGATCCGCAAAGAGTCTAGTCATCTCATATTTTGTTTTGATTAAGGCCGTAATAGATGACGATTAATATCTTCCAAGCCGTTCAGCAGCAGCGTACATACTACTTATCCTTGGCCATATTCCATGAAAGCGTCTGCCCTTCCACAAGGGTGACGGGCAGAATGGTATCCTCCGTCTCCATGCTCCCTTCTGGATCAGGCGCGATGCGCTCCAGGAGCTTTTGCATGGATTGGCTGCCAATCTCCGCCATCGGGGCACAGAACGTCGTCAGACGTGGGAAGTTCAACGGGAAAATATCATCTCCCCCTGTCACCGATACATCTTCGGGAACGCGAAGCCCCAATTGTCGAGCACCTGCCATCACGCCCAATGCCATCACGTCGTTCATGGCAGCAACGGCGGTGGGACGATCGTCTCTGGAAAGTATCTCACGTGTCAACGCTGCAGCACTGTCATGTGGATCGCCATCCGCTTCAACAACCATTAACTTGGCGCGAGCTTGTTGACAGACTTCTTTAAATCCGCGAAGTCGTTCTTCAGCAGCACGGAAATGTGAATCAGTGATGATAAATGCGATCCTACGATGACCCAACTCAATCATTCTCCGCGCCAGCAAAGTGGCACCGCCGTGGTTATCAACCAATACACTCGGTGCGTGAGGTTGATTGACAAAATTGCCATTGGCCAATACCAACGGCCAACGTTCTTTGGTAATCTCGGAGACCAACGTCCGATCGTTGTCACAAGCCCCCCAGATGATCATCCCGTCCACACTGCGATTTCGAAGCACCGTCAGATACTGTTTGGAACTGACAAACGCATCATCAATCTGCATCAGTACAAGTTGCTGACCATGCTGGCCTGCAACTTGAGCAGTCCCTGCCAGCGTCTTGGATAAATTGGGATCCGCCAGATATGGCATCGAATGATCCATCGGCACCACAAATGCAATCGTGTTGCTCTTGGCAAAAAACAAACGCGTGGCATGGATATTCGGATAGTAATTGAGTTTCTTGCATGCCTTGGCAATCTTCTCACGCGTCTGTTGAGTCACTAACAATGACTTGTCGTCACCCGAAAGCGCACGGCTGACAGTCGCAACCGAAACGCCAGCGGCTTTGGCGATATCCCGAATGGATGTTGGACGACGAGACGTATTCATGGGCGAGATTTCATTCCTGATGTTTACACTGAATGATGATGCACAAAGCCACTAAAACAAGCCATAGTATAACTCGATTTTCAATTCCGGTTACGGGTATCGCACGTGCTCCTGGAAGTTAAACTTCCTGATTGCAATAGGGGACTATCGGTTGGCTTCAAGCACGTACACATGTCGCTGCAGTGCTTCATAGGTGTCCTGCAGGATACCGTTTTTCACTGTTAAGGACCGGTCTTCAAAAAGCACCTTGGCAGACGCGTTGCCACCGGGTAATTGGAAGTTTGCCAAAACCGGACGATCAGCGATATTCACCGTGATCAGATAAGTCCGACCTGCATACTTGCGTGTCATGGTTAACACGGAATCGTCCGTTGACTTGATAGCCATCACTTGGTCTGACGAGAAAATCACATCGGTTAAAGAGAGGAGTTCCTGATTGACCTGCTTGTAGGCTTGCCAATGTTCTCGCGTCGAGGGCATCCCCAGGAAATACCAACAACCTGCCATACCGTAGATGATTCCCCCGTAGGTTTGGGCGATCTGTTCATTTGCAAAGGGTTCGCGGTAGTGGTTGTGAAGGTTGTTGCCACTGTGAAAAGCGAAAGAAGGCTTGCGTGTTTGTTGCGATACATCACACATCATTTTGATACTCTCGAGCGTATCAGCCACGGTCCGTCCAACACGATTGGTCAGGTAATCATCAATCGAGAGCAAGTCGGTATTGAGCCCTGCATACCGTGAGGGGACACCCATTCTGGAATTGTTCATGAAAATGGGATGATAGGGATCCTGCTCTCGGAAGTGATTGATGGTCTGGATGACATCCTGCTCCTGAGCCCAGAGTTCAGGCTCGTCAACCGCGAGCCATGCCAATATTGCCGGATGGTCCTGCAACGCTTCGACAAATTTTTGAGACACCTGCCAACCCGCTCGTCCCCATGGCCACATGACGACTTTGATACCAAGTCCATGTGCATGGTCCAGTACCTCACGGACTTCACTGGCATGTTGAGGTTTACCACCGAGCATGAGTGTTTTGAAACCGGCATCGGCGTAGTATTGAATTGTGTATTTGATCTGCGATCGGATGTCGGGAAGATTCACTCGGCGTAAATCCGTCAACGGCGCAACAGGTAAATAGGGTTTACCCTCCACCAGAAGACAATTGCGATCATGGTCAACCTGCACAGCATTGGCATGGGGCGAACGCTTGATCAAAACCGTCTTACCCAGCACGCCGTTATGACTGTCGGACACCTGTACGGTGAAACGGCCATCCTCGATTTCTTCAATTGGGATCGCAAGACGGTTTTTCCCAGCCTTAACCTGCATCTTCTCCGACCAGAGTGTTTTCCCATCCGAAGCGTTAAGATCAAGCTGTAATACCGTAGCAGAGGGCAGATTGACAATGATCATGGCCTGTGCCTCGGACATGTAATAACTGCGTTGGGTGTAGACCATGGGTTCAAAAAACTGTTCCATTGCAGTCTCAGATGAGGCAACATTGAGCTTACTCAAAGCAGGCAACGTCAGTGTGTCGAATTGGCTTAGCATTGCGAAGGCATTGGCCCCCACACGCGCTGTACACGAAACTTCATTGGCATGTGAATTGTTTCGACCGAGATTGAAGGTCCATTTGCGACTGAAAATATCCAGTGATTCAAACGGGATACGAATCTCAGCTTCCCAGCGATCTGCATGTCTGGAAGTCCGCACCTGCCAATCCGGTTGCCATGCGAGATTGCCATTGCGTCCGATGGCTTTTTTCCCACCGTCAGGGTTAACGCCGAAGTGATAGCTGTCCATTCGCGTTCCTGCAGTATCAATAAAAAAGTCCGCACAATCGCCAGCAAAAAGTTTGAGTGTATCACCACTGATCACCTTGAGCTTTTGAGCTTGGGTATAACAGGTATAGCCAATGTAAAGATAATCTTCATCAGCCAAAAGGCGTGCAACGGTCTTCTCTCTGGAAGGCTTCATGTCAGGGCCGGCAATGCGAAAATCATCAAGGACCAGGGCATTACGCCAGTCATCACCAATGTTCCCATCGAACGTTGGCTTGCCTTGGGCTAGTGCGTAGGACCTGGTGGGTTGAAGGTTGGGTTGTTCATCCTGGGTAAAAACAACATCACCTGATGCCGGCTCATAGTCGGTGGGGATTGACCCGACTTGCATCTGCGCGTCATCAGCCCAGATCACCGCCGGTGTCTTGAGTTGCAGGCCACCGCGTGCCGTTGTCTTCTTCGGATCGTCAACGGTCAAGCTGAACCTTTGCCATTGTGTCCCGACGACAATTGGCTTGCGTGTATGTTTGCCATAGGTTTCCCACACGATCAACGTGGCAGGGATATTGGGTTGATCTGCCTTGAGCCAGATACTGAAAGTAAACGGATGTCCCATGGAAACAGGTGAATTATGTGAACTAAATCCGTTACGGGTTACTTGGTCATTGGTCTGAATGCGAAGCGATTGTTTGCCGGAATGAGCCTGAGTTGCATCCAGGCGATTCATTTGCCAGAACACATCATGCGAACCAAACTCACGACTGACCTCTCTTGTGTTGTAATTTTTCCAATAAGCAGGCAAGCCATCCCAGACATACTCAAATGAACTGTTAAGTATGGTGTTGGGTGAAATATGCCCCGCGATGATTTGATGGATCGCCAAATTATCAAACTGTGATTCAATGCGATGTGCGACGAGGGTCAACTGACTCGCCTGGCCTTGAATCTTGCTCATCTGGGTGAACTCGGCAATGCGTTTGCCATCCACATCCCAGGTAAAGACAAAGCCGTTATCGACAACCTTGCGCGTGACCGCCAGGCGATAGAACTTGCCGTAGGTCATATCCATGCGAGACATTTGGCCGATCGCCTTTTCCACACCTTCAACGCGATAGGCATACCACAAGCCATCGGGACGAATCAGAAAATTCACGCCACCTAATCGCAGCCCTGAGAAGCCATCTTTATTCATGTCTTTGCGCAGGCAAACATCCAGTTCCACCCGACAGTTCTCTGGTACGGGTGTATTGACATCAACACCCCCAAAGCCCACGAGCACATCATCGCGTACTGCCCAGTGATTGGTATTCGACGGTTTGTAATATTCGATAAACAACTCGACCGTGCCAAAATCATCCTGAAAAACCCGCGTTTGTGAATCCGCCCATAAACTTGAGGTCGTCACACATAACATACTGATGATGACAAACCATGTTGCGATACAGAATTCAAAGGGATTGCGCAATGGACTTCTCCTGGTGATGTTGATCTTGCGTTGGCGTGATTGGATCATTGGGCGGGTATGAACACATCGTTATTTGCCGCGTCATTGTCGGCGTTATCTTAAGAATGATTCATGCTAACCGATGCAATGATTGAGCATCAGGTTTGGGTTTTCGCTGCATCGCCAAATGTTCACATGTCCGCCAAAAACCGATGGCATTGCGATAACCTTCTTCCAGGCCCATCCCCGGCCAACCGCTGGATTCAAAGGTGATGGTGTTGGTGTAGTTGACTTTCTTTAGCGCATGAATCACATCAATCCACGGCACCGTCCCAAAGCCCGGGGGCATATGTTCGTCAGCAAAGCCACGGTTGTCGTGAAAATGTGTGGTGATTAATCGATCGCCGAATGTATCAAGCCATTTGGTGACCGGCGGACAACGATAATTGGCATGACCGGCATCCAGACAAAAACCAACATGGGGTGAAGTGATGTGCTCGAAAATGTCTTCCATCCTTGACATGTCGGATTCGAAGGGTTCATCAGCATTTTCGATTGCCAGTTCAATGCCCATCTTCCCAGCCACTTCGCCAGCAGCGTTAAGATTTTGAGCAATGGTTTCAAGGAGTCCATCTCTACCAATTTCCGCTTCGATCTGCTCACGCTTTTGAACATACGCATCCATGGTTGTGTAATGCGCATCAGCGCGACAGGGGTGAATCAACAGAATGTCTGCATTGAGATTGGCAGTATATTGCAGGGAACGAATGAGTTTTTCGATAACGGCGTCCTGTGACTTGCCATCAGCTGCGTAGGTTGGAGCAAGCCCGTGATGTTGAGCCCCTTTCATCCCACGGGATCGCAACATCTCACCAACACGCGCGCTCTCCTGCATCATGTCGAAGTCGGCCTCTTCGGCATCGGTATACCCCACGAGCATCAGTTCATTAATGCCACATGCCTGCAAGGCATCGAGTGTTCTTTCAAACGTCCCATCGTCAACCCGACGAATAAGCGTGCCATCCCACTTCACACTGATGACTTGAAAAGCCATGTTCCACGTGTCAACCATTTGATCATTCCTTGTTCAGACAACCATAAACAATATTCTTCAGGGGTCGATGATCAATCGGCCCACCGATTAAATGCTGTGCATACATCACGGTTAATTGCTGGTGCGGGTCCACAAGGCCAAACGCACCTGCCGCCCCACTCCAGCCAAACTCACCCAATGATGAACGCGAACCACTTACGGATTGAGAGATATGCGTGCGTACACCCAGCCCATAGCCATAACCCGCAAAATGCTCCCAGTTAAAACCGGAGCGCATGGCATCGGTTAATTGATCTGTTCGCATTAACACCAAACTCGCTGCGGAAATAATCCGCGTACCATTGGCACCAACACCGCCATGTGTCATCGCATCAAGCAGCAATGCAAAATCAGAAACCGTCGAGTACAACCCGGCACCACCACTTTCAAACTCAGTCCTCAGTCGGTGACCATTGACATCGTTGCGCACTACGCGACCTTGTTTGAATTCATACAACGGTGCCAAGCGTGTTTGCTGTAGCGCTGTAAGCATAAAACCCGTATCGATCATCCCCAACGGACCAGTGATGTGCTCTTGAATGTATTGCCCGAATCGAAGGCCACTGACCACTTCGATCAATGCTCCCAGGACATCATGACAAAGGCTGTAATACCAACGCGTGCCGGGTTCAAAAAGCAAAGGTTCTTTGGCTAAGGCGATTGCGAACTGTCGCGTCGAAAGTTTGCCATGAGTCTGCTTAACTGCATCGACAATCGCTGGCGAGTTGAGGTTATATGAAAAACCTGCACTCATCGTGAAAAGATCGCGCACTAAAATGGGTTGGCTTGCTTTTTGAATCTCTTCTTGACCATCCGGATGCAGAACACGCGCGGTCATTAATTCAAACTCCGGCAGGTAAGTAGACAGCGGATCCGAAAGCTGAAAGTACCCTTTTTCAAGAAGCTGTAAGCCTGCCAGACAAGTCAGGATTTTCGTCATGGAAAATACATTGATGATCTGTGATTCATCAACAGGCGTTGTCTTCTCCAAATCGCAATAGCCGTTGCGATAGCAGCAAACTTTCTCTTTGCGATCAATCACCATCACCTCAGCCCACGGCAACTGGGATTCAAGCAGGCGGTCAATATATTCTTTGAGCGGTTGGAATCTCATCGGCACTGACAGCTGCGTCATCGGTTTTTCCCATTGACATCTCTGCTGCACATTTTCCATGAGACACTCCGTATGGCACGTCATCCTGCTTGATATCATCACGTGTATTGTCATGAATCAAGCGAGCAACTGTGTTATCATAAACCCAGATGTAACCCGTTACAATAGATGTTTTGTGTTAATAGTTGGTTATTGATCAAGCTGTTAACATTGCCGTATCCAAGAATACCGGCAATCGCGTTTCACCTATCAACCGATCGAGCAATCACATCCATGTCCGGATGCAGGCAGGATGATGCCTGGTGAAGGAATCTTTTGGTTGCGATCGAGGATGATGGTTTCACCAACCCCCAATGATCGCGGTAATTGGCCATCCTCTTTTGGATTGTCACCAATGGTGCCGACCTGGTCTGGCTCGAACGGCAATTCAGACAAAGCACGTTTCCAAACTGTCGGATCACTCTTACAGCCAAGAACCCGATTGGTGCCAAAGATACCTGTGAATATGGAAGAGGCCCCATCTTCAGCCAAGCCAGCGACCTCCAACTTCAACAGACAGCCCACATAAGGATTGTTGCTCATCACATAAAGCTTTCGCCCATCGCGATGCAGTTGCTTGAGCAATGCCAGCGTACTCTCGTAAACCAAAAGGTTCTCATGATGCCAGGCACGCAAGCGATCAAATACCTCTTGAGCAGGCAAGTCAAATGCGGCAATGAAATCCGTGTAGTCCCAATAGACAATGCGTTCAGCCAAATCAACGATTCGTTTGATAGCTTCAGCCCGTACTATCCCTTGCTCAACCATGAGATCACAAAAGATGGGAAATAAAAAATTACCCCCGACAAATTGCTTGGGATCCATGCTACCCGGACGATAATCGGTGATTGTCCCATCGATATCGACAAGGTAGCAGGCTGATCGATAATCTTTGATTGATGCGATCATCTTTATTCACCCTCGTTGACATCAAGATAATGGACATCCAGATGACGATTGTCCATGTCGCCAAATGAGATGTAAAAATCAGGTGTCGGTACAGTGGGCCAAAGCGCGATTTTAATCGGGTAAGAGCGATCTGCGACGACACGAAGATTAAAACCTCGCCCACCACGAATACGGTGAAAGGATGGCACAGGATTGGCCAAGTCGCCTTTGACCCCCATCTTGCGGCCGTCAAATTCAAAGTGGAACAATCCGCGACTGCATACCATGGCCTGGATGTCCCCGCTGATCGGGAAACGGACATGTGCTTCCAGGATGACGTGCGTATCCAGCGACTTGACATGCATGCCCGGTTGAAGATGGATGCCATCGAAAATCACGGGTTGACCATTGACTTTCCAAGGCAATTTCTCGGAAAAATCTTCCAGAGTCGGCAAGGTAAACGGCGTTTGTATTTCAGGCAACTGGCTACCTGCCCATTCATTTCGAAGTTGAGCAAGCTCAGCGGTCATCTCGTTCACATCTGCGGGAGCAACGATGCCGTCATATTCTCCCATCACAATTGTTTCACCAACGGGTGATTTCCAGCGCTCCGGGATCCCGGTGTCTCCGAGCAAAATACCCATAATCCCGCCAGCGGTGGCGCCGGTACAATCTGCATCTTCACCGCAGTTCACCGCGCATAGCAAAGTCCGACCAAAATGACCTTCTCCGTAAAGTAAACCGATGATGACAAACGAAAGATTCATCACACAATCAGTGAAGTTATGACTTCCCCAACGACTCCGGATCATTTGACGGGTGTCCTGATAATCATCCCCTTTGTCATAACACGCAATCACATCCTCAAAGGCATGCCTGAGTCGAGAAGTTTGTGGTAACAAGTCAAGGGCATAGTCGAGTGAAATACGCAAGTCACGGGATATAAACAAATGGGACTCGAAAGCTGCCATAAACATCTCAGCAAGCACACCCTCGCCCCAGTGGTCGACGGACGCGTCATGATAAGCGTAATATGCAGCAGTTAATGGTTGGCCTGGAAAGAGACAAGCCCAAATCTCCGAGCGAATGGCTGCGCCCATCCCATCCGTGAAATAGTTGTTATGCAATCCGGATAAAGGTGGTTTGATACCCTTTTTCAGATTCCATAAAGCCACGCCATATTCATCGGGGTGTACATCCATATGACGCAACCAGGCCTGGCCAAGTTTCTGATTGTCCAACGATAAGCCATGCTCCTGCAAACATCGTAGCCAGATGATCTGCAGATCCAGATCATCATTGGGCAAAGGCTTCTTGGGGACAGGATTGTAAAAATCCAAATCAAGAAAACCTTCATGGCCTTCGTAAGGCATACCCAATGTGCCACCGATACTCTTACCCAGGAAACAGCCTTTGACCTGATTGTCGAGGTGAATGGCTTTGGCAGGAATGGTATTGATTATCATTTAAATCTCACTTGAATGACGTCATGTGTCTGACCATATCCCATGCGTTGACATTTCGATCAGATCACGCTGCCCAGCTATTTGGGTGACCGCTCCTGCTATCGAATAACGCCTTATACACGACGCACAGGCAATTGTAACGGGTTACATTCTTAAATCAAGTGACTCTTACAGAGAATTTCACACTCAACATCAACATGAAATACTTGACGATGTGGATGATTGTGAGCATCTGTCAGACCAACCCAACTGGTCATGCTAAATCGCCAAGTCTTTTTTGACTTGTGCAAACGCATCCATTGCCATATTCAAGTCCTCGGTCGAATGCGCGGCTGATACCTGAACGCGGATACGCGCTTTGTCTTTGGGGACGACGGGATAGGAAAAGCCGATCACGTACACACCTTTGTTCAACATGGCTTCGGCCATCTGCGCAGCAAGCCTGGCATCACCCAGCATGATCGGACAGATCGGATGCGCACCGGGCACGATGTCAAAACCGCGTTTGGCCATGCCCTGCCTGAAATACTGCGTGTTGCTGGCAAGCTTGTCGCGGCGTTGCGTGGATTGCTTGAGAATCTCAAGAACTTTGAGTGATCCGGCAACGACAGGCGGCGCAACCGAGTTGGAAAACAGGTACGGCCTTGAGCGTTGACGCAGCAAATCGATCACGGCCTGATGCCCACTGATATATCCACCACTTGCTCCACCCAATGCCTTGCCCAGCGTACCGGTGAGAATATCAATGCGATCCATCACACCAAAGTGTTCGTGGGTCCCGCGACCGGTTTTGCCGACGAAGCCCGTGGCATGTGAATCATCAACCATCACGATGGCTTTGTACTTTTCAGCCAGATCACAGATCGCAGGCAGGTTCGCTAAAATGCCATCCATGGAAAACACGCCATCGGTTGTAATGAGTTTAATGCGAGCGCCTTGTTCGTCTGCGTCAACCAACTGCTTTTCCAAATCCGTCATGTCATTATTGGCATAACGAAACCGTTTGGCTTTACACAAACGAACACCATCAATGATGGACGCATGATTGAGTTGGTCGGAGATGATCGCGTCGTCCGCGGTTAACAGTGTTTCAAACAACCCCCCATTGGCATCAAAACAGGATGAATACAAGATGGTGTCCTGCGTGCCTAGGAATGCCGAAAGGGCTGCCTCCAGTTGACGGTGCGGTTGCTGTGTGCCGCAGATGAATCGAACGGATGCGCAGCCAAACCCCCATTGATCCAATGCGACTTTAACCGCCTCAATCACACGTGCATCATCCGCCAACCCAAGATAATTGTTGGCACACATGTTCAAAACCTGCTTCTGATCCGCCACGCGCACATAGGCCTGCTGAGCACTGGTAAGTATCCGTTCAGCTTTATGCAGTCCGCTATGTTTAATCTCCGCCAACTGCTCATTGATGATGTCTTGTGCCTGGGTAAACATGCCTCTTATCCTTCCGCCCATTTGAGAATCACTTTGCCCGATTGTCCGCTGCGCATGGCATCAAAGCCTTGCTGAAAATCATCAACATCCAATCGATGGGTAATGACCGGTGAAATATCCAGACCGGTCTGGAGCATGGATGTCATCTTGTACCAGGTCTCATACATTTCACGACCGTAAATGCCACGAATGGTGATCATGTTAAAGACCACATGATTCCAGTCGATGGCCATCTGTTTTTCCGGGATACCAAGTAAGGCAATTTTACCGCCGTGACACATGTTCTTGAGCATGTCGTCAAAGGCTGCGGAGTTACCCGACATCTCCAAGCCGACGTCAAAGCCTTCCTTCATATCCAGTTCGTGTCGTACCTCACCGATCCTGCGCTCAGTGACATTGATGGCATGGATCACCCCCATTTTCCTGGCTAACTCC
>MDTD01176625.1_pt1 | contig 17858 bp, 18 predicted proteins | sample 811221 | NCBI WGS metagenome assembly MDTD01 (sample SAMN05326646, study PRJNA326480) | marine metagenome | isolation source: seawater | place: Pacific Ocean: South West | collected 2011 | reverse complement strand
GATAAGTTTATCGGCCATGAAGAAAACTAATTTATTTTAAAGGAGTTGTAAATGAAAGGATATGTAGTTTGTGTTTATAAAAATATAAGTAATGAGGAAAAGTTAAAAGAATATGCCATGAAAGCTAAAGTAGCAGTTGAAAAATTTAAGGGAAAAATACTTATAAGAGGTGGAAGGGCAACATCAAATGAAGGAGAAAAATCTCCACGCACAGTCGTAATTGAATTTCCATCGTACAATGAAGCTAATAATTTTTATAGATCAGAAGATTATCAAAACGCTCATTCTATTTTAAAAGGACATGCAGAGCGCCAACACCAAACTTTAGAAGGTCTTTAATACTGAATTGGTTCATTGTCTATAGATCTCCAAAGATACCATGTGGCTACAGAACAGTAAGGTGTAAATTTTTTATGAAGTTTAATTAAAAACGCCTTTGGCGGAAAGTATTTAGTTTTATAATTATTAGAAATTGCTCTTAGTAAACCAATATCTTGAAGAGGCCAAATATTTGATCTATTAAAGGTAAACAACAAGATCATTTCAGCAGACCATCTTCCGATTTGTTTCAAATTTGAAAGGTATTGAATTGCCTCTTCATCATTCATTCCTTTAATTAATCCAGGCTTAAATTCTTTGCTAATTATTTTTCTGGCTAAATCTTTAATGCCTTTAACTTTTTGTCTGCTTAAACCACATCGTTTTAAACTTTGAAATGATAGTTTGTTAACATTTTTTGCGTTGATTTTACCCTTACACCTTCTTTCAAATTTTAAAAAAACAGAATTAGCTGCCGCAACACTTATCTGTTGTCCAATAATACTTTTACATAATGAAAAAAAAATGTCATTTCTTGTTATTAATGAACCATCTTTATAATTGTTAATTAAATTTTTCATTACCTTGTCTTTTTTAGATAAAATATTTTTTGCTTTGTTCCAATAATTTGGTTTTCTCATGCGCGCGGGTTAATTATTTGTTTTTTAAGTTGAGACTCTCTGACAAATATTATCAATGAACTTGTAATTACTAGTAGGGCCCCGAATAAAGTCAAAATTTTAGGAACTTCACTCCAAATTAAAAATCCAAAAATTATTGCAAATACTAAACTAAGATATTTAATAGGCGTTACTAATGAGGCCTCTGCCAATCTATAACTTTGAGTCAAAAGAAGATTTGCTATACTCCCGCATAAACCCATAACAATAAAGATCATTGAGTCGACAAATGTTGGTATTTTCCATTCAACAAAGAATATTGTTCCAAGGCCGAGTAATGTGCAGAGAAAAGTAAAATAAAAAGCAATTGTATAATTAGGTTCAGTTTTTGATAAAGATCTAACACTTATTGCTACACAGGCAAAAAAAATGCAAAAAATTATTGGTGTAATATAATAAAAATTTAAATCAATAAAGGCCGGCTGAACAATTAATAACATTCCAATGAAGCCTAAAAATACGGCAAACCATCTTTTTATTCCAACTTTCTCAGATAAAAAAAATATAGATGCAACAGTAACGAAAATTGGACCTCCAAAAGTTAAAGATACAACATCAGCCAATGGTAATTTCCTCAATCCAATGAATAATGCAATTATAGCTGCTGCACCTGTTAAAGCACGAAATGCATGGAGACCCGGTCTCGATGTTTTGTAAAAACTGAACAATTTATCTCTCGGTATAATGAAAAAGATTGGAATAAATCCGATGAAAAATCTTAAGAATAAAACCTGACCTACTGGATAGTAATCCAACCATTTTACGCAAATATCCATAATGGAAAAGCAAGTGACACTGCCTACCATGTACAATACGCCTATTTGATTTTGTGTTAACAATTTAATAACCTCATAATCCCGAACATATTAAATAAATTATGATGAAATGTACACTTGCTCTTGGATGTTTTTGGAAACCTGAGGAAAACTTTAAAGGTAAAGCTGGAATTCTTGAAACTGAAGTAGGCTACGCGGGAGGTGAAAAATCTAAGGTGACCTATGAGGAGGTTTGTAAAGGAGATACTGGTCATGCAGAAGTTATAAGAATTACTTTTGATGAAAAACAAATTTCATATAAGAAGATATTAGATTTATTTTTTAAGATGCATGATCCTACTCAAAAAAATATGCAATTACCCGATATTGGAACACAGTATCGAAGTGAGATATTTTATGAAAATGATCAACAAAAGAAAGAAGCAGAAGAAGTTCTAAAACATAAAAATAAAGAATTGGATGGAAAAATTCAAACTTTAATTTCTAAAGTAAAAAATTATTGTAAAGCAGAGGAATATCATCAGAAATATATTGAAAAAAATAGATGATGAAAAATTTAGTAGATACAGACTGGCTTGAGAATAATTTAAATAATGTTAAAATATTAGATGGAAGCTGGCATTTACCAACTTCTGGTCGAAACGCTAAAGATGAATTTAAAAAAAATCATATAAAAAACTCAATTTTTTTCGATATAGACGAAAACTCAAATAAAAATACAACCTTGCCCCATATGCTCCCTGAGCAAAAGGATTGGGAAAAAATTATTTCCAATTTAGGAATTGAAAATAACGATCATGTAGTCGTTTATGATGACTCTGAAGTATACAGTGCTTGTAGAGTCTGGTATTCATTCATGTATTTTGGTCACAACGAAAACCTTGTATCAGTATTAAATGGTGGTTTAAAAAAATGGAAAATGGAAAAAAGATTATTAACCAGCAAAGTAAATCAGATTAAAAAAAGCAATTATAAAGCAAATGAAAATAAATCAATGGTTGTTGACAAAAATCAAATTAATCTCAATATTGAAAAAAAAGAATTTGAACTTGTAGATGCTCGAAGCAGTCAAAGATTTCTAGGTCTGCAACCAGAAATAAGAAATAATTTGAAAAGTGGAAACATACAAGGATCAAAAAATGTCCCTTATGCTGATTTAATAAATGAGAACTTTACATTCAAAACTAAAGAAGAATTAATTAATTTGTTTAAAAGAAATAAAGTAGATATTAGTAAAAAAATGGTATTTACATGCGGATCTGGAATAACCGCATGTGTTTTGGGGTTAACTAATTCTATCATAAGTGGTAAGAAACCTATTATTTACGACGGCTCTTGGTCTGAATATGGAATTAAATAAATAATGAAAACATCTACGAAATTAAAATCACTTTTAATATTTTTCCTTGTTGCGGTCTTAACAATTATTATTGCTAGACATTTGATTGGTTTACACTTTAAAAAAAAGTTTAGTGTAAGACCTGCGCCAAACGTCATCGTTGCAGAAGTTAAAAAATCTCTTTTCTACAAAAGTATTGAAACATTTGGAACAGCTATTGCTCAAAATTCCAAAATATATAGGGTTAAAAAAGATGAAATCATTGGAAACTTGAATATTGAAAATAGATTTGTAAAAAAAGGGGAGATCATAATTGCTTTAAAAGATAATAAAAATATAACAGCTGATTTTGCAGGAAAAATTGGAAAAAGAGAAATTGCTCAAGGTGTTCTTGGTTCTAGCAGTTTAATTATAACTTTAGATGATCTTAAAAAGATTGTAATCGATATCAAAATTCCAGAAAATTACGTAAGTATATTAAAACCTGGTTTAAAAGCTGAAATATCTAGTTCTGCTTTTAAAAAGGTTTTTAAAGGTAAAATAGACACTATAAGTTCAAGAATTGATCCGTCTACAAGATCAATTTTAGCAAGAGTTCTGGTTGATAACTCAGATTTTGAAATTATCCCAGGTCAACTAATGACTGTGAAGATAATTCATGACGAAACTGAACAAATTGGTGTGCCTGAAAGTGCCGTAACAGTACAGGGAGATACAGCATTTGTTTACTTGGTAAATAATGATAAAGCTGCAAAAAAAAATATAAAAATTGGAAAAAGGAACTTCGGTAAAGTTTCTGTTTTATCTGGAATCAGTGAAGGAGATTTAGTCATAAGTGAAGGTGTTTCGAAAGTGAGAGATAAAGTAAAAGTAAAAGTTATCAACCCTTAAATATAATGTTTTTAACGGATCTATCAATAAAGAGACCAATCGTTGCATCAGTTATGAGTTTGGTGCTTGTTATATTTGGTCTTGTTGCGTTTCAAGAAATTCCTACCGACGAACTCCCTGATGTACAACCACCAGTGGTTACAATTCAAACTGAGTATAGAGGAGCTTCTGCAGAAATAGTTGATACACAAATTACTCAAAAAATTGAGGATTTTGTTGGAGGAACTCCAGGATTAGAGACTATTGATTCATTCAGCGAAGATGAAAGTTCAAGAATTACACTAACTTTCGAGACAGGTTTAAATTTAGATGATGTAACAAATGATGTAAGGAGTTCGGTTTCTAGAGTTCTAGATAATCTACCTGAGGGAGCAGAACAGCCTGAAATTTTTAAACAAAGTGCAGGTATGAGAACAACAATGTGGTTATCGTTCAATTCTGATACTATGACAGATTTAGAATTAACTGACTATGCTGAAAGATATTTAAAAGATGCTTTTTCTGTTGTACCGGATGTAGGACGTGTGCGACTTGGTGGAGAAAGAGAGTTATCATTAAGAGTATGGCTAGATCCGATAGCACTTGCTGCAAGAGATTTAACTACACAAGAAGTCGAAGAAGTTTTGAGAAGGGAAAACGTTGAATTTCCCGCAGGAAGAATTGAGTCTAAAGACGTAGATCTAACTATTAAACTCGATAAGGCATACAATAATATTGAAAATTATAAGAATTTACCTCTTAAAAGAGCTAAAGACGGTTCAATAATTACATTGTCTGATGTATCTAAAATTGAATTAGGAGCTGAGTCTACTAGAACATTATTTAAAGGGAATGGAAAACAGGTTGTTGGAATAGGCATATATCAACAGTCAGATGCTAATACTATTGCTGTAGCAGATGGAATCAAAAATAAAATTAAAGAACTACGACCTAGTTTGCCTCCGGGAACAACTTTAGAAGTATCTTTTGACAGAAGTAATTATATTAAAGCTGCAATAAAAGAAGTTTATAAAACTTTAATTATAGCGCTAATACTCGTAACTATAATTATTTATTTATTTTTAGGAAACATAAGAGCTTTGATAGTTCCTTTGATAGCTCTTCCAGTATCTCTGATATCAACATTTCTCTCAATTTATGTTTTTGATTTCTCTATAAACCTTTTCACTTTAATGGCTTTAGTTCTTGCTATCGGGATAGTTGTTGATGATGCAATCGTTATGCTTGAAAACATTGTTCGACGAATAGAATTAGGTGATACGCCTCTAGTTGCCGCTTATAAGGGTGCTAAACAAGTTTCATTTGCCATTATAGCTACTACGGTTGTTTTAGTAGCAGTATTTGTACCTTTGATTTTTATTAAAGGGGTAACTGGTGTTTTGTTTACTCAGACTGCTATTACTCTTGCATCTGCAGTAATAATTTCGAGCTTTGTTGCTCTTTCATTGAGTCCAATGTTGGCAAGCAAATTTCTTAAAAAAAATATGAAAAAATCAAAAATCGTAATTAAATTTGAAAAGTTTTTGAAAGAGCTTACACTTTTTTACAAAATTTCTTTACTAAATTGGATAAAAAAAAAAAGAACAATAACAATTTTTTTATTAGCAACTCTTGTTTTAACTATTTTCTTTTTTAATTTTACAAAGAAAGAGTTAATTGCTCCAGAGGATAGAGGAGCTTTTTTTATAATTGTTAAAGCCCCACAAGGCTCTGGATTTAATTTTACAAAAAGCAGAGCAGAAGAAATTGAGGAATTACTTTTGCCAAGTGTTGGGCAAGGCGAATATAGAAAATTGATAATGCGAGTGCCAGGATTTGGAAAATCGGCAAAACAAGTTAATAGTGGTTTTATTATCGTTCTACTAGAACCGTGGAAAAAGAGAGACCGTCATGGTGTTGAAATTATGAGAGAGTCATTCGGAAAGATAGGTAAAGTTCCAGGGGTTTTAGCTTTCCCAATCATGCCTCAAGGAATCAGGACAGGTGGTATCGAAAGTCCAGTTCAATTCGTAATAATGGGTAATACATATGAACAATTAATCGATTGGAAAGAAATTATAAAAAGTGAAGCAAGAAAAAATCCTGGTTTAACATCTATACAGGATGATTTCGATTTAAATAAACCACAATTAAACGTCAAAATTGATCAAAAAAAGGCTGCTGACTTAGGTATTTCCACAGAAGATATTGGAAAAACAATAGAGACAATATTTGGTTCAAGGCGAGTGACAAATTTTACAAAAGATGGAAAAGAGTATGCAATTATTCTGCAAGGGGATATTAAGGATAGACGAGAACCAGATAGCATAAGTAAAGTTTTTGTCAGATCTAAAAATAATAACAAGCTTGTATCAGTTTCCAATCTTGTTTCTTACAACGAAGAGGGTCAATCTCCATTTTTGGCAAGATATAACAGACAGAAGGCGGTAACTATTTCAGCAAGACTTGTTGGAGATTATTCTCTAGATGAAGCTTTGAAATTTTTAGTAGAAGTTGTTGAACAAAACACTCCACAAGCAAGAATAGCATATAAGGGTGAAAGTGATGAATATAAAAAGACTAATACAGAATTATATGTAATCTTTGCATTAGCCTTAATAACGGCATATTTAGCAATGAGCGCACAATTTGAAAGTTGGAGACACCCTTTGACTATCATGTTAACAGTTCCTATGGCTATATTAGGAGGCTTAATTGGTCTCCTTGTCGTTGGCTCATCACTAAACGTTTATAGTCAAATAGCACTAATTATATTAATTGGTTTATCTGCGAAAAATGGAATACTTATTGTTGAATTTGCAAATCAATTAAGAAAAGAAGGAAAAAATTTAGAAGTTGCTGTTTTTGAGTCTGCCGCGATAAGATTGCGACCAATACTTATGACAAGTATATCGACTATCATTGGAGTTTTACCACTAATATTAGGGTCTGGTCCTGGTGCTGCAAGTAGACTTACTGTTGGAATTACAATATTTGGTGGAATGTTATTTTCAACTTTTTTCACACTTTACGTTATACCTACCGTCTATACTATTGTAGGAAAGAACACACAAAGAATAGATGCCATTGAAATTGAATTGAAGAAGCAACTTAAAAAATAATATATTTATTTTTGTCTAAATTTTTTTTACAAATAATTAATTGTTTTCGATACTTGTTAGCCATGTCTTTAACAGATTTAGCATAAATTATAGCTTTTTTATCTTTGGAATAATTTTTATAATCTCCCCAACCTTTGTAATAAGCAAGATATTGTCGATAAGCGTCTTTTTTTGAAATTTTTAAAATTTTATTAGTTTTATGAATATACCATCCAATAAAATCTACCGAGTCTTTAAATCTTGCTCTAGTGGCTAAAGGACTTTTTGTCTCCTTTTTATATTGTTCCCATGTTCCCTTAACAGCTTGTGAATACCCAAATGATGATGAGGGTCTTTTAAAAGGAATCACTTTAAATAATTTTGTTCTAGGTGGTTTTGCTAACCAATTAAAATCGCTCTCTTTTTTAACAAAAGCTAATTGTAAATGTATAGGTGCTCCCCATTTTTTATAAGTAGCTTTAGCATGTTTATACCAAAGATATCTTTCCTGGAATATAGCACAACTATCTTGTGTGTTTTTTGGAATAGAAGAACATGCAAATGTTAAAAAAAAAATAAATATGAAAAATTTTTTTTTAAAAAGAATCACTTATAAACTTATACAAGAAATTAATTAAGCTTTCTCCATTTTTCTGGTCGTAAAAAAGATCCTTTCCATATTCCTAATTTATTCTCCTTAGCATATTTCTCATCATCTATGTATTGTTTAGAATATCTTTTGTATGCAACGGCATGACCTTGTTTAACCATCCATTTATTAAGATTTTCAGATCCTAAAAAGCAAGTAGCTAAAAATCTTTTATATTTATCTTTGGAAGACGTGACACAATTTATTTCTAAGTTATCAATCTTCTTTATCAATTCTTTCTTCGATATTGCACCACAATAATAATCTTTTTTAAAATTTAAATTTATAATTGTTGAAATTTGTAAAAAAGTTTTTTTACATTTTTGTTTGATTTCTGGAGCGTCAATGCCTTCAAGTCTAATTTTATGCTTATTTAAATGTAAACTGTCCCCGTCAACTATTTTCGGAATTCCAAATATTTCCTCGGCTTTGAGCTGACTGAAAATTAAAATTAAGAAAATAAATGTTACTTTTTTAGCCATGTAAAAATTTTATATATCAAAACTCCTATTAGTACTCCTAATACATTAGCAAATAAATCATTATATTCAAAAGCTCTATTTGGAATAATTAGATGAAATAATTCTAGAACTATCGATAGGAAAAAAAGTAAATAAATTTTTTTAAATATATTATCAATTTTAAATTTCATATTTAGTCCCAATATAGTTAACCACATAAAGTAAATAGCATGATTAATTGAAGTACCAATTGGATTTGAGATCAGGTCAGGTTGTTTGTTTAAGTTACCATATAAAAAATATCCTATTAAACTACCTGGAAATAAATAAAGTATGAGTAGAATAATTAATGACAGATTGTATAAAGATTTTAAAATTATAAATATACTGTTTTTCATTTTGACTTTAATATAGTACATAATATCTAAATTAACTATTATGAGTAAACTAATTCTCACCAGACATGGTCAAAGTACCTGGAATGCTGAAAATAGATTTACAGGCTGGGTTGACGTTGACCTTTCAAAAAAAGGAGTTGAAGAAGCCGAAAAGTCTGGGGATTTAATCTATAAAACTGGAGTTAAAATTGATGTCTCGTACACATCTTGTTTAAAAAGAGCAATTAAAACTTTGACAACTATTTTGACTAAAAACAAACTCCCTTTAAAATTTAATACATCCTGGCAGTTAAATGAAAGACACTACGGTTCTTTGACAGGGTTAAATAAAGATGAAACTAAAGAAAAAATTGGGGAAGAACAGTTCAAAAAATATAGACGCTCTTGGGATATTGCTCCACCTGCTATAACGCCAGATAGTAAACATCTGTTAAATTTTAGTCCATTAAATAATAGTATACCCACTGGAATGATACCGTTTACCGAGTCCTTAAAAAATACTTTTGAAAGAGTCGTTCCATTTTTCGATAGTGAAATAAAAAAAAATCTTTTAAGTAAAAAAAATGTATTAATTGCTGCCCATGGAAACTCTCTAAGAGCTTTGTGTAAATACCTATTTAAAATATCTAATTCAAAAATTAATGAATTAGAAATACCAACAGGGAATCCATTAGTAATCAAATTTGATAGCAAGTTTGACGTAGAAAAGTATTACTATTTAGATACATCGAGAGCTAAAAAGATAATTTTTAATCAATGAGATTTAAAGCCGAAATTTTTTCGAACATTTCTAAAGTATTTAAGTGATAAAATTTTTGCAAGGTTTGAACACCAAAAAGTTTTTGTCTTTCAATTAGTTGAGACCAAATTTTGTTCATAGAAAAAATCTTTTCATTTTCATTAAGAAAAATATTTCTATTTAAAATTTGCAAACCAGTGAATATAAATTGATTATTTTTTTCTTTAGTTATTGTATTTCCTGTAAGAGTAAAATCACCTGTAAAAGATTGATCAAAACTCATTTTTTTATCAACCACCAACAAGCATGGACTCTTTACTTTAAAATACATCTTTATTAGTTTTTGTAAATCTTGAGTATAATTCTTGCTCCATAGAGTATCGGGGTTGATTACTATAAATGGTTCATCTTTATGAAGTGAGTTAGTACCCTTTAAAATACCTCCGCCAGTGTCTAAAAGGACATCTGTTTCATCGGATATTGATATATTGATTGTAAAATCTTTTTCTTTTAAAAACTTTTCAATTTTATTACTTAAGTGATGAATATTAATTGTTACATTTTTAACGTCATTTTTAATTAATAAATCAAGTGCTCGTTCTAATAGACTTTCTTTACCTATTTTTAAAAGTGGTTTGGGTGTTTCTAGTGTTAGGGGTTGCATTCGTTTGCCCAATCCAGCGGCTAATATCATTCCATGTTTTATTTTCATATATTTTTGAATTCTTTAATCTTGTTTAATTTAAAATACTTTTTTAACAAATAATTTAAATCTTTAAATATTGGATTTTTAAGACGTTTTTCAATTAACTTCCAAGTATATGGTAAGTATTTAATGTATTTTGTTTTATTATCTCTTTTAAGTAATCTTACAAATATTCCTAAAATTTTTAAATTTCTTTGCACTGATAATATATCATAATCATTTTTCAGATTCTCAAATTTCTCTTTTTTGAACTTAGATTTTGAATAATAATATCTTAATAATTCATTTTGCAGATTATCGGTTAATTTTATTCTTACATCATCAATTAAAGATACTACATCATACAAGGGATTTCCTATAATAGCATCTTGACTATCAATTAACCCCAAAGTTTTTTTGTTAACCATTATATTAGATGCATGAAAATCCCTATGAACAAATGTATTATTTTTGAAATATATTTTTTTAAAAATTTTATTTAATTCTTTTTTAATTTTTTTTCTGATTTTTTTCAGTTTCTTTTTTTTAAGAAAGAACTTTAAATACCAATCAAAAAATAAATCTGACTCTTTATGAAGATTCTTTAGATTATAAAATCCAATTTTTAACTTATATTTTTTAAAAGTATATTTTTTTTTAACTTTAATTTTCTGTAATTTTAAAATTATATCTATTAAATTTTTATAATCTTTGAGTTTATTTTTTTTTTTAATGACAAGGTCATAAAAAGATTTATTTCCCAAATCTGATATTTCAATTATATTATTTTTGTAATGTTCGCTAATTAGTTCTGGCGCTTTTATTTTATTTTTTTTAAGAACGTCGTTAATAACAATGTATGCTATTAGATTTTTAAACTTTTCCTTATTTGCCTGAATTATAATTGAGATTTTGTTTCCTTTTTTTAACCTGAAAAACTCTCTAAATGATGCATCTCCAGAAATTTTCTTTAACTTAAAATTCATTTAAAATTTTGCCACTTCCCCGTGCCAATAAATTTAATTTCTCTTTCATGTTCTTTTTTACCATAACTCATATGGATCTCTAACTTGTCAGATAAGGGAGTTTTTATTAAATCAGGCCATTCAATTATTTTAATAGAATTTTGCATATCTGAGAATAATCCTAAATTAACAAGCTCTTTTTCCTCTTTTACTCTGTAAAGATCATAATGCATAATTTTGTAGTTATTAAGATCATATTCATATAATAAGTTGAAGGTTGGACTTAATACCTCTGTAGTTTTTAAACCCTCTTTATTCTGCAAATAATTAATTAGATTTCTAGTAAAAGTAGTTTTGCCAACCCCTATTTCACCGATTAAATATACAAAATCATTTTTGGATAATTGATCCGCTACTCTTTTTGATAATATATTAAGGTGTTCTAAAGATTTGATAATCATTAGCTACTATTTAGTAGCGATAAGTATCTGGCTTAAAAGGTCCTGATGGTTTAACGCTAATATAATCTGCTTGATCTTTTGTCATTTTTGTTAATTTAGCACCAACTTTTTCTAAATGTAGCATTGCTACTTTTTCATCTAAATGTTTTGGTAATACGTAGACTTTATTTTCATATTTATCAGAATTATTCCATAGTTCAATTTGTGCTATGACTTGATTAGTGAACGATGCGCTCATAACAAAACTGGGGTGACCTGTTGCACACCCTAAATTTACAAGTCTTCCCTCAGCTAACAAAATAATTCTTTTCTTACTTGGAAGTTCAATTTCATGTACCTGTGGTTTAATCTCGTCCCATTTATAATTTTTCAACGCTTCCACTTGAATTTCATTATCGAAATGCCCAATATTGCACAATATAGCTCTATCTTTCATATCTCGCATGTGATCTGCTGTTACAATGTCTTTATTTCCTGTTGCTGTTACAACTATATCAGCATCTTTGACTGCATCCTCCATTAGAACAACCTCATATCCTTCCATCGCAGCTTGTAAAGCACAGATTGGATCGGTTTCAGTTACCATTACTCTTGCTCCTGCTTGTCTTAAAGAAGCTGCGCTTCCTTTACCAACATCTCCAAAGCCTGCAACAACTGCAACTTTTCCTGACATCATCACATCCGTAGCTCTTTTAATACCATCAACTAAACTTTCTCGACAGCCATATAGATTGTCGAATTTTGATTTAGTAACTGAGTCATTCACATTAAATGCAGGTAAAAGTAATTCTTTATTGCTTTCCATTTTTTTTAGAGCAAGTACCCCAGTGGTTGTTTCTTCAGAAACACCTTTAATATTTTTTAATAAATCTTTGTATTCTCTGTGCATTAAACCTGTCAAATCTCCCCCGTCGTCTAAAATCATATTAGGTTTCCAATCTTTCTTGCCTTCTATAGTTTGTTTGACACACCACCAATACTCTTCTTCGGTCTCCCCCTTCCAAGCGAAAACTGGTATACCAGCTTTGGCTATGGCTGCAGCAGCATGGTCTTGAGTAGAAAAAATATTACAAGACGACCATCTAACTTCTGCTCCTAAAGCGGTTAGAGTTTCAATAAGGACGGCTGTCTGAATAGTCATATGTAAACACCCAAGAATGCGAGCACCTTTAAGAGGGTTTTTACCTTTATATTCATTTCGTAGAGCCATTAAACCAGGCATTTCTGTTTCTGCCAAAGAAATTTCTTTTCTTCCAAAATCTGCCAAATTTATATCTTTTACTTTATAATCGTTAGACATTTGAAATTACTTATCAATTAAATTGTTTCTTATCAAGGAAGTTATCTAGACAAATTTAGGCAACAAAACTTCTACCTGAGCACCTTTAGAGTTTATTCTATTTGAAGCTGATACAGTTCCTTTATGCAATTCCACAATATTTTTTACAATATTAAGACCTAGACCAGAGTGTTTTCCGAAACTTTTTGGCCTATTGCTATAAAACCTTTTGAATATTTTTTGTGGAGAGGTTTCCGAAAACCCTGGACCTTCATCTTTAAATAAAATTACAAGATTATTAGTAGTCTCCTCAATTTCTATTTCTATCTTCTGGTTATTTTCGCTAAATGAAATAGAGTTATCAAGCAAGTTTGCTACGACTTGTTCAAGTCTATTTTCTATACCTAAAATAAATTTTCCATTCTCGGTATTAATTTTCTCTTTGATCATTATTTTTATATTTTTATTTTGATTTTTTAAATCTTGTTTAAAATCCTCAACCACATTTGATATAATTTCAGTAACATTTATTTTGCTCATCTTTTCTCTTGATAATGACGCTTCATCTTTTAACATTTGTGAATAGTCTGTTATTAATCTCTCTATTCTCTCAACATCATGGTTGATAATTTTTAATAATTTTTCACTTTCCTTTTTTTCAGTTGTTTTATCTAATAATTCTGAAGCACTTTTTAAAGATGCTAACGGATTTCTAATTTCATGCGCCAAATCATTAGAAAATGTTTCAGCTCTATTGGTTCTTTTTTGAAGTTCTTTTGTCATTTCATCAATAGACTTGGTTAACATTCCCACTTCGTCTTCCCTTACGAAAAAATTTTTAATATCAACATTTTTGTTAGATTTATTTTTTATGGCCTGACTAAATGAAACTAATAATCCGATTGGTTTCAGAATGTATTTGTTTAAAAATAAAGAAAAAATTAATATAACCAAAGCTACTGCTAAAACAGTTCTTATTATAAAATCTTTTCTTTCTTTTACTGCATTTAAAATATCATTAGCCTCTTCAGTTACTGCTATATAACCTATTTCAATTTCACTTATTCTTATTTTACTAAGAGTGCTAACAAATAAATTATTTTGATTAATTTCAGAAATAGTAATTGGTTCTTTATTATACTCGTTTAAGATAGTTTTTTTTATTAAATCTTTGTTGCTTTCTTTTAAAATATTTATTTTTTCATCTTTTTCTCTAACTTCTCCATTAATGCTTTCTTCAATAACATCTTCAGATCTTGTAAAAACGTTTTGATCTAAATCTAAAATGTTAGTATCCCCGATAAGTTCACCATTAAGATCATAAAATCTTACTCGGTCTAAACCTTGAAATAAAAATCTTGTAGAAAGTAAAAAATTTCTAATTCCATTTTCATTAAATATTACCTTCAGTCTATCAAGGTTATCTACTGTATTATTAATAATAGTAAAATGATTTTTTGATCGTTCTTTGATCAAATTTGGCTGGATTGCCTTTAAGTAAATTATTGTAAAAATTCCAAGAATAGAAAATACTGATAGATTAAAAAGTAAAAACTTTCTTAGTATCGAAGCTGATTTTTTTTGTCTCATTAACTAACATTCCATCTATACCCACTTCCATATCTAGTTTCAATTGCAGAAAACTTGTCATCAACTTTTTTAAACTTTTTTCTTATTCTTTTTACGTGGCTATCAATGGTTCTATCCTCTATTTCAGTATTTTCTTTATATGCAATATCCATTAAATGAGCCCTTTCTTTAATCACGCCAGGTCTTTTTGCCAATTCTTTGACTATCAAAAATTCAGTTGTAGTTAATTTGTCTGGCAGAGGTTGACCGCCCCACTCGCATTCTAATTGGGATGGATCCAATTTTAATTTTCCATGACTAATAATATTTTTAGTGTCATCAATAACATTATTTTTCTTTCTTAGTTGTACTCTAATTCTTTCTATTAAAACTTTTGTTGAAAAACCACCAGATTTTTTGACGAAATCATCAGCTCCTAATTTAAGCCCTAATAATTCATCAACTTCTTCATCTTTTGAAGTTAAAAATATAATTGGAATAGACATTTTCTTTCTCAATTTTTTTAATAACTCTTCACCATCCATTCTTGGCATCTTAATATCTAAAACTGCTAAGTCTGGCGGATTTCTTGTTAATCCAATTAAAGCAGATTCTCCATCAATATAAGTTTGAACTTTAAAACCCTCTCTCTCAAGAGCAATGCTTATTCCGGTTAAGATATTTCTATCATCATCAACTAATGCAATAGTTTGTGTCATTCTTGTATTCTCAAGATATTATTGTCAAAATTTGGGCGCTCAATGTGCCTCTCCCCAGTTATTTCCAGAGTTTATACTTACCTCTAGTGGAATTGAAAATGAATGATGTTCAGAGCTTGAAATTGATACCATTAATTCTTTTATAACTTTTTTCATCTTAATCTCATCTTTTTTCAAGCATTCAAATATAAGTTCGTCGTGAATTTGTAATAACATCTTAGCCCTATTTTGGTCTGCATCAAGAACTTTATCTATCTTCATCATTGCAAGTCTAATTATATCTGCAGCTGAACTTTGAATGGGAGCATTAATTGCTGCTCTTTCTTGAAAACTTCTTACACTAAAGTTTTTATCATTTATACCACGTAAATGGATTCGCCTTCCAAATATATTTGATACATAACCTTGTCGCCTACAAGTTTTTACAGTTAAATTCATATAATCTTTTATTTCAGGAAACTTTTTAAAGTAGGCGTTAATAAATGTTTGAGCCTCATCATTGGTTACTGATATTTGTTTAGCTAATCCGTATTGTGTGATTCCATAAATAATTCCAAAATTTATCGCTTTAGCTTTTCTTCTATAATCTTCTGAAACTTTGCTTATCGGTAAATCAAATACTTGGCTTGCAGTTAAGGCATGAATATCCTGATTATTTTTGAAAGCTTTCTTTAACTCTTTAACATCTGCCATATCTGCGAGAATTCTCATTTCAATTTGATTATAATCTGCAGATATTAAAATGTTATCTTTCTCTGCCGTAAAAGCTTTTCTTATCTCCCTTCCATCAGATGTTTTAATAGGAATATTTTGTAAATTTGGATCGCTTGAAGCTAACCTGCCTGTATTGGTTGCTGCAAGTAGAAATGATGTGTGAACTCTCTGAGTTTTTTTATTTATGTGATCTTGTAAAGCATCCGTATATGTACTCTTTAACTTTGATACTTGCCTCCATTCTAAAATTAAATTTGGAAATTTATGCCCAGATGTAGCTAAATCCTCTAAAATTTTTGCATTTGTAGCTAAACTGCCTTTTTTGGTTTTTTTTAATTTTGCAATTTTTAGCTCATTATAAATAATTTCACCAAGTTGTTTTGGAGACCCTATATTAAATTCTTTTCCAGAAATTTTAAAAATTTCTTTTTCTATTTTTGTTAATCTTGTCTCAAAATTTTTAGAGAGTTTCTTTAAATAATTTTGATCAACTTTTATGCCATTTGTCTCCAATTTTGATAAAATTTTTATCATGGGCTTTTCAAAAATTTCATAAATTTTGTCAAGCTTTTCATTTTCGACCCTCTCTAGTAAGATTTTATACAATCTCAAAGTAACGTCAGCATCTTCAGCGGCATATTCGGTAGCCTTTTCTAAATTAACTTCTGAAAAATTTAATTGTTTTTTACCTGAGCCTACAAGATCTTTATAAGAAATAGTTTTATGTCCTAAGTGCAACTCTGATAAAGTATCCATGTTATGTCGATTGTTTCCAGCATCCAAAGTGTAAGACAATAACATTGTATCCTCAATAGAATTTAATTCAATTTTATTTCGTTTTAAAATTATGTAATCATATTTAATATTTTGACCAATTTTTTTTATACTTGAGTCCTCTAAAATAGGTTTTAATTTATCTATTAAAAAACTTTTTTTGATCCCATTTACTTTTTTGTGGTTAATAGGAATGTAATAAGAAATATTTGGAGCGTAACTTATTGATATACCAATTAATTCTGCTTCCTGAGGATTTAAAGATGAGGTTTCCGTATCAACTGCAATAATACTTTGTTTGTTTAATTCAGATAATAATTTTTCTAAATCCTTTTCCTTAAGAATGTTTTTGTAAAGTTTTGTATTAATCTTTGACGGAGATTTTGCGATTGCGCTTTTAAGTGTATTTTCTTTATCAGGTTCGCCGTAAAAACTAATCGCCTGACTCAACAGCCTATTAAATTCCATCTCTCTTAAAAAATTGTAGAGTTTATTTTTATCAATTTTTTTAATTAAAAATTCCTTAGCATTATTTTTTATTGGCACATCATCTTTTAAAGTCACTAATTTTTTGCTTAATAGCGCTTTATCTTTGTTTGATAATAGAGTTTCTCTTCTTTTATTTTGAGTAATTTCTGATGCCTTTTTTAAAAGATTATCTAAATTTTTATATTTTCTTATCAACTCTGATGCAGTCTTAACTCCTATGCCGGGAACACCAGGTATGTTATCCGATGAATCTCCTGCTAATGATTGGACATCTATTACTTGTTCAGGTTTAACTCCAAATTTTTCTAAGACTTCTTTCTCCCCTATAACTTTACTTTTCATTGGGTCAAATAGTCTAATTTTATTTGATACTAATTGCATCAAATCTTTATCAGAAGAAATTATAGTGACTTTTCCTCCTGCTTCAGTGATCTTTTTTGAATATGTTGCAATTAAATCATCAGCTTCGTAATTTATAAGTTCAATAGACGGCAAATTAAATGCTTCTACAGATTTTCTTATATATTCAAATTGTGGTGCAAGGTCTTCTGGGGCCTCTGTACGATTAGCTTTATATTCACTGTAGATTTCATTCCTAAAATTTTTTCTTGCAGAGTCAAATATAACTGCAAAATGAGTGGGTTTATTTTTTGAGTCATCTGATCTTGCTTCTTCTAATAATTTAAAAAGCATCGAGCAAAAACCACTTACTGCACCTGTGGGAAGTCCATCACTTTTTCTAGAAAGAGGTGGCAAAGCATAATAAGCCCTAAAAATATATCCAGATCCATCTACTAAATAAAAATGATCTGTTTTTTTTATTGAACTCATATATACATATTACATTGAATTCTTATCGATTAATAAAAAAG
>MDTD01165506.1_pt1 | contig 17861 bp, 16 predicted proteins | sample 811221 | NCBI WGS metagenome assembly MDTD01 (sample SAMN05326646, study PRJNA326480) | marine metagenome | isolation source: seawater | place: Pacific Ocean: South West | collected 2011 | reverse complement strand
GCCGAGGGTGGCGACCGAGTTTGAAGAAGAAAAACGAGGCGTGAGTTCCGTTGGGTTGCCCTTCAGCGACATGGTTTGACTGCTTACCTCAACGTTGTCTCGACGGGCATAGGAAAACGGCGAGGGGTAGGTCGTTGATGAGCTGGTGTAGTCGGTATCGCCCGTGCCCCCGTAGTGGCTGTCAGTGGTGAAGTTGGTGTAAGTGGTGGTGCTTGCATCCCCGTACAGGTTGAAGGTTGCCGATTGAACATTAGCACCGATGGGCAGCGTCACAACCCCCGCAGGCCCGACGCCCTTCTGAGAAAAGGTGTGCTCATAGGACGTGGTGCCGTCTTTGAACTGCGTTTCCGTCGTCGCTGCAGCGGCCAACGGGGACATAACGGAGAGCACGAAAAGAAGCGTGAGGAAGATGGCTTGACGCATGGTGGTCACCCGGGCTATCTCATTGATGGTTCACATCGCATTTGAATGATGCCCCTTCGGGGCAATTCGCACAAAGCCCGATTTGAACCAGCACAGGGGAGCATTGAAGGCCTCCGACGCCTTGGTGTTGAACGGTGAAGGCATGAGCGAAGAGGGTACCTTCTTTGGGCGACTTTGGGCCAAGCAACACGGAAAGCAGTTCGGCATCACCGCCGTCACCGCAGGCTCGAGCGGTGTTCTGCTTGTTGCTTGCATGTACCAAATCCTCTTCCTGCAAGACCACGCCAACTGGAACGATTACACCGGTGGCGCCATCATCGGCGCTGTTGTTTCGCTCATCGTCTTCCTGATTTCATTCCCCGAATACCTCCGCTTCAAGGGCCATGTCGTGACGCTTGAAGAACTGAAAGAGATTCAATCAACGTCCGAACTCCGACGCCGAAAGGCCGAGGGCGACGAAGCCGCAGAAGCCTTGGGCGCCGGGCATCTTGAGCAGTGGAAAGCCTTCCTCGATGGCCGCGGCGTCAAGCGATGAGTTCGAGGCCACCACATGTCGGAACACGACCCTCTGCGTACGCTGCTCCTCGAGTTGGCGCTCGCCGTGGGCATGATCGCTTGTTTGGTTGGAGCGATGTTCATCCACACGGGTTCCATGCCGCCGTTGGTGGTGGTTGAGTCCAAATCCATGATTCACGATGAGGGCGGCGAGATGGGTAGCATCGATGCAGGCGACCTCATTCTCGTTCACGACCAACCGGGTGATACCATCGTCACCTACGCCGAAGCCACCGACCCGAGCAACCCCGCGTACGGGTATGCACAGCACGGACTTGAAGGCGATGTCATCATCTACGCAAAAAACGGTGAAGACGGTACGCCCATCATTCATCGCGCCATCATGCGTGTGGTCGCGGAAGAAACGGTCCTGCCAAACCGAGAAGCGACTTCACCGTGTCCAGAAGAAGCGACGTACGACGCTGAACGTATCGCTGAGGACGGTCTGCCAGGCTCTTGCATTCTCACGTGGTCGGTCCCCGGAACCTCGGTCAGCAACGTGAGCAACATCACCGTGCGTTTTGACGGAAGCGACGCTGCATACTACGACTGCAAACGTCCAGCTCATGCCGGTATCGAGTCCTATCTGGTCGTGGAGCAATGGACGCCCAGACACGAAGGCATGCTGACGCTTGGCGACAACAACAAATGTTCGGTTGACCAAGGCGCCGAGGCCGTTCGTGGCTCTGCAGGTGTTCACAGTGCCTCGGGCGTCGTCGGACCTGTCCGAGACACCTGGGTCTTGGGTGTTGCCGGAGGGGAAATTCCGTGGCTTGGAACGGTCAAACTGATGGTGGGCGGGCCTGATTCCTATGGAACGAGGGACGTACCTTCGTCTTCCTTCATCGCCCTTTTCGCCGTGTTCGGGGCCGTTTTGCTGGCGCCTCAAGCATCCGAAAAGGTGTTCCGTTGGTGGTTGAACCGTTCGCCGGAAATGATGGAAGTTGCCAAACTTGAACGCGATCAAGAGGCGTCATAACCCGATTCTTTGAGGGCCTCGTCCATCGTCAGTTGACCTTCACTGACACGCATCGCTGTTTCCAGCGAAATGGTCAGTTGGCCTTTTGACCGTTGGCGACTGATGCGTTGGAGGTTTCGCAACTCACCCGTGGATGTTCGAACCTTGCGTTGTTCGTGCACCGGTGTGCCTGGCATCATGGCGATTTTGAGGGCGGCAGAGCCGTGCGCATGTCGAGATTGCCCTGCGCTGGTTCGATGTTCGTTGACAATTTCAACGTGGTAACCAAGCGCTAAAACACGATTGACCAGACGATCTCGGTGCACCGGAGAACCATGCCCGATACGAACCAGCACCTGAGTCGGGCAGGTGTGTTCCACCAAGTTCACGATGCTCTCGAGCGATTCATCGATGGAATCCATCTCGCGCTTTCCTAGCAAGAGGCCGTCAGCGAAAAAGGCACAACCTGGCCGTGGGCCCGGGTCAAGACCCACCACCAATTGCGCAGGCGGTCCCGTCAACTGACGCGACAACAGCCACGTTGACACGGTCTCAGCCACATCATCGAGTTCAACGGCCACGCCTCGCCCACCCAGAGTGCGGACTTCTTCAGGCGTACCAAACCAATACGCCTCGGCTTCAATTGCATCGGTGGTTGAACGTTGTTGGGCCGGCAAGTTTCGTCGCTTGAGTTCGCTCAACAGCCGATGGGCCAGACGGAAATCATCCGTTCGGACATAGAGCGGCTTCACATCTTGCCCATCCATTGGCCCTGTTCTAACCTATCGGTTGGCCAAATGAAGGGTCTCTCAAACTCGGTTCATGCAGCGGTCTCGTTCCGAAGTTATCAAGAACGATAGACGCGGATGTCTCTCCATGACAGGCGCCTACGAGCGTGAGCTTCGGGATGTTCTATCGGGCACAGAAAAGGGCGTGCATGCGGTGACGCGCAGTTGCACGCCGGAGGAAAAGGCCCGAACCATGCGCGTTCTTGACAGACCCTTTCTCGTCGTCCGTGCCGCTGGCTCGGGCATGGAGGGCAGCGGTGATTTGGTGGCCCTTCGTGGCGATTGCTGCTTTCCCATTGAAGTGAAATCAACGCGCGCGGAAAAGTTGTATTTTTCGGGGCGCACAAAGGACCAACTCAACGCCATGATTCGAGAGGGTGAGCGGTCGGGATTGATGCCGCTTTACGCCCACCGTCGAAAGGGCGTTCGGGGCGATTCTTGGCGTTTGTTTCGTGTTGAGACAGAAGGTTTGACCGGCACACTCGCTCGGTTGGCCAAAATGATTCCCCCGCTGCCCTTGAATCGAAACGGCTCACCGTTCATCGATTGGGAACAAGGGATGCCCCTCAACCAATTTCTCGCCATGATGTGTTCGCCGCTTGGAGGTGAAGACGCGCAGGTCACGGCCCTTCAGGGGCGAGCGCAACGGGCCTCATCACCAACCATGGCGGAACGTCGTGAACAAAGTGCTGTGGATATTCTTGCCGAATTGGAGCGACGGCGTTCGGCAGTTCTTCCGGTGTTCAAAGGTAAGGAATGAACATCGTGAAGAGTAGCATGACCAGTAAGACAAGGGAAGAATAACTCGATGCTCGCGTTGAGATGTGGTCCACCCACATCGGGTGCAAGTCCCACAACTTGAGTTTCCGACCCACACGTTTCACCCCACTCAAAAAGGCGTGAAGCATGTCTCGCAGCATGTGGCCGCCGTCAAAGGGCACCATCGGAATCAGGTTGGTAAAGCCAAGGAGGATGTTGACCCACATCAGCCAAAACATCAGGTGGCAAAAGAACATCAGGACGTCGGTGCCCAAGATGCTGCCGACGACCCCATCACCTGCGACCATCAACGCCTCCTCAAAGGGATGAATTGCTACTCCTCCGAGTTCAAACGGAATCAATAAAATCGTCAGAATGTGGAAGGGAACTGAAAGGGCACGCTGGGCAAGGTTTCCCTCCCAACGGGGAGAGAAGGGCCCTGCTAATCGGTCGACACCTGCCGTGCCTTCGGAAAGGCCTTCAACACCTAAAAACGCATCACCGGGCTGTACATCGAGGTTAGCGAGGACCTCCTCGCTCCATCCCAAATCCGAGTAATACTGGTATTTGTCGCCAAAGGTGGCTTGCAGTGTTTCCCGCGCCCCGTCCTGATGAATGACCACCAAATCGACGGTGTCGTTGCTCTGGTAACCCAGAAGGATATCTCTGAAATCATCCGTTGTATGAACCGGTTGACCATCGATGGAAACCAAGGTGTCCCACGGTTGCATACCAGCCTGCTCAGCACCACCGTCCACCACGATGCCTCGGACGTGGATGTAATCCTCTTCTGCGACGATTTGGGACGCGAGACCGCCCAACAACAACAGCATGATGAAGGCAGCGAAGAGGTTCGTCGCCGGCCCTGCAGCAAACATTCGAAGGCGCTCCCTGCGAGGAGCTCGCATCAACTCGTCGGACTGTGGTTCAGCGAATGCGCCCAAAGGCAACGGACCAAGTTGGAGCAGGCCGAACGAACGGATCCTCATGCCGTGGCCACGAGCCAGCAAGCCATGACCAAATTCGTGAATCACGAGTGAAACAACGAAGGCCAAGACTCCCCAGCCGAGCGGAATGACGGGATTGATGCCAGGCACAGCGACCAATTCACTGGCCGATGGTGGCGAAGCCGTTGGTGGTGAGAGCAAGGAGGTGACGAAGGCGAGGATCACCACCAGAGCGACCACGAGCATGGAGACCGAGCAAACCCAAAGCGAGACTTCACCGTAAGCACGCCAAAACCGCCGGGGGCGGGCTAACCAATCCAGAAGCCGTTGGCCCCGTTGGGTTCGAACCATCAGCACGATGCCGAGGGCCCGGGTAGCGTTCCAGCGGTCAAGGGTGCCGTTTCGCTCCCAGGTTCTGATGAGGATATACCATCCGATGAGCAGCGCGAACACCAAGGTCCAGTCGGCCTGAACCGAGCCCCACGACCCCACCATGCTGCACGCAAACCCCGTTCCGTCTTGAACGTTGATACGCGCCCTCACCTCATCAACAGGACAAAACTTGATGATGGGTTGGCGTGCATTGGCGTCCATGCACCCCCACAACATGGCCATTGAGGTCTGGTGTGAAGAGACCTGGGGGGAACGACCGGTGCGCATTTCGGACTGGGCCAATCACGACGATGTCGTTCAGGTGTTGATTCGCCTTTCTTCCAGCGTCCTCATCGCTGATTTTTTGATGGACAGCAACGGAAAACTCAACATCCAACAACACCTTCACATCCCTTTGGAAACGTGGAACCCTGGCTCCGTCCTTGGCATGCGAACCAGCGAAGGAAAAACACGATTTCAGCATCGACGGCAGAGCATTTACCTCTCGAGTGAACTGCGTGTGCCAGAATGGGGTGCTGCACTCTTAGAAGAGTGGCTTCTTAGCATGCGCAGTGCCGTGAACCGGCCCAAGGACCGCACGCAGCGCATCAATGAAATCAAGCGACTCAAACTTTCCATTGAACGCAACCTTGAGAGTGCTTCGCTGGCGAAGGTCGGCGAGGAACAGGTGATGCTCGAGAGTCAACTCGACCGCATCAACAACCGCTTAGCGAACTGAATCCTGCATCGTGGTGTCAACGCCAGGGAATTGGTCTTCTCCTTCTCGGTAGACGGTTCGCATGTTGCTGATGAAGTTCTTTTCTTTGACCACGATGGTGTAATTCCTGATGCCAAAGTCCTTCTCACCGTCCAACATTTCCAGCAAGACCTGGAGGGTCAAGCGAGCGCCTTCTCGGTGCGGGTAGGAAAACACACCCATGGACAGCGGGGGAGACACGACCGAGGTTACATCGCCCATTTCTTCGAGGGTCGCAAAGAGGTTGGCGTAGGTTTCCGCCAAGAGTTCCCGACGAGCCTCATCCTGATTCGGTCGACGACAATCGGGTCCCACGGCGTGGATGATGTGCTTGTAATTTTCAGCGAGTGCAAACGGTTCGGTGATAACGTTCTTTGTGACGGCACAGGGTGGCGCGTTGATTTTTCGCATGTCCAAGCAAATATTGCGGGTGACTTGGGTCAACTCCTTCCCGGCTTTCTGATGGATCATGGCATCAAGGCCCTCCCTTCCGGACAGGCGATTGTTGGCTGGCGTGATGAGCACATCCCCGCTGTGATTCCAAACATCGCCCCCCATCACGCGGAGGACGCCGTGTTTGCAGGTCCGTGCCATGTAAAGTTCGGCCATCGGTTCTAAGAGAAGGCGACCCTACATATTATCTGCCCCGTAAAATGATGAAAAACGCAGAATTCATCGCCTTACCTCGCCTTCGTCGCAGCCATCACCAAGGCGATACCCCTAAATCGGCTGCGACGGTGCCTTGACCATGTCCACGAAGGCGTGCAGCATCGCTTTCGTGGCCTTGTTGTTGCTCTCGCTTCTTCCTTTTTCTCCCGGGGGCGAACTCGAGGAAACAAGCGTCGAGCGAGAACTTGAAGATCAACTCTTTTCGGGCTTTTTCGTTGGCGGTGCAGACGATGTTTGGAACCAAACGCCTTGGCAGAAGATCGCCGTTCCTCAAGGTTTCACCTACGATAGTGTCACCGATTACAGCGACGTTGGCGTGCTCATCAACAACCTCTCCGAGGAGAGTCGCACCATCGGGTGGGCCTTTGTTGCGGCTCGAAACATCTCCCTGGACCGTGTGTTCTTGTTCAACGCCTCGGGGACCCCTACCGGCGAGACCGTCAACCGCAACCAATTCAACACCTACTTTGCCTATCCATTCCTCGAAATGCTCCAGAACCGTAGCACGCTGAGCGAACTGAATTATCTCGTGACGACCAAGGGTATCCCCCTTCGTGTATCGGGTGGGAACGATAAAGCGAGTTTTGACCAAGAATTGGCCTTGTTAGGCGGCGCCTACAACAGTTCGATCGGCACCAACTACTGGGGCACCCATGACTACGGCCCTCTCGCTGGAAAGGCCATGGAACCGTTCACTCGAAACAAGTACGGCTTTTTCCTGGTGACTCGGCTGACCGGATACACCGTGGATACGGCCCTCGAACTCATCGAGCGAGCCAACCAAAGTTTGGGGCAACGAGGCACGTTCGTGCTCGATTTGGCCACCAACCGGAACAATTCGGGCTACAAATTTTGGAACGATGACCTGTACACGGCCAACACAACGCTCAACCAGAGCATGGGCCTGCCGGTTCATTTTGACGAAGAGACGGAATTCTTGACCAACATCTCCAACGTGATGGGGTATGCATCGTGGGGCAGCAACGATGGAAACTGGAACAAAAATTATCTTCCCAACAGTGGTTTTGATACCCTTGATACCTCATGGCAAAGCGGTTCTCGCTACTGGACCCACACGTCCCCAACCGTAGCACCGGAAGACGATTTCAATTGGTCCTACCAAACCGATGAAAAACAAGGCGGTAACGGCGCATTTGAAGCCAGCATTCGCACCGATTGCGACCAAGACGGGGGCAAGGGCTTGCAAGGCATATACGGCGAATATTTTGACAACGATGGCGTCAGTTTCAGCTCCTCGAGCATGCCTTCCCTCATCGACCGAAACCCCGACCGAGTCCAGATTGAGCCCCACCTCAACCGTGGGTCCTCCTACAACGCCTACCCAGGCCTTGACAATCGTTTCAAGAGCGATTGGGGAGCACGATTCAGCGGATTGATCGATATTCCTGAAACTGGAAATTGGACCTTTTTCATCAACTCCGACGACGGTTCAGAACTTTGGGTCAACGGCGATTCCCTTGCAACCAATTACGGCATGCACGGCATGCGCGAACGCTCGGGTTCGGTCAACCTGACCGAAGGGCTGCATGAATTCCGAATTGAGTTCTTCCAAGGAGGTGGGCCACATGGCCTCATTTTCTCATGGCAGGGACCCAACACCAGCAAGGCCCCTGTACCGCCCTCGGCCTTTGTGGTCGCCAACGATGTTGCTCCAAAAGCCTCCCACCTCGTCCACCATTGGGCGTTTGAAGACGGTTCGGGAAGTACCGCTGTCGACGACGGTTCGGATGTCGCCAACATGACGCTCACCGGGATGGACAACAGCAATTGGAGGACATGCCCCGATGGTTCGTGTTTGTGGTACGATGGCACCAACGATATGGCCAAGGTGAACGTTGACGACTGGTATGGAAACATGACGGTCAGTCAGTGGGTTTGGGCCAACACCACCGCTCAATCAACCTACGCCTCAACCTTCGCCGTGGACGACCAAGCCGGCTCCAACCTGTCCTTTCAACACATGATTTCAAGCAATAAATGGAGGTTGCACAACAACCAAACACACGTCTTTGGCGATGTGGTGGCCCAACGATGGACCCATCTTGTCACCGTGTTTGACGACGGCGACCTGCGTCAATACATGGACGGTGTGCTCGTCAACAATGGTGTGTATCCCAACGGCTCATTCAACAACATCGATCTGTATAAGTTGGGCGTAAACCGTGCTGGCAACGCCTACTTCGAAGGAATGATTGACGAAGTGATGGTTTGGGATGTTGCGCTCGAGTACGAGGACATCACGGCCTTGCGCCGGACCATCATCGATAACTGCACCAGTTATTCGGGTGCTGGCACCGAAGTCGCCACGCTTGAGACCACCTTCGCCGTGCCCAACCACCTCATGGACCATGCGTGGAACATCTACGTTTACGGTAAGCGAGACGGTGAAGTCAACGGCGCCTTCGGATTGACCGTTGAGGGCGCCGACACGGTGGGAACGGTGCTCTCCACCAACACCTCTGGTACCAAGACCTTCACGACCTCATGGGCATCTCAGACGATGCGGATGCGACCCCATGCCAACGCCACCGAATTGACCATTCGCATTGGTGTCGACATCGATTCCATCTCAACCGTGGGTTCGCTCTATGTTGACTCCGTGGTGTTGCGGGCCATCCGCCCACAGATGGATTGGGTCAACGGTTCCATCGCCGACACGGCCGTTTCCACCGGTGGTCGTTCCTTCAACTGGGGGACAAGTTACGGTCAATCGCTCATCGCTGACCTGCTCGAAGACGGCGTATCGGGCGTGAAAGGATACGTGTACGAACCTTACTTGACAGCCGTGGGCCTTCCCAGTACCTTCCTTCCAACATACGCCGCAGGCTACAATCTTGCAGAAAGCCACGCTGCGGCCAACCTCTACACGGGTTGGATGGCTGTGGTGGTCGGCGACCCCAAAATGGCGCCCTACGCCGATGTTGTGCACGACGTGAACCTCGTGGATGTGCGGACGATCGGAGATGTGAATCGAGGTGAGGCAGCGACGGTTCAAGTGGTGTTGGAAAACTTGGGCATGGCGGCCTCCAACGGCACACTCGAAATTCGAACAATATTGGGTGATAACTTGCTCAATCAAACCTCGCTGATGATGCCGGCCGGTGATGAAGTTGGCAGCAGAGCCATCGTGAATTTGACCATGGTGCCGCCCTCAAGCGGTGTGCTCGACCTCCGCCTTCGCTACATCAACGGCAGTCCAGAACAGGTCTTGGACAACAACTTCCTTTCCTTCGCTGTGGATGTCAACTCACCACCTCAAGTTCTGGACATCTCTTGCAATGCACCTGCGCTCTCGCGCGGCGAGTACACCATTTGTTCGGTTGAAGTGACCGACGATGAAGGAGTCACCAACGTCACCCTCGACTGGCAAATCCTCCAAGAAAACGAACAGATCAACAGCAGTCGCTGGACAAGGCTGTTCATGGGTTCGGCAAACGGTGTGCTGTGGAAAACCTCCCTCGTGATTCCAACAAACACCACGCTCGGTTCTGTTGCGTTGCAGGCTACGGCTCGCGATGGTGGCAACATGTCCCGTAGCAGCGTGGTGGAAAATGTAACTCGCGTCGTTGATGCGCCCCGAACATGGTTTGGCCCGCACGTCTCGGGCGTTGACCCCCCTGATTGGAACAACGCGTCCATGTTGCCAAATCGGCCTCCTGTTGGACTTTATCGACACCAAACCAGCCTCCTGACCGTTTGTGTTATGGACGCCGATTACGACCTCAACACCCCCGCACCGGTGTTCTTGACCTCAAGGGGAACCCCTGGAAACATGACCTTTGTTCCGCAATCTGCGGCCAACCTCTATTGTTACACATCGCCGTTCAACCTTGAAATCGGGAGCGACCTGGAAGATGTGGACATTCAACTTCGAACCGATGAAGGCTCTTTACTGCTTCAGCGAACCATACGAGTGGCAGACAAAGCCCCCGAGGTGACCGTTCGCGTTGAAACACGTTCAGGGGAAGTTCTGGACCGTGTCGTGGGAGACGGTAACGAACACGTTCGGGTGCTCGTGGACGATGTTGATGACCCGCAGACCTCCTTTGTGGGAGACCTAACCCTCCAGTGGCCCGGTGGCGAACCTGTTCAATTACCTCTTGACATTCTCGATACTGAAAGCAGCACCGTCATTCCGCTCGAGCAGGCCTCAATACCCCTCGAGGGAGGCGAATTGATGCTGAGTGTCACGGGGCGCGGGCAACACGGTGCCACGGCGAGTGTGGCGCTCAACCTTCCATTCCTCCTCACTCCGCCCAACATCAAGTTGTTTGAGGCTTGCGACCAGAACGGTGTCGTTCGAAACATGACCTTCGGTCAAATCGCCACCTTGGTCGTGGGCCTTTCTAGTGACCGCCCGATTCAATCTACAACAGCACAACTGACACAGTCAAGTTGGGCCATCAACGCCCCGGACATGGATTCACCCGTTTGGTCGCTTGAGGAGGTACCCGAGGCTTGCCGCTTGAACAACACCCTTTCAGGAGAGGTTGAACTTCTGTACTTCAGGTTAAAACTCGACAACTCCATGGTGGACGGGCCCGGAAAAATCGTCTTTTCAACCGTTGACTTGGACGGACTTGTGAAATCTCAATCCCTTGATGTCTTCTTCCAACACGCACCCACCACCTTTGGTCCGCTCTCATTTTCCGAAGCCACGCCCGGTTTGGATTTGTACACCAACATCACCGTGGGAGATTTGGACGGGCTTGACCGCGTGGTCTGCGCCTTCAATCTCTACGGGCCCGACGATGCCTTGCTCACCCAATCGGTTCTTCCGGCTGGTCCACAAGGCGTGTTCTCCAACGACCTCAGTTATCGGTATCCCTTGACGGTGGCGTTGGCCAACGCAAGTTTGGCGGTGAACATCAGCTGTTTGGACAACCTCCAGCAATCCTTTTTCATCAACGCCACCGTTGAAGTTGGAGGAGCAGATGACTGCGTTACATGTGACACCTCCGAGCAAAATGTCCAACGCCCGTCAACAGAAAATGAAGCGACGAACCTCAAGGTTGTCCTACCTCTCGCTCTCCTGGTCTCAATCCTTGTCACGATCGGATGGTTGGTCAGAAGGCGGGGCGGCGTTGAGGACGAAGAAAAATGGCACACTGAAGCGACCGAACCGTACCTCAGCACGGAAGACTTGTTTGAGCAAGAAGAAAGCGTTGGTCTCCTCGATGAGCCTTCCGCACCCGTTCTTCCAGACATCGTCCCTGAAGGATGGACGCTTGAGGAATACCACCGATGGCTGGACGGGCCGCTTCCTGAGGGTTGGGCGCCCGAACAATGGGCAACATATCTGGAAGAGGCAAAACGGACACTTGAGGCCCACGAACCACAAGCGGAAGGGTGATGTGCTAGCGCCACCCGTGGTCAACAGAGCACCATGGCAATCGGTTATGTCCTCATCAACGTCCAACCTGGAATGGAACAGCAGGTCTACGAAGGCGTCAAATCCCTCCCACACGTGACCGACGCCACGGTCCTCTTTGGCGATCACGACCTTATTGTGAAGTTGGAGGCTGACGACCTTGCAACCATCGCCAAAGCCGTGGTTGAACACATTCGTTGCGTCGATGGCGTCATGAACACGAAAACTCTTGCCGGTGCAGACCTCGATTGAAGGATTTCAAACCGATGGACTGAGCGGTAATCAGGTGAAAAAGTCCTTTCGGAATGGGGTACTGAGCGGCATATGTGGCGCAGTATCGCCTTTTTTCGGGAAAAACATTATATGCTCAACGGTACAAGAATGATTTGGAGGTAATCCAATGTCAGACGGAAAGAAATACTTCGTTCTCATGGAGAACGGAAAAGACACGAGCCAGGTATTTGCGAGCAAGCAACCCCGCGGTGCAGCCTTGAAGGCCGCTACCCGCGGACACACGACCATCCGCCTACGAGAGCGTGGAACCAAGCGGGTCCACGTCTTCACGGGCAGCATCTCGATGGTCCCCAAGCCTGCTGGCGGACCTGACTGGTTGCCAGATATGATCAAGAAGGCCAACGTCAAGAAGCAAGGCATCGAGCACCTTTGAGTGCAGCCTGCTGCTGACCCTTCTTCCAGCTCTCTGAGTTGTACAACGGCCTTTCTCGTGCCAAGGCACGGAAAAGGTCCCTTCCCTTTCTCCATCCTCTTGTTTAACGATGAGTTGATAAACACGGCCACTACTTTCAGCCTGTCCTCCGGGACATGGGATGCACACCCGCTTCGGCGGGAGGCGGTGACGCCGAATGAACAGACGAGAGATGCGAACGCCACAACCAAAGGCGCGAAAGCCAAGCCAGTTACGCTTGGCTGAAGAGCAGCTCTCGCTTCCTGCCCGATTGACTCATCTTCGCCACCTTCCGTGGCTGGAATGCTATCAGCGACAACTGCAGACCGAAAACAAATCTGAAAACACTCAGAAATCATACTTTTACGGTCTGCGACCGTTAATAGAAACCGTGCTCCCGGGTGAAGATGTCCTCAGCGAAGAGGTGTACGAAAACCTCACCATCGAAACACTGGCTGAACGTATGGAGCCAATGCGAGGCCGTTTGGACCTCTGGGCTCACAGCATCGCTGGCCTCCGACCCACCACCTACAACGCACGACTTGCGGCTGCTCGACACCTCATCGCCTGGCTCGGACTTCGTTGGCCGGACCATCTCCAGCGTGCACGCACCGGCAAACGACTTCCTCGCACGCTCACTCGAAGGGAATTGACCACGGTCTTGGAAACAGCTGAAATCAGCGAAGACCCGGCGACTTCGCTGGTGGTCACGATGATGCTCGACACGGGCTTGCGCGTGAGCGAAGTCTGCGAATTGAACCTAGAAGACATCGATTTTGATGACGGCTCAGCCCGTGTTCTCGGCGGAAAGGGCGACAAAGACCGCCTTGTGCTCTTCACGGCCCGAACCGTTGCTCGGTTGCGAGCGTGGATTCCGATTCGTACCCGTTTGGCCCCCGAGGAGGAACAAGCCTGTTTCGTCAATCGCCACGGCCGTCGGCTTCAGCCCCGAGGCGTTCAGCGAATGATGGATGCACTGGGCCAAGAAGCGGGGCTGCCCAAGGGGAAGTTGACGCCGCACGTGCTGCGCCACAATTTCGCCACCGGGTTGTTGGAACGCGGTGCCGATTTGGTCACCATTCAACGCTTGATGGGTCACGCCACCATCGCCACGACCCGCGTTTACCTCGAGATTTCAGACCAAACGCTTCGGGAGGTCTATCACCGCGCCCAGTCCATGCGTGAGAACATGGATGAGACGCCGATTGAAACCAATCCAGTGGAAGAGACCACACCGTCCACGAGCAGTCATGGCGTTGTGTGATCACGACGATGATTTCTTGCGTTTTGCCACCTGTTCCGGTCCCGTCCATGCTCGGTGAGGATGCACCGAGTTTCCTTGGTGACCTTCAATGGGGCAGTGTTTGCCTGAACGGCACCGGGAGCAATTTCCTTTGGGCGGCTGTTCAACCGTTTTGCGAAGACGTCCGTATTTGCGCCTAGGCATGAACCGTGTTTGAAACGACGGTCTTCAAAGATAGCGATGATTTCACCCTTTTTTGAACCAAGGCATGTCCTTTACAGACTTGGGGACCTTGATCGTGGCACCTTTTCGGTCTTTGTCCTTGGCCGTTTTGAGACTGGTGCCAGCCGACTTGGTTTTCTCAACGACTTTTTCAGCCACCTTCTGACCTTTTCCAACGGCCTTTTGTGTGGCTTCTTTCGCCGTTTTGCTGGCCTTGGAGGAGGCTTTGGATGCTTTCTCGCTCGCCTTTTTCGAGGCGGCTTTGGCTTTGGAAGTGGCTTTTTTGGCTGATTCCGAGGCCTTCTTCGTCGCCTTCTTTGCCGTGGCTTTCGTGGCGCTCGCCGCCTTGGCGGCCGCGTGGACTTTCTTGGCGATAGCAAGCGATAAGCCGGCCTTTTTCAAGTCGCCAACGCTGGCTTTCGCAATCTTTGCAACGGTTCCTAATTTTGCTGCTTGCAACTTTTTTGCCGTTGCTGCGCCGACACCGGGGAGCGATGTGAGTCCCGAACCTTTCTCTTTACCTGCCATGGTTTCACCGATTGAAGGATGATGGTGACCTAATTTGAACCTTCCCTTGGCGATGTAATGATGTCTTGAGGCGGTTGCTTCTTGAGTGCTTTGTTGTTGGCAGAGGCATGGACGGCTTGTTGCCAGGGGGAACCCAACCCCACCACAAGCTCGACCCAACAAGGGCCCACCACTACAGCCAATTGCAACTCAAGCGTTGCCTACACGACCGAAATCCGCTCCTCATCACCATGGAAGACAAATACGCTTCTCGCGCTTTGGTGGCTTCAAAAGACATGGGGCACTTGACTGACCTTTACCACTGGAGTACGGAAACGACGCGCCTGCCGTGGGCTGATTTGCCCGAACGTTGCGTCATCAAAACCAATCATTGGTCGGGTGAAGCGCTGTTCATTATGGACAATGGCAAGACGCCGCTGCCTGGCGTAAATCGACAATTTCGGCCTTGGGCCCGGCAAAAAAACGGCTACCGAATCATCCGTAAAGGACGCGACCAATACGGCATCCCCTGGCCGAAATGGCGAATTGAGCGCAACCTCCGCCGTTGCCTGAACAAGACCTACCCGGTTCAACTTGAGTGGGGTGCTGCCAACATTCAGCCTCGAGGCATTATGGTGGAACAATTGCTATTGCACGAAGGTGCTCTTCCAAACGACTGGAAAGTGCATGTCTTCCACGGTAAAGCAGGATTCATCCAATACGATACCGGACGATTTGACCAACACTGCCAGGCCATTTACGACCTAAGCGGAAAGCGAATTGAGCAAACTGACTCCCCATGGTCTCGGGGAGATTTGCCCAAGACGCTCCACGGATTGTTAACCGACGAACAACGAGAACGCCTCATCAAAACGGCTGAACAATTGGCGGAAGACATCGATTATACGCGGGCGGATTTTTTCCTCGTCGGCGACGAGTGGTACTTTGGGGAATTCACCAACTACCACAATTCCTGTCAGCCGCAATCCACTGAATGGGAGGAATTGGGCGGTCGCTTGTGGATGGGAGAATCAGCGTGAGGGACCACGATGGACGATGTTCTCGACGCTTCGGTTTCGGTCTTGGTCGCCCAAGTGCGTCAAGCCGACGCTTCGCACAAGATTGACACGGCCCATCAACTGCTTCGAGGACGTCACTTTAACGGCCCGAGTAACGTGGTGTATCTCGGCGACGTCGCCAAGGCCCTTCTCTCTCAACTGCCCCACCCGGAAACGCCTGAATTTACCGAAGCGCCGGGATACAACGAGCAGCGATGGATGTTGCAAACGACCAGTGGCGACCTCAAGGTGAGCATTGTCTCCCGCCCTTACTGGGCATGGGGGTTGTTCACGACGGGTTATCTCAACATCATCAGACTGGAAGGCCCGGTCTCAAGCCGCGCCCGGCTCGTGCTCGACCTGACCAGTTCGCTGGGGCAATCGCCCTGGGAGATGGCTCATCAGCGCTCGGCCCGACGATGGCTGCACCGCCACCATGAGGATATCACTCTGAAAGAAAATGAGCGCCGGTGGCGAAACCTCTTCGAGGCCGGGCGTCAAGCGCTCAAGGAAGCGATTGAAACCATGAAACTCCGATGCACTGCGGTTCTAGAGCAGCGTGGTGAAGACATTGACCACGACACGTGGCAGGGTCTTTTGGACGAAGATTTGCACATGGCACATCGAGCCCTAGCAGAGGATAACGCACCGGGTGTTGAACGGGCGCTGGCTCGCCTCGAGGCCAGCCTGATTCAACTCAACGGCGAAGGTGGAGACATCGTCATGGCTCCAGAGACCCTCGTTTCGGATGGTACGGATGTCATGGATGTGTCTGCGCTTTCTGCATCGGTCCTTGACCTTGAAGTGAAGAAGGAAAGCGTTGATGATGTCCCCTTTGTTGACTTGACGGGAAATTCCTCGCTTGAGGAAGAATGAACCGCGCGTCGCGTTCATAAGGGGGAGGTCGCTGGCCAAGAACGGTCCACATGGCAACGAAGAAGAAAAACGACGGCAGCGGCATTCAGCAAGCTGCAGGTTTGATTCGCTATTTCGATGAGGAATCCGAGGAATCTTGGAAGATCACTCCTGCGCAAGTTTACCTTGCCTGCATCCTTTTGGGTGGTTTCTTTTACCTCGTGAACCAAGGCGTGGTCCAAGCGATTTGGAACCTCTTCTGAACTCAGAGAGCCTGAATCAACACGACTCGTTGGTCGTTTTCTGCCATGCAGCGAGCCACTTCCAACGCCGTTGAGAGGTCTTCTGTGACACCAAGCACTTCTTCGCCGTCGTCTGTTTGGAGGACCAAGCGATGGGTCAATTCGTAAAGCGTCGAGGCTTCAATGCGCTCAAAAATCCAATGTTCGTTTTCGATACGAACCAAGGCGGGAACTTCGGTCAAGGGGCCCATTTGCTGGCCAACGCGCTCGGCCCGCGACGTGAGCGATGCGAGGTCTCGTACCGGTTGCCACAACCGTTGTCGCAACGGCATTCTCAATTTCCGTGTTGGTTCTACGCCTGCGCGAAAGGCTCGTGCCATAAGGGTCCCATCCCTGAAATCCGAAGACTTCAGTCGCTGCTTTTTCATTTCACACTTAAAGGCCGCGACGCTGAAGGGGACGGAGAGCCCGTTTATTGGACCGAGGCTTGGCGTTCACGACGCAGCCACCAACCCGCCATTGCACCAACGACGGCCAAAGAAAGAAGAGAAAAGTGGAGCTTGTGGACGGCATCACTTGTTGTGAACGCCAAAAAGAAACACACGACCCAGCCACAGACGCCGAGAAGGAACAACGGTTGGCTGCGTACAGAAGACCCTCCAATGAGCCAAATGTAGACCAGTGGATATGCTGCTCCGGAGAGGAGAATCGCTGGATACAGAAGCCAGGCAGCGTTTGACATCAAGACGCCGAGAGGGAGGAAGAACAGCACGGTGACTCGAAACCACCACGCTTCGGGATGGTGGGTCGCATCAAATCCAACGGTGGGGAGAACCATGGTGGCTGCGCCAAAGAACATCAAAATGGCCACCCATTTCCAACCCGTGGTGAACGCACCAAGGCCTTCACCGTAGACATGGACCGCATCGGCGGTGCTACCCGAAATGAGAAGGGAGATGCAGCCGGTCAAGCCCATGCACCAAGCCAAGGATTTTGCTTGTGAATTCGAAGGGCCTTGAAGACCCTCTGCCACCGTTGAGAAGGCATGGACAAGGGCAGTCCATGTCGAAGCGGCGGCAATGATGAGGGCCACAGCGAGACGTTCGTCTCGCAACGGCCGCTCCCACCATGTGTTGGTGAACACGTCCGTCTGAAACAAACAGGCCCAAGCCACGAGCCCCGCCCCCAAGGTCTTGAGGATGGCTCGCTGAAGCAGAAGCGACGTTTCACCGCTCGACGCCATGTGGGCCGAAGCCGTGAGCATCTCACCCGTCATCATCAAGAGCAGAGTGAACAGAGCGACGAGAAGAAAGGCCGACCACCCAGCCAACGCTACGGTTGGTGAAGTGGGCGGGGATGCGACCGGCGCATAGGTGTCCTGTTGGAACAAAAACATCAGTAATAACAACGACCAGATTCCAGCGTGCGT
>MDTD01131579.1_pt1 | contig 17861 bp, 20 predicted proteins | sample 811221 | NCBI WGS metagenome assembly MDTD01 (sample SAMN05326646, study PRJNA326480) | marine metagenome | isolation source: seawater | place: Pacific Ocean: South West | collected 2011 | reverse complement strand
CCGGCCGGTCGGGATGATCCATGTCGACGCCCATTGCGACACCTGGGACGAGTTCCTGGGCTGCAAGTTCACCCATGGCGCCCCGTTCCGCCGCGCGGTCGAGGCCGGGGTGCTGGACCCCGAGCGCACCATCCAGATCGGCATCCGCGGCGCCCAGAACAGCGACGAGGGCTGGACCTACTCGACTCAGAGCGGCATGCGGGTGATGTTCATGGAGGAGTTCGCGGCGATCGGCGTCGAGGCGGCGATCGCCGAGGCGCGGCGGGTGATCGGCGACGGGCCGGCCTATATCTCGTTCGACGTCGACGGGCTCGACCCGGTCTACGCGCCCGGCACCGGGACGCCCGAGGTCGGCGGCATCACCACCATCGAGGCGCAGGCCCTGCTCCGCGGCCTCCGCGGCCTCGACCTTTACGGCGGCGACGTGGTCGAGGTGGCTCCGCCGTTCGATCCATCGGGGAACACGGCGCTGGTGGGCGCGACGATGATGTACGAGATCCTGTGCCTGCTCGCCGAGGCGCGGAGCCGGCGGTGAGGGGATCTTCGTGTCGAACACGAGGATGACAGAGTGTAAGGGATGGGGTGAGGCGTTATGCGCGGGCGAGGGGTTAGGGACTGAGACGAGGGGGTGAGAGGCGAAGGCCCTCTCCGTCTCTCCGACCGTCGTGGCACGACTTGATCGTGCCATCCGCGACTTCCCTTGCTCGGGATCAGGCGCCGTGAAGTCGTGGATCCCATGGCCGAGCCATGGGATGACGTTTGGGAGGGGTCAGACGCGCGCCCTCTCCTCCCTGTCATGCTCGCGCTTGACGCGAGCATCCCCGCTTCTTCAGGCGAGCAGTTCGCCGCGGTCGACGGTGACGGCCTGGCCGGTGATGTTGCGAGCGGCGTCGGAAGCCAGAAACAAGTACATGTCGGTCATGTCCGGGGGCTCCATCAACCCGTCGAAGGCCTGGGCTGCCATGATCTCGGCGAGGAGCGCGTCCTCCGACCGGCCCGAGCTTTCCGCCATCGCCTTCAGCGACCGCATGCTGGCGACCGTCTTCACCCAGCCGGGGCAGACGGCGTTGACGGCGATGCCGCGGGGGCCGAGCTCCATCGCGAGACTGCGCATGAAGCCGATATTGGCGTGCTTGGTGGCGCAATAGGCGCTCATCTCGGCGACGGCTGTCTTTCCCCACATCGACGACGTGATGACGATCCGCCCGCCCCGCCCCATCTTGGGGAGCGCCCGGCGGGTGACGTAGAAGGTCCCCATCACGTTGATGTCGACGATGCGGCGGAAGGTGTCCTCGACCGCGGGGTCGGGGCTTTCGACCGGCGTCACAAGCTCGAGGCCGGCATTGTTCACCAGCACGTCGATGTGGTCGACGGTCGCGAACACCGCGTCGAGCGCGGCCGGATCGGTGATGTCTGCGACATGGCCCGTGACCGAGACGCCGTGGGCCGCGGCCATTGCCGCCGCAACCTCCTTTACCCCCGCTTCCATGTCGATCAGCACGAGGTCGGCGCCGGCCTTGGCGAAGCCCTCGGCGACGCCGTGGCCGATGCCGCGGAAGGACCCGGTGACGACCACGGTGCGGCCGCTGAAATCGTAGGCGGGCATGGTCAGGCGTTCATCCCCTCGGCCCGCATCTGCGCGCGCATCACGTCTCGGACATGGTTGCGCAGGCGGAAGAAGATCTCCGTCTCCTTGGTGTCGGCATCGCGTTCCTCGGGCAGGATGCCTTTGACGTCGACCTCCTCGACGATCCGCGCCGGGCGGGAGGAGAAGATGACGATGCGGTCGGCGAGGAACAGCGCCTCCTCGACGTCGTGGGTGACGAAAATGACGGTCTTGTTCTCGATCCGGGAGATGCGGCGCAGCTCGACCTGCAGGTATTCGCGGGTCTGGGCGTCGAGGGCGCCGAAGGGCTCGTCCATCAGCAGGATCTCGGGCCCCGCGGCGAGGGTGCGGGCGATCGCCACCCGCTGGCGCATGCCGCCCGAAATACGGTTCACGTAGAAATCGGCGAAGCGGGTCAGGCCGACCAGCTCCAGATAGTGGCGGGCGATGTCGTCCTTCTCCGCCCCCGAGACGTCGGTCCGGTACTTGGTGCCGAACTTCACGTTCTCGAACACGGTGAGCCAGGGGAACGAGGTATAGGCCTGGAACACCATGCCCTTGCGCCGGTCGGGGCCGGTGACGGGCTCGCCGCCCAGCAGCACTTGGCCCTCGGATTTGGTCTCCAGCCCGCCGACGATCCGCATCAGGGTCGTCTTGCCGCAGCCCGACGGCCCCAGATAGACCATGAACTCGCCGGTGCCGATGGTCATCGAGACGTCGTCGATGACATGGACATGCTCGGCCATGTTGCGGTCGCCGCCGAAGGTCTTCGACACGTCGACGATCTGGACGAAGGCGTCAGTCATCGGGGCGTGTCCTCGTCCGTAGCGAGAAACAGGTCGGCAGGGCCGCGGCGTTCCCCACCGCCCCTCACCCCTCCCCCCCCCAATGGGGCGGAGGGGGACTTCCGACGACGGTGCCGCATGCCCTCCCTCTCCGCCCCATTGGGGGGGGAGAGGGTCGGGGTGAGGTGGGGAGCGCGACAGCCGCCGATGTCATCGTCTTCGCCGTCATTCCCGCGAAGGCGGGAATCCAGAGGCCGTGCCGCTTGCATGGGTCCCCGCCTCCGCGGGGACGACGAACAAGTCGATGGCCCGCACTTCACCTCCATCACAGATACCGGAACCAGCGGCGGTGGAGGACACGGATCAACTGGTCGGTCAGCAGGCCGATGATGCCGATGGTCAGAATCCCCGCCATGACCTCGGGCGTCTTCAGGAAGCGCCGCATCGACCAGATGGCATGGCCGATGCCGCTGTCCGAAGCGACGATCTCGGCGACGATGATCCAGGTCCAGCACCAGCCCAGGGTGATGCGGAGATTGTCGACAAGGCTCGGCATCATCGCCCGCAGCACGATGTGGTTGGTAATCTGCCGCGGCTTGGCGCCGAGGGTGTAGCCGGTCTCGATGAATTCGCGCGGCACCCGCTTGGCGTCGTCGGCGACCAGCAGGGCAAGCTGAAAGAAGGTCCCCATCCACAGGACGGCGATTTTCGATCCCTCGCCGATCCCGAACCAGATGATCAGCAACGGCACCAAAGCAGGGATCGGCAGGTAGCGGATGAAGTCGACGATCGGCTCGACCAGCGTGCCGACGATCCGGTAGCTGCTCATCCAGATGCCGATCGGCACCGCCATTACCACCGACAGCAGGAACGCCCCCCACACCCGGCCGACGCTGATCAGGATGTCCTCGGAGAAGCCCCGATCGGCCAGCATCCCGTAGAGCGCATTCACCACTTCCCACGGCGTCGGCAGGAAGCGGGTGGAAACCAGCCCGGTGACCGAGATCAGGGTCCAGATCAGCAGGAAGCCGATCATCGCCACCACGGCCAGGATAGCGTCGGTCCGGGGCGACGTCCGGCCGCGATAGCGGAAAAGCGCCTGCGTGTTCATGGGAAGGAGCGTCGAGGGATGCAGGAGAAGCGGCTAAGGCCGAGTCCCGTGCACCCGCAAGGGCGCACGGGACTCGAAACGATCCGCCTCCGACTCTGCTTTCGGATCAGCGCTCGTAACCGTCGAACAGGCCCTTGGTCAGGGTCGGGTCGGAGATCGCGGCGTAGTTGATCGGGGCATCCATCAGGTCCAAGGAGACCTGGATGTCGTTCAACTGGTTGATGATGTCCTCGAGCTTGGCCGGACCGCCGGTCCCGAAGTATTCCTGCGCGTCCTCATAGCTCGTGTAGTAGACCCCGCCCAGGTCAGCCTTCATCTCGTCCGGCGTGACGTCGAAATGCGGCGCCGCGACTTCGAGAAACTTCTCCGGGTCCTTGTTGTAGAGGTCGACCGCCCGGTAGATGCCGCGCATGAACCCGGCATACATCTCGCGCTTGGCCTCGTAGTCCTCCTTGTTGACGATGATCACATCGGTGATCAGGCCGCGGAAATCCTTGGACGACAGCAGAATCTTGGATCCCTGGCGCGAGGTGTTGCGGACGATCTCGCTCAGCATCGGCTCCCAGGACGCGACCGCCGCCACGTCGGGATCCTCGAAGACGGCAGGGCTGTCGTCGGTCTGGATCAGGCGGACGTCGACCTCGTCGAAGCTGTGGCCGGCCTGCTGCAGCGCATGCGCGGTCATCAGCGTGCCGGGGTGGTTGATCTCTCCGGCGAAGGTCTTGCCGATCAGGTCGGTGACGCTGTCGATGTCGGGTGCCGCCACCACACCGTCGGCGCCGACGGAGATGTCGGTGAGGCCGATGACGACGGTGTTGGTGTCGGGCGTCAGCGGCCGGGCGATATGCTCACCGATGGTCCGCTGGGTGCACTGGATGTCATTGCTTTCCAGCGCCGGGTAGACATTGGCGCGGTCGTTGTCGAACACCACCGTGACCTCGAAGCCCTCCTCCTCGAAATAGCCGAGGTCCTGGGCGACGAAGGTCGGTGCGAAACCGAACCAGAAGGGGAAGACGCAGCGGATCGTTTCCTTGGCGTCTGCGGTCTGCACCGCGCCCATGCCGAGGGTGAGCGCCGCCGCGACCGCCATGCCGATTCCGGCGCGTGAAACTCCCCTGGTCCGCCCACCAACCGTGGTCGGAACGACGTCGTGATGCTGCATGGTCATGAACGGTCTCCTCTCGCCTTCCTTGACCCCTCAGCCGCAAGGAGCGTGCCATCGGACGGGCCGCGACCCGCGACCTCGGCGGCCGAACGGTGAGTCGGTTAACGGGACGGAGATTCGCCGAATCCCTGCCGTTCGTGCAGTCAGTGCACGAACGATGATTCCGCCTAAAGTTTAGGCAGAAACACGCCTTATGAGCCGGCAGAAGGAGCAGATAGCGGGTCGTCCAGGGCGGCGCCGACGACGCGACGGCCGCTCGGGGTCGCTTCGACGAGAAGCGCGGTGCCGTAGAGGCGGCTCAAACGGTCCGCGGTCAGCACCGTATCGACCGGCCCGACCTCGCAACCCGTGCCACGACCGAGCAGCGCTACCTGGTCGGCGATGGCGAAGGCCTGTTCGGGCTCGTGGGTGGAGACGAGGACCGCCGGCCCCGCCACGGCCAAGGACCTGATGGTGTCGAGGACCAGGAGGCGGTTCCCGAGGTCGAGGCTCGCGGTCGGCTCGTCCATGACGATCAGCGCCGCCTCCTGGACCAACGCCCGCGCGATCAGGGCGAGTTGCCGCTGTCCACCGGAGATCCGCCTGATGTCCCTCTCGGCCAGGGAGGCGATCCCCAGCCGCTCCAGGGCGCTCATCGCGGCGTCGACGTCGGTCTGCCTGGGCGCGGCGAACAGGCCGAGATGGGCAGTCCGCCCCATGACGACTAGGTCGAGAACGGTGAAGGCGAACTCGCTGAATTGCGCCTGGGGTACATAGGCGACATGGTGGGCGATCTCCGCCCGTTTCAGGCGGCCGATCGGCGCACCGTCTACGTTGATCAGGCCACCGAGCGGCGGGATCAGGCCCAGCATCGTCTTGAACAGGGTCGTCTTGCCGGCGCCGTTGGGGCCGATCAGGCAGGTGACGCTGCCGGCTTCGATCGTAAGGTCGATGTCCGACGCGACGACGGTCGATCCGTAGCCGATCGACAACGCTTCGGCGGCAATGACGCTCATGGCAGATGCCGCCGGCGGCTGCGCGCCAGCAGCCAGACGAAAGTCGGGCCGCCGATCAGGGCGGTGAGAACACCGAGCGGCACCTCCACCTGGGCAAGAGAGCGGGCCAGGGTGTCGGCGGCGACCATGAAGGTGGCGCCGACCAGGACCGACGCCGGCAGCAGCCGGTCGAACCGGGGGCCGACCAGCAGCCGCGCCATGTGCGGAACCATCAGGCCGACCCACCCGACGACGCCCGACACCGCGACCGCGCTCGCCGTGATCAGTGTCGCCGCGCCGATCACGGCGGCACGGAGCGGCCCCGCCTCGACACCCAAAGCCCGCGCCTCGTCATCCCCCAGCGACAGGACTCCGATGCGCCAACGCAGCAGCACCAGCGGCAGCAGCCCGACGACGACGAAGGGCAGCACGGCCGCGACATCGGCCGGCGTCACCCCGGCGAGGCTGCCGAGCAGCCAGAAGGTAATCGCCGGGAGCTGGTCGTAGGGATCGGCCAGAACCTTGACCAGCGAGATCGCCGCGCTCGCCAGCGCCCCGACGACGATGCCCGAAAGAACCAGAACGAGCAGATCGCCGCCGCGCAACGCACGCGCCAGAGTGGCGACCACCGCGACAGTGGCGAGACCGCCGGCAAAGGCGAGAAGCTGGATCGCGGCGACCGACAGGCCGAGCAGGATGCCGAGGACGGCCCCGAAGCCGGCCCCGCTGGAGACGCCCAGGATGTCCGGCGAGACGAGCGGATTCCGGAACAGGCTCTGATAGGCCGCCCCCGCCGCGGACAGGGCAGCGCCGACCAGTGCGGCGGCGAGCACCCGCGGCAGGCGGATCTGGAAGAGGACGGTCTCCGCGGCATCCATCTCGCCGCCGCCGGCCCGGCGGATTACTGCGCCGAGGATTTCGAGCGGCGCGATCGCATAGGGCCCGATTCCGGCGGCGACCACCATGACGGCGACCAGGAGCAGCGCCAGCAGGACGGGGACCGTCGCCCGCAAGGCGCCCGTTCAGCCGCCGCCGAGCAGGCGATCGATGTCCGCGTCGGAAAGATCGACCTGATAGAACAGCGTGTAGAAGGCCCCGACCTGTTCGCCGAGATCGTCCGGCATGCGGTCCGGATAGAGAACGTGCAGCAACCAGATCATCCCCACCAGCCGGTTCAACGACGGGGGAAAGTCGACGAAGCTGAAGGGGAGAGCCGGTGCGGTGAAGACGCGGCCTGATCGGACGGCAGGCACCGGACGCCAAGCCGGGCGGTCACCGACCTCCCGCGTGAAATCGCGGTCGAGGGCGATGATCGTGTCCGGCGCCCAGGCGATCACCTGCTCGGGCGACACCTGGACGATCCCGCCTTTCTCACGCAGCCCTTCGGCCACGTTGACGCCGCCGACGCGCTCGATGATCTCGGTGTTGATCGAACCGCGCGTCCCCGTCTCCAGCCCCTCCCGACCACGGGCGAGATAGACCCGCGGCCGGTCTTCGTCCGGCACGGTCGCAACCGTCCGGTCGACGCGGTCGAAGATCGCCTGCGCCGCCTCCGCCAGGGCCTCACCGCGCTCGCCGACGCCCAAGACATCGCCGGCCAGCCGCAAGGATTGCGGGATCGCGTCGAACCGCCCATCGACCAGCAGGTAGGGAATGCCGGTCTGGGCCGTAACGCGGTCGGCGAGCGAACGGTAGGTCTCGCCGACCGAACCGAAATCGACAACGATATCCGGCTCCGCCGCCATCAAACGCTCGAAACCGAGCGTGTCGCCACGGCCTGTCAGGCGGCCGAGTTCAGGCAGCGCCCGTGCTGACGGCACCAGGAACGGCGACGCCGCTTCGCGGGGCGCCCTTGGCCAGCCAATCATGGTCTCGGGCGCCAACATGTAGACGAGAACCGCCGCCGGTGGGCCGGCCGCGAAGACTCGCGATATCCGATCCGGAACCTCGACCGGCCGGCCGGCGGAGTCGGCGATCTCTCTCGCCGATCCCGTCGCCGGCAAAGCGACCACCAGCAAACCGATGACGGCGCACAGGACTCGACAGCGGTTGCGGCCGATCATTGCATCCCGACGTCGAAATCGCCCGGCGTGGGTGCCGCGATCGGAACGAACAGAGTCCGGTCGGGTTTGATATCGATCAGTGGCGTCCCGTCCAGGCAATCGAGCCCACGAACCCGCAGCACAGCCTCCTCGATGCTGACCAGCATCACGATGGCTGTGCCGATAGGATTCGGGCGCACCGGCGAGCGCAGGGCGAAAGTGCCCCGGACCTCGCCGTTGTCCCGTGGACTCTGCAGAAGAAGATCGCGCCGCGACAGGTGCATCCAGTAGAGCACCTCCAGCCGTTCATAGACTTCGATCCCCTGGAGGGCATCGCACCAGGGGGCGAAAATCTCGATCCGGCATTCCGGGCCGTCCTGACGCCCCTGCCGCGGGCAGTCGAGCCGCGAGGTCCAGGGCGTTCGGATCCGCCCGATGAAGATCAGTTCGGCATCACGTCTGTCCGGAAGCTCGGCCGCCTTCTCCGCGCTGCGAAGCTCGTCTTCCCGAACCACCCGTCAGTCGTCCAGTGCCACCATGACGTCCGATGCCTTTATCACGGCAACGGCTTTCATGCCTGCGTCGAGGTTCAACGCGTCCACGGCCTCGTTGGTGATCGCGGCAGTCACCACCGCACCACCGATGTCGATACGGACATGCGAGGTCGTCACTCCCTTGACTACCTCCACCACCTGCCCCTTGAGCTGATTGCGGGCGCTGATTTTCATTGTGCCGGCTCCTGTCCACTTCCGCCATGAACGATCATAGCGCTATATATATTTATATATTTCGAAGCCGGCGACGGCAACGATCTCGGCTCCGGCTACCGAAAACGCGTTGTCGCGACCGAGCCGCAGCCGGCCGCGACAGCGCGTTCGACAGCTACTTCATGCAGGCGCCGTCGAAGTCGGCGGGCAGCAGCACGACGGTGACCTCGTCGTCCCCCGGCGTCGAATCGCGGGCGGTGAGCTCGGGGATCACCATGAGCTGGGCACCCGACGAGCGGCGAATCGCGACGTCCGCCGGGCCGCTCAACGTCGTCTCGGGATCGAAGGCGAGTGCGGTGCTCTTTCCGCCGGGGCAGGTGACGGTGATCGCCACCGGCACGTCGCCCTTGATCTGGGAGTTGAGCATGGTCCCGCCGGCGGTGAAGTCGAGCCCGTCCAGGGCGCCGAGGTCGCGGTCGACCGGCGCCGGCAGCGCCGCTGTCATGTCCGAGACCGCGTAGATGCCGCCATTGGCCGGATCGGGGGCGCCGGCCACCGGCCCCACCGTGTTGACGTAGACCATGCCGTCCTTGGGCGAGACCTCGACCCCGTCGGGGAAACCCGGAACCATGAGGAAGGTCGGCATCTCGGCAGGCTTCTCACCGGCCGCCAGGGCATCAAGCGACGCCGCTGGAATCTTCCAAAGGCCCGGCTTGCCTTCGAACTTCGGCTCGAACTGGTCGCCGCCGAAGGCCGTGTCGGCGAAATAGAGATTGCCGTCGCCGTCGAAGCCGAGGGCGTTGATCAGCAGGACCGGACTGCCGTTGATCTCCTCGAAGATCGACCCCGATCCCGTGTCGATCTCACCCAGCACCTTGCCGCTCTCGTCGAAGGCGAGCAGCTTGGTCCGCATCCGGGCGGGGTCCGTGACCGCCTCGCCCGTCGCGGTCCGGAACGGGGCCGAGCCGACGCAGGCGAAGATCGTCCCCTTGGGGAAGGTGCCGGTCGCGACGGGCAGGACGCCCATGCCGAGCGGCGCCGTCAGCCCGTCGATCAGCTTCGGCTCGACCATCTCGAGCTTGCCCGACTCGAGCACCTTCAGCTTGCTGATGTAGCCGATGCCCTCGCCCCAGGCGAGACCCTCCGTCTTGTCGCCCAGCTCGGCGGCGTTGCTGACGAACACATGCGTGCCATCGGCGCTGAAGATCGCCCCTTCCGGATTGTCGAACGCCGGCAGCACCTGGATCACCTGGGCCACCGATCCGTGCATTTCCGCTCCCTCGGCAGGCCCCGCGACGATCCATCCGCTGGCAAGGAAGGCGGTCGCGAAAGCTGCGGTTGTCACTCGTCTCGATCTCATGAACTTCTCCCTCCGTCGATCCCGGCCGCCGATGCTTCGCTGGCGAACCGGCCTCTTCGTTATATTTGTATAGATATAACGATGGCGACTGTATGCGATGCCGCGCCGCTTTCTCAACCCGGATTTTCAGCGATCGATCCTGCCCCCGATCTCCCTTGCCGCAGACCGTGCCGACTGATACGTTATATTTGTTTGTATATAACGATAGGGCGACGCCATGCTGGAATCAGCGGTTTCCGCCGCCGGCAAGCTGCCGGTCTTCGATGCCGCGACGGGCCCCCGCTGGCCCGCCCCCGCCCTGGTCGCCAACGACCAGACAGGCGGGCGGAGAACGCGGACCTGGGAGATATCGCCGACGCTCCACTGCTCGATCGTCGGCACCTGCCTGACGACCGGAGAGCTCAGGCGGCTGTTCGCCAAGCTCGGGCACAGGGACGCCCGGACCGCTTCGGACCACGACCTGCACGGCCGCGGCGTGGTCGTCGCCGGGCGGCGCGACGTGGCGTCCAAGCTTCTGAACAAGGCGCTCGACAAGCGCCACGAACGGACGATCAAGCGATTCGCCAAGGCCGGCTCGCCCGAGGAGGTAAAGGCGCTGTGGCTTCAGGCGCTGGACGAGGGCGACATCGCCGGAGGCTACTGGGCCGTGCTCTCCCATCCCGCGTCGGACAGCGCACTCGTCGAGGCGGTGTTCGGCGAGGTCCACATGCTGTCCCATCTCGTGGGATCGTCGAACCGGCTGGACCTCGCCCGGCTGCGCAAGCTGGAGCAGGCCCTGGAGGAGAAGGAGGAGACGATCACCGGCCAGCAGGCGCGCCTGCAGGCGGCGATCCGGGAGCGGACGGCGCTGCTCGATCGGGTCGCGGTGCTGGAGGAGGAACGCACCCGCCGCGGCGCCATCGAATCACTGCCGGCACAGCCCGTGGCCGACGAGACCGGACCGCTGCGCCGAAAGCTGGAGGCGGAGAAGGCACGGTCCGCCGACCTGGCCGAGCGGCTGTCGGAGGCGCAGGATGCCTTGACGGTCTCCCGCCGCACGGTCGACGAGCTGCAGGCGCGGGAGCAGGCCTTGCTGGGAGAGCTTGCAGCCTTCGAGCGGGAAATCGCTCCGGACGAAGACGGACACGGCGAAGCGGAGCGGCCGTCTCTCGGCGGCAGGACGCTTCTTTACGTCGGCGGCAGGCCGGGCCAGATCGCCGGGCTCCGGGCGGCGATCAAGCGCCGCGGCGGGACCCTGATCACCCATGACGGCGGAATCGAGGACAATCCGGCCCGGCTTCCGGGACTAGTCAGTCAGGCAACCGCCGCCCTGAGCCCCGTCGACTGCGTGAGCCACCACGCGGTCTGGCAGGTGAAGAAGCTCTGCCGCGAGACCGGCAAGACTTTCGTCCCCCTTCGCACCGCCAGCCTGGCGAGCTTCCTCGCCGCGCTCGACGGCAGCGACATCCTCGGGCGCAAGGAGGCCCTGGCAGGATGAGACAGGTGCAGGGCATCGAGGCGAGCCAGGTCCAGATTCAGCCGTTCCACCCGCTTCCGAACGCTGACTGCGACGTCGCCGCCGTGGTCTACGGGCCCGGCGACGACCCGGACACGCTCCTCCGGCGGTTCGCCGAGGGACTCCAGCGCCACGGCGCCGACGTCGTCGGCATCCTGCAGCGGCGGCGCATGCGCTCTGCCAAATCGAGGCTCGCCCCCGCGTTCACCCTGGTCGGCGACGGTGACGGCATGCCGGCCGGAGGCCGCGGCGCCCGCAATCCGGCGGAAGACTGCGGGCTGACTCTGCGCTCGCTGGCCGAGCGGCTGTCGCAACTGATGGCACGGAGGCCGGACGTCGTCGTCCTCAACCGCTTCGGCTGGCTGGAGGCGAACGGCTCCGGACTGCTGGGCGCGCTCGGGATCGCGGTCGAGCACGACATCCCCGCCGTCATCGCCGTGCCCGAACCCCTGTTCGAAAACTGGCTGTCGGCCACCGATGGCCTGGCGGTCAGGCTGCGCTGCAACCTCGCCAGTCTCGACCACTGGTACGCCGTCCACGGACGCGGCTCGGCACCGTCCGCGTCGCGTTCGACCTTCTGCGAGCGCTGGCGCTAGTAGCCGAGGTCGCGGAAGAACGCCTGCACCTCGCCCGCAAGCACGTCGGGCTGTTCCAGCGCCGCGAAATGGCCGCCCTTTCCGAGCTCGGTCCAGCGGCGGATGTCGGCGAAGGTCCGGGCGGCGAGCGACCGCGGCGGCCGCAGGATCTCATGCGGTGACTGGCAGTAGCCCGTGGGGACGTTCACCGTCTCGCCGTCCGGGATCGGCCAAGGCCCGTGCATGCGGGCATAGTAGGGCCAGAACGACGAGCCGATGGCGCCGGTGAACCAGTAGAGGCTGATGTTGGCCAGCATGTGGTCGCGGCTGATGGCGCGCTCGATCTCGCCGCCGCAGTCGGACCAGGTGCGGAACTTCTCGACGATCCAGGCCGCGAGACCGGCCGGGGAATCCGTCAGTCCGAACGCGAGCGTCTGCGGCTTGGTGCCCTGGATCCACTGATAGCCCGTTTCCTCCTTGAGGAAGGTCTTGAGCTCTTCGAGGTACCGGCTTTCCTCCGGCGTCGGGTCGACCGCCATCTGCGGATCGCGGCGGATCGGCATCAGGTTGATGTGGATGCCGGGAAGGCGGTCCGGATAGGCGTAACCCAGGCGGGCGGTTATGAACGAGCCCCAGTCGCCGCCCTGGGCCGCGAACCTTTCATAGCCCAGCACCTCGGTCATCAGCTTGGCGAAGCAGTCGGCGATCGCCTCGACGCCGAAGCGTTTCTGTCCGGGCGTGAAGGAGAGGCCGTAGCCGGGAAGCGACGGCGCCACCACCGTGAACGCGTCGGCCGGATCGCCGCCGAACCGGGCCGGATCGGTGAGGCGGGGAATAATGTCGAGGAATTCGAACACCGACCCCGGCCAGCCATGGGACAACAGCAACGGCCGCGGACTCGGCCCCTTGCCCTCGACATGGATGAAATGGAGGTCGATCCCGTCGACCGGCACCTTGAACTGCGGCAGCGCATTGAGCCGCGCCTCCTCCGCCCGCCAGTCGAACGCCTCCCCCCAGTAGCGGACGAGGTCGCGCATGTAGCCGACACCGGTGCCGTAGGCCCAGGGCTCGCCCGGCGCCTGGTCCGGGAACCGGGTCGCCGCGAGACGCCGCCTCAGATCGGCGATCGACTCGTCCGGGACATGAAGGCTGAAGGGCTCGGGTCGCATGCTCTCACCGCCATTCGTCTGAAAAGGCGTGCAGTCTATGACGAATCCTCTGCCGGGAGAACCGCCGGGCCGGCTTCGAGCAGGGCGAGCGTACGCCGCTCGGCCGCACGCAGACCGGCCACGGCGGGCGCCTGGGCGGAGCGCTCCCGACGCGGCCCGAGCAGCGTGCGGGAGAGATAGCAATCGACGACGGTGGGATGGATATAGGATTTCCGGCAGATCGCCGGCGTGTTGCCGAGATGCTCGGCGACTTCCGTCACCGCCGCCTTGATCCGGCGCCGCGAATCCGCTTTCGAGGTGAAGTCGCCGGCTTGGCCGAGCGCCTCCGCCGCGAGCACGGTGGCACCCCAGGTCCGGAAGTCCTTGGCGGTCACCGCTTCGCCCGCGATCTCCCGCAGGTACGCGTTCACCATCGACGAATCGACACCGTGGACGGCGCCGTCCTCGCCCACATAGTTGAACAGGTGCTGGCCTGGCAGGTCCTGACATCGCTTGACGACGCGGGCCAGACGCGGGTCCGCGAGGTCGAGAGAGGCCTCCTTCCCGCTCTTCGCCCGGAAGGCGAGATGGATGCGACCGCCGCGGACGCTGGCATGCCGGTCCCGAAGGGTGGTGAGACCGAAGCTCTTGTTGGCGCGCCGATAGCGCTCATTGCCGACCCTGAGCAGCGTCGCATCGAGCAACGATACGACCGCGGCCAGGACCTTCTCCCGCGGCAGGCCACGACGACCGAGGTCCCGGCGGACCCGGCGGCGGATGCGCGGAAGGCGCCGTGCGAACCGGGCGAGATGGTCGAACTTCGCCGCGTCCCGCACCTCGCGCCAGCGATCGTGATAGCGGTACTGCTTCCGGCCGCGCGCATCGCGCCCGGTCGCCTGAAGATGAGCCGACGCATCCGCGGCGATCCACACGTCTTCCCAGGCCGGCGGGATGGCGAGCTTGCGGATGCGCTCCAGGACATGCCTGTCCCGCACCGGCTTTCCGCGGCCATCGACGTAGGTAAAGGTCTTGCCGCGCCTTCTGCGGCGTATCCCCGGCTCGACGTCGCTCGCGTAGCGGAGGCCGGCGTCGGTGGGCTCGTTCATCGCTGCAATCGGTCTCGGGCTGTGATCCGTTTCGGCGGGAATCACATAACCCGCTGCCAAGCCGAACCGTTCGCGCGCACCCTTCCGTCAGGCGCCGGCGACCGTCTCCCGAAGCATGGTGCGAAGCTCGGTCACCCGTGGCGCGGGCAGCGCGAGAAAGCAGCTCCAGACGTAGAGCTCATTCTTGGTCGACGGCGCCGCGAGCCAGCTCGACAGGGCGCGGCAGAGAAGCGCTTCGGCCGGCGTGGAATCGCTGCAGCTTTCGAGCAGCAATTGCGCGGATTGCGGGGTTAGCTTGGCCATCCCTTCGTTTCGCTGACGGACTCCCGTCCTGTCTAGCGCGGGTTGACGACGATTTGGAGACAGCCGGACAGAAAAACCCCGCCTCGGGCGAGGCGGGGTCTCTCCGTTCGATACGGCCGAACTCAGAGCGAGTCGTAGTCGAACGGCTCGATCTCGGCGACTTCGTCCCGGTCGTAGGGGATGTCGTAGAACTCCCCGCCCGGCTCCCAGCCGAACCCATAGCCGTAACCGTAATAGGGGTAGGCATAGGAGCCCTGAAGACCGTAGCGGACGTCCGGCGTCACGACCGTGGCGGCGAGCTTGCCGTCCTTGACGATCAGGTCGTCGACATAGCCGTAGTTGCTGTACGTCTCGCCATCACGAAGCCGGGCGTAGTCGCCGATAAGCTCGGTCGCACGCCATGAGCGCTGGACGGTCGCGTCATCCACACCGGCGACGATGTTGTCGGCGGCGGTCTTCTGGCTGACCGCGTCACGCGAAAAGAGGCCGTAGTTCTCGATGTTGTCCTCGTTCAGCGGAACGTCGACGCCCTCGTCATCCGCGCGCATGGTCACTTCATCCCACGGCACGCTGACATGGGTGTCGCCGATATTGAGAAATCCGCCAACCTCGGCGACGATGGCGATAGCGCGGCCGTCGCTGCCGAACAGCACGTCCTCGACATCGCCGATGTCATCGCCGCTGGCGCCGTAGACGTCCTCGCCGATCAGATCGTCGACGCTGAGGCCACCCCGATAGAGGTCCTCGTTGTCCCAGTCGGACAAGGCGACGATCTTCGCCTGGGCAGCCTTGGCCGCCTTGCCGGCGTCGGCCTTGCCGGCCATCCCGTCATACTCGGATTGATCGATCGAGCCGCTGCGGTCGGCATCCCAGGTGGCGAACAGAGCGGCATCGAATTCGTCGTTGTCGACCGTTCCGTCGCCATCGGTATCCCAGGCCTCATAGAAATTGCCCTGGGTAAGGCCGTTCGAGAGCTCGGCGCGGCTCAGCACCTTATCGTTATCGGCGTCGAGTTCGCCGAACGGCGCGAGCGTCTTGTCCCGAGCCCAGTTCCGCTTCGCTTCGTCGTATTCGAAGCGCGAAATACCGCCATCGCCGTCACGGTCCCAGGCCTTGAACAGGCCCGCCTGATACTCGCGTTCGTCCACGGCGTCGTCGTTATTGGCGTCCCAATCGCTCCGGAGATCCTGGCTCGCGGCAGCGAACTCGGCCTTGCTCACATCACGGCTGCCGTCACGGTCGGCGCTCTGGAAGTCCTGATCGACTGCGGCAGTACCTTGGGCGGACGCGAGGGCGATGACCAGGGCAATGGCTGTCGCGGGCGTTTTCATGCGTCACCTCCTTTGGCTGAGGTTGTTCAGGAGGACATCGGACCAGTTGGTTCCGGCGTCCCGTTCTCTCCCGGTCAACGATGGCCGCTGGGTCGCGTTGCGAATTTTCGACCGCAGGTAATCCAGCGCTCTCTTACGATGATCCGCACGAACCATGGAGTTGGATAAACGTTGGTTTGGGCAACGTCGATCCGGCACCGAATGCAACAAGAGGACGAAACCATGGACATCATCCGAATTATTCTTGCGATCATTCTGCCGCCGCTGGGAGTCTTCCTGCAGGTGGGAATCGGGCTCCATTTCTGGCTGAATATTCTGCTGACGCTGCTTGGTTACATCCCCGGCATCATCCACGCCATCTGGGTGATCCTGAAGAAGTGAGCAGCCCCGGCGACGTTCCCGAGGACGCCCTCCGCGAAATCGATGCGATCGCCCATTGGCTGGATGCCCGGTTCCGTCTTCCCGGGACCAACTTCCGCTTCGGGCTCGACGGTATTGTCGGGTTGATTCCCGGTGTCGGCGATGCCTTCGGCGCCGCGAGCGCGGTCTACCTGATTATGCGCGCCGAGCGGCTGGGGGTGCCGCAGGGTCTATTGATGCGCATGGGGGCGAACGTCGCCATCGACATGATCGTGGGCGCCATCCCCGTACTCGGCGACCTGTTCGATTTCGGGTTCAAGGCCAACCGGCGCAACGCCGCGCTGGTGCGCCGGCATTTCGAAATCCGCAAGGGAGCCGCCCGGTAACGACGCCTCAGTCCGGACGTACCAGGATCGTCACCGCACAGGCGGCTTCATCGAAGCCGATGACGCCGCCACCGTTCTCGGTCAGGGCAACGCGCGCCCCCGGCACCTGCCGGTCGCCGGCTTCGCCGCGGAGCTGGCGCACCAGCTCGTCGATCATCGACAGGCCGGTCGCGCCCACCGGATGGCCCTTGGAGACCAGACCTCCCGAGGTGTTGATCGGCAGGCGCCCGCCCGGCCCGGTCTCGCCGCTCTCCGCCAGCCGCCCGCCGGCCCCATCCTCGCAGAAGCCCAGCATCTCCGACTGATAGATCTCGCAGAACGAGGTCGCGTCGTGGACTTCGGCGACGTCGACGTCATCGGGGCCTATCCCGGCCATCGCATAGGCCTTCGTGGCGGCCACGCGGCTGAGGCCCGGCTCGTCCAACGCCCGGTATTTGCCACCCGACAGCGCCGTCGCAGCGACCCGTACCGCACGCGACCTGACGGCCTCCGGCTGCCCCTTCAGGAAGTCCGCCGAGCAGAGAACGGCCGCCGCCGCGCCGTCGCCGATCGGCGCGCACATCGACCGGGTGAGCGGATCTGACACCGGTCGGTCCTCCAGCACCTGGTCCGGCGTCATCTCGAAGCGGTACTGCGCCTTCGGATTGAGGGCGCCGTAGTTGTGATTCTTCGCCGCCGCCATGGCGATCTGCCGCGCGGTCGTCCCATGGCGGGCCATGTGCCAGCAGGCCTGGGCCGCATAGGTGTCCATGAACACGGTGCGGTCGGCGCCGGGCGCGAAAGGCCGGCCGGTCTCGGCGCAGGCTTCCGCGTAGTAGGCGCGCCATTCGTCGGGGTCGAGCTGATCGATGCCGGCGTCGAACAGCGCCTTCATCCGTTCCGGCGCCTCGGGGCGGAAGATCTTTTCGACCCCGATCGCGAGGCTTACCGCCGCCTGCCCGCTGACGATGTCCTTCCAGGCGCCGTTCAAGGCCATGGACGCCGTGGCGCAGCCGCCCTCGACATTGACGATCGGCACGCGCTCCGGAAACAGGCCCTCGCGCACCAGGGGCGTGAAGCAGACCTGGCCCCGGATGCTACCCTGACCGTCGACCCACATGCCGCAATTACCGAACCAGCCCGACTCGATGACCGCCCCGCCGCCGCCGAGCCCCGCATCGTCAAGCGCACCGAGATAGGCTTCGCGCGTCAGGTCCTTGTAGCTGCGGTCTGGCGCCTTGCCGAAAACGGTCGAGTAGGCGCCGATCAAGAACACGTCGGTCATGGTCGAAGCCTCCCGCTTTCCGCCGCACCACTAATCCGCGCACCAAAATCTCATGCCGTGCCGACGGGGACGCGTCCGGCCACAAATCTCGGCTGGATCGTCCCACGCCTTCTCGGTGCTTCGGGCCCTCTAAGTGTAGATAT
>MDTD01084517.1_pt1 | contig 17865 bp, 15 predicted proteins | sample 811221 | NCBI WGS metagenome assembly MDTD01 (sample SAMN05326646, study PRJNA326480) | marine metagenome | isolation source: seawater | place: Pacific Ocean: South West | collected 2011 | reverse complement strand
CAATCCTTTTACTCCTTCAGTTAGCAGTTTTATATCTGAAAGTGAATGTGACTTCATCTCCAAAAACTCTTTTTGCCAAGAAGTGTCATCCCATTTTGCCATTTGATTCCCACCTCTGCTTTTTCATTGTCTGCAATATTTCTTTGAAATCTAAAGGGAAATTTTAACGTAAAGATAATTTAGTCACAAAAATAATTTTTACCTTTATGTCCAAGATCACGAGCAGCTCTATCAAATATTCCTCCTTTTATTGTACGACTGACAAACTCTTCTGCATCTCTTGGTTGATTTTCAAGCATCTCTCTTATAAAGGGAGGCATGTCTGTATTAATGGGCTGTGGTTCATACCATTTTGAAACATAATCTACTAACTCCTCTTCCGTTCTTAAAATTTTCTTATAAGGTTGTTTACTATCGTCAAGTTCTAGATAATCTTTTTTTAGGAAAACTCCTATCATAAAATTTATCTTATCCCTGTCTTTGTCATAACCACGAAGTGATTTATCTTGGTTGGGCATCCTCATATGATGACCTAAACTGCCTCCTCCTTGCATAATATACCTAGATGGAACTCTCCCTTCCCTATCAATTGTATATCTAGCTATAACGATATTATTTCCATCGCAACTTACATTCTCCCATGGTTTCTTATCAGATGATTTTTGACCTAAACATTTTAGAGTAAAAGTCTTATCTTTGCCTTTGTAAGTGCAGGTGATAGTTCCTTCTGCTATTTCATATTTCCAAATTGGCAATAAATCTTTATTGATTGGATTAGCGACAATAAAACCAGCCGAATTCCCAGAACAGTTTTTAAGAGTACCAGAATCTAGGGAATAACTATTTATTGGGATATTAGTAAATTTATTAGAAGTATTTAATTTTGAATTTGCTTCGCATTCTTTTTGTATATTTTTCAAAGCAGTTTTTGCGGCAAATGATTTTACCCTTCTTGAATATCTATTGAAAGATGTCCATCCAATCTGAGTCAGAATTAATGTAATAATCAAAACTATAATTAATTCAATTAAAGAAAAACCATCATCTTTAAATTTATGCATCTTTAAAAATAGAATTAATTTCCATATTAATAATAAATAATTAGTTATTAATTTTGAAAATGATTATTTTAAATTATACTAATTTTAACTTATTTTTAAAATCTATTTTACTAAATCTAACTTATACCGAATTTTTAGGTTTAATCCCTAAGTTTTTATAACAATTAAAAATATATAGATATTTAATAAAGTTTACTTATTACATATATTAACTTCAGCAATACCTCTAATATTCCAAGCAGATTCTCCCCATCCTTCTTTTTTTAATTCTTCGACTGGCCTGTCATCATATAAATGCAATTCATTTCTTTCAAATTGCCAAACACCATAATCATTTTTACCTGCTTCATATTCACTCGCCCAGCCTGAATTAACATTGATTGTATTTTTATTATCAGATCTAGGGGTTTCATAAGAATTTGAGATTCTTGTCCTTTTATTTATTTTCATATTAGATTTTTCTCCTGAAACCCATACCAAATCACCCTCTGATTTATGATCGCTAATTCCTACCCATAATTGAACCTCGCCATTAGGATAATTATTATAAGTATCAGCCCAAGTTCCATATGCATACTTTTTAGGTTTATATTCCTCTTGAAACCAATCCCATTCACCTGCATTATTTATAGTGGTGAGATTACCTCCAATTTTTCTTGCATTTGCCTGTGCATTTTTCCATTTTGGACCATCTACTATTAAGTATCCTGAACATCCTCTTTCAATATAAGTATTTTTATGAACAAAATTATAATTCTCATATTTTATTTTTCTTTGAGAAAAACTTAAATTTTTATATCTTTGTGAACGATCACAATTAAAAAAATTATCTTTTCCATCATATTCGCATTTAATATCATTTTTATTGAAGTCATAATATATGAAAGGATAATCTTCTTTGTTTTGAGGTTGAGCAACAACTAGACCGCTATTGAAAAGTCCTAGACAATTGTTTATTTCTCGACTTTGTATTAAATAATATTTTGGATTAGAAATGGAGAATGTCTTATCTAATCCTAAATCTCTATTTGACTCACATTCTTTTTTGATATTAATCATTGTTGATTTAGCCGAATTAAATATAGATCTTCTTAGAAAACGACGAAAATATGGAACCCCGAAACCAGAAAATAAACTAATAAGAGTAAATACAATAACTAACTCAATTAATGCAAATCCTTGGTTTTTTTTTGAAGATAACTTTAAATTCATAAAGATTAAAGTATATTTTACATATAAGATTTTGATCTTAAAATGGAAAAAAATCATTACCCTATAATCATTCTTATTTTAATGCAATAAAATTAGTATTAGCAAACGATTTAAAAATAGAAGATTTTAAAGGATAATTATTTTTGATTATTATAAGTAAAGCCAAGAAAATTTATAGTATGAAAATATAAAAATTTTATATTTTCAAAATTTATCTTGAAAAATATAGACTTAATAAAATTATTAATCATTTGTTTTTTGTTTAATCAAACCTCTTACACGATTTTATATATCGATTAAAATGTCTATAATATTTTACTATTATCTTAAATATTTATAGAAGCCAAATGAATTACTTAAAAATTTTTTTAGATTTTTTATTAAAAATTTGTTTAAATTTTAAAGACATCTTATAAAAAACGAAAATAAAATCAAAATATAATTTCGTTATTATCAATTTGTAAAAAAGCAAAAGAAGAATATTTAAAAAATATTAATGAATTCAAGAAAATAAGTAATTAAATTTATCCTGTTAAATCATTACACTATAATTTATTTATACAACAATTTTTTTTAATTCATATCTCTAATGGATCAAATAGAACTTTTAGCTTTACTTGATAAAACAGATAGAGAATTAGATGCTTTTCCTTTTTGGGCATCATTTAAGAGAGCATGTTCTGAATATCCAATTAAGGAGGTGGACAATTTAACACCTGGTAGGCAGGCACTCCTTATCTTGTGGGAAGCTACAGTACAAAGAAAAAATAATAGAGGTGAAATCATTTCTATTAATCTTGAGGATGGAGATACTGTTGAAAAAATTGAAAAATTAAAAGCTGATTTAATAAGCAATTTTATCTCCACAGATATTGATCAAAAAGCTTTAAAGAAATTTTTTAGTTCTATTAAAAAAAATATCTAGAAATATTTATAAGCAATATTTTTTAATTAATTGTAATCCAAGATTTAAATTATCTTGATAAGAATAGGCTTCTTTTTCAAATAATATTATTTTTTTTGATTTATTCCTATAAATTTCAGAGGATAATAAAAAATCTTTTTCTCTGTCTATATTTAATTTTAATCCTATTTTTTTTGGTCTAGAAGAGATACCCCCATTCATACATGATTGTGCAATATGTATAACTTCATGATTTAAAACTGTTGTAAATATTTTTGTACCACTTTCTATAAGATTATGATTTAATTTTATAATTCTATTTTTATAATCCCATTGCCCAGCAATTTTATTATTTTTAAAATTAATAATAATTACATTAATTTCTAACTCATGAAGTAGATAAATAATATTTTTTAGAAATGATCTCTCATTTTCAAAAGTAGGCGGATTATTTATAATGTCCTCTATTTCTGTTAAAGATAATTTTTTGGAAAATTTATTACTTTTATAAGTATAAAAAGAGTTACCTTTTTTATCAATTCCTAATTTAGGTATTAAATTATTATCAGCAAGTTTCAACTTATAATTTAAGTAATTTAATGTATAATGAGTTAAGAAAAATTCTCCTTCTTTTAGAGAGTAATTTGTAATTAAATGACCAGATAATATTTTATTATTAAAAAAATTTATAAAATAACAAAAATTAATTATAAAAATTAAGTAAGGATAAAATGTTCTCTTTTTTTTCAAAATATATTAGATTTCTTTCAACCAACAGTATTCATCATCCCAAACATTGGCAGATACATAGCAATTAAAATAACCGCAACTATAACAGCAACAAATACAATCATTAATGGCTCTATAATTGAGGTAAGAGACTTTACAGTTGAGGATAATTCTTCCTCATAGAAATCAGCTAATTTATCTATCATTTGACTTAATTCTCCTGTCTCTTCTCCTATTCTGAACATGGATGTGAACATAATAGGAATAATCTTTTCAGTTGCTAATACTTTATAAATCGGTTGACCGGACTGGATCTCATTATTCATTTTATCTATTATATTTCTAAAAACATAATTCCCTAATGTTCTTTTTGAGATATTTAAAGCTTCAATAATTGGAACTCCTGCATTGTTTAATGCAGATAAAGTTCTAGAAAAATTAGCTAATGAGGATTTAGTAATAATCTCTTTAATAATTGGTAATTTTAAAATAAAGGTATCAATATTTTTTTTAAACGATTTGGTTTTTGAATATCTTTTTATAATAAAAAGTAGGCTAACTATTATTGGTAATAATCTTATTAATTGATCTTTACTTCTTATAGTTTCAGAAATATTTATTAGGAGCTGGGTTATTGCGGGCAATTCAGATCCAGAATTTGCATACATCTCCTGAAAAACAGGTATTACAAAAACAAGCATACCAAAAACAACTAAAATTGTTAAAATAAAAATTGCTAATGGATAAACTAAAGCACTTTTAATTTGTCCTTTTATTTTTGCTAGGCTTTCTAAAAGTAAAGATTCTCTTTCAAGAACTTTGGGTAATAAACCTGCAGTTTCTCCAGCCGCTATTAGAGCAAGATACATCTCATCAAATACATTTGGATATCTTTCTAAAACAGCATAAAAAGTTGAACCTCTACTTATAGATATTGATGCATCCTTAAATATAATTTTTAAAGTCTTATCCTCAGAACTTTCTGAAATAATATTAAGAGCATCTAATAATGGTAGTCCAGTTTTTAGCATTGCAGCTAGCTGTTTTGTAACTAAAGCTAGATTTTTTGTAGAGGGTGCTTTAACTTTTATTTTTTTTCTTATAACTTTTTTTACTTTTAAACTATCTAATCTATTATTCGCAGAAGATTCTTTTTTCTTTTTTAAAAATATATTTTGTGTATCTCGACTTATATTCTCGTTACTTGAATTTACATTATCTGAGTTTTTCTTGATTTTACTTTGATTATTTTCTAATATTTTTTTTATCTCCGGATCTGATATATATTTAAATTCCATATTAATTAATTATCTATATTATTTTCATTATCAATAATTCCCTTTAATACTGAAGGTTTATTTGATTTAGAATATGCTTCTTCTTTTGTAATTATTCCTTTTGATAGAAGTTCGCTTAAAGATTGCTCTAAGGTTTGCATACCAAATTTAGCTCCAATTTGGATCTGAGAATAAATTTGAGAGGACTTAGATTCTCTTATCAAGTTAGCAATTGCTGTATTATTTATAAGAATTTCAGATGCTAACTTTCTTTGGTTGTCTCTTGTTTTACATAACGTTTGGGATATTACTCCGATTAAAGAAGTAGATAATTGAATCCTAATTTGTTGTTGTTGCTCTGAAGAAAAGACATCAATCATTCTATCAATTGTTTGACTTGCCGAAGATGTATGCAGGGTTCCTAAAACTAAATGTCCTGTTTCTGCAGCAGTTATGGCTAAACTTATTGTCTCTAAATCCCTCATTTCACCTACAAGAATTATATCTGGATCTTCTCTTAACGCAGCTTTTAAAGCATTTGAGAAAGAGTAGGTATCTTCTCCAATTTCCCTCTGTCTAATTAAACAGTTTTTATTTTCAAATACAAACTCTATTGGATCCTCGATAGTCAATATATGACTTGCATGATTCTCATTAATCCAGTCAATAGAACTAGCTACTGTAGTGGTTTTTCCAGATCCAGTTGGTCCGGTAAAAAGTATAAGACCTCTTGGCCTGTTGAGTAGCTGTTGAACACTTTCAGGAATCCCAATTTGAGAGAAAGTTGGAATAGAACTATTTAAAGCCCTCATAACACAAGCTATCTTACCTCTTTCAAAAAATAAATTAATCCTAAAACGAGCTATATCATCAAGGCTATAACTTAAATCTAGTTCCTTGTTTTTCCATAATTTATTTAACTTTTCTTCTCCCAAAATAATTGATATTTCTCTCATGAAATCTTCATTTGAAAAAATTTCATTATTAACAGGAAGAATTTGGCCTTGTATTCTAAAAAAAGGATAAGAATCAGCTGTTATGTGTAGATCTGAGCCATTCCTTTTTACAAGTTCATTCATTAACCTTGGTATTTTCAATTCTTTATTAATCATTTTCTGAATCCTCTAATAGGCAAACTCTTTCAACTTCTTGAATTGTTGTAATACCCTTCTTTACTAATTCCATACCATAAACCAATAAACTTTTTACTCCATTTTGATAAGCACAAGATCTTATATCATCCGCATTGCTTGAATTCATTATTAATTCTCTTATTGGATCATTTACTCTCATCACCTCATATAAACCAATTCTTCCTTTATAGCCAGAGCCATTACAAATATTACATAAATTGCTCTTGCTATTATTATCAGATGGATCAGATTTGAGATCAAGTATTGTTGGTTCTTTAATAGTATTGATGCCATAAGAACTAGCAAGCTTATCTTTATCTGGATTTACTTTCCTAGTCCTACTGCAGTTTGGGCATACTTTCCTCACTAATCTTTGAGCCATGACACCAACAATTGAAGATCCGATTAAATAAGGAGGAACTCCCATTTCATTTAACCTTGCTATTGCTGTAGCAGTATCATTTGCATGTAATGTTGTAAAAACCATATGACCTGTTAATGCTGCTTCCATTGCTGTATGTGCCGTTTCTTTATCTCTTGTTTCACCTACGAGAATTATATCTGGATCTTGTCTCATTATAGCTCTAAGTGCTCTAGCAAAATCAAGTCCTTTTTCTCTAAGAACTTGAACTTGATGAATTCCATCAAGAGTATATTCAACTGGATCCTCTACAGTAATAATATTAACGTCTGGAACATTTCTCTCGTTTAAGATTGAATATAATGAAGTTGATTTTCCACTTCCTGTTGGACCTACAACAATAAAAATCCCATATGGGAGATTTCCCATTGATCTTACAGCTTTCAACTCTTCTTCTGTTGTAATTAATTTATCAAGTTTTAATAATGAAGTATCTGATTGCAGTGACCTTAAAACTATTTTCTCTCCCCATTTACCTGGAAGAGTACTAACTCTAAAATCTAATATTTTTTCTTTCGAGCGATACCTTAACCGTCCATCTTGAGGTAATCTTTTTTCTGCAATATCTAGTTTACTCATAACTTTAATTCTACTTACAATTGCTCTAGATCTTGCTTTAGGGAGGGTGTAAATATCTTGTAATACCCCATCAACTCTATATCTTATTCTCATTCTTTCCTCCAAAGATTCAGCATGAATATCTGAAGCCCTTAGTTTTTCCGAGGTTGAGAGTATCGATCCAACAGCGGTAATTACAGGATCTGAATTTTCCTGAAACTCTGCCTCGTCAAAGATATCCTCATTTCCTATAGAATCTTCATCATTTTCAATATCAAAAAAATCATATTTATCTTTATTATTAAATCCTTCTAAAGAATTTTCTTCATAATTAGTTTTTATAGATAAGTTATTTTCTAAATTTTTAATATCTTTATCTGAAAATTCTTCACCAATATTTATCTTTCTTGATATGTCTTGTTTAAGCTTATTTTTATTTATATCAGCAAATTTACTTTCCCATTCTTGACTTGATATTTGAACAACTTCCGACTCAATATTATATTCTTTTTTAAGTTTATTTAAAAAATGCACAACCTTACTAAAGGTTGGATTCATAGCACCTATTTTAAGTTTATAATCTGAAAATTCTTCTAAAACTATTCCTAAATCTTCGCAAATTGATTTATTAACTATTTCCTCAATATTAAAATTCTCAACAAAATCATTTTCTTTAGTGAATGGCATGATTTTGGGATTTATTAATCTCTATGTCTATTCTACACATGTCATTTAAACTAAAAATTAGTTTGCAGAATTTAGAAACATTAATATAATTTAATTGTAGCAAAATATTGCATCGATATTTAATATTTACATGAAGAAATCATACCTAATTGTCATATTATTAATTTCGAACACACTTTTTGGGGCATTTGCAAATTCTGTGAAATTAAAAGAGGAAAAAAAATCAGTAAAAGAAATTGAATTAATTAAAACAATTAATCTTTCCAATTCCAATAACATCTTAGAAAATGTTCCTAAACTAGATTTAGATCGAACAAGAAAAAAGGCCAATTCTACAAAAGATATATTTTCCTATAGAAATATTGATCTTAAGAAAAGCAATATTAATTTAAATGAATTTAAACTTATTGGATTGGTAGAAGTTAAGGGCATTAAAAGTATATTAATTTCTTCATTAGGCGAAATTAAATCATTTAAAGAAGGAGAAATTATTGATAAAAAATACAAAATCAAGGAGATTTCATTTAAGCCTGCGTATGTTATTTTTCAAGAGAATAAAAAGGATCAAAAGATTTACTTAAATAAATGAAAAACAAAAAAGAATCGAAACGCTTAGACAAAATAAAAAAACATTATGATTTTTTATTGAATCGGATCAAGAATAAGTCTAATAAAATTATCTTAAAATATCTAAATAAAAATATTAAAAATATTCAGAATAAAAAGACTGTTTATATTCAAAAATTTAAATTAAATCTAGAAAATATTCAGAGCAAATATGTATCTCAAAGAAAAAATTTAAATGCAAAAGGTGGAATTAAGTTTATTGGTATTTATTTTTCAGAAAATAATCTATTTATTTCTAATATCCTTAAAATTAATAATAAATTAGAAATTAAAAAGACTGTTCAAGTAGAGATCCCTGGTGATGTTATTGGGGAATATAAAGTAGAAAATATAAAAGGTTTATCAAAAATAATTGAAAATATAATATCTATTTATAAACTTGATAATGTTCCAGTTTTATTGTTATTAGGATCACCTTTTTTTAAAAGCGATACATTTTCAAAAGACTCAATTTTAATTGTAGAAGATAAATATAAGATTATTAGTAGTAAAAGTCCATATATAGAAAACGATACTCAATTTTTAATTAATGAAGTTGAAGGTGATAAATATTCAAATTATACAAGGGTTTTGTACTGTAATAAATCAACAATAGAGTCATGGATAAAATCTATTAAAAACATCAATAATCCTTTAATTGCTTTAACAAATGGTTTGTTACCCGTTGTTGAATGTCTTAACAAAAAGAATGACAATGTTCTATTGGCTGAAATTAGTAATTTTATAACAACAATTTATTACATAAAAAAGAATTGCGAACTTATTACATTCAGCTTACCTTATGGGAGCGATATCTATTCATCAGAGAACAAAGAGGTAAGATACCAATATTTTGAAAGATTAGATAAGTCTCTCAAAGAAGTTTTCAATAAAATTAATAATAAAAAAATTGAGGATATTTATATTACTGGATCAGGCTTAAGTAAAGTATTAATGTCGGGGGAGGTTTTACCATTTAATTTGAAACTTTTAGATTCACTATATATTGAGAAATATTCTTATGATAATACTACTAATAACTACGAATATATATTTAATCAATATTCTCAAATACTTTTAGAGGATGATAATTATATTTATAATTTTTTTGATCAATATGAAAATTTAAATATTTGGAATCCAGGCTCTGAAAATAAGAAAAATATAATTGATTCTGACTATATAAAAAGTCTTAAAAATATATACAAAACAATAAGAAAAGAGAGGATTTTATATTATCCAGCTTTTACAATAATTATAATTACGATATTAACTTGGTTATTCGCAAGTATCTCTATATTCAATGTTATTAGATTGAAAGATACACATCGAAAATATTTAGATAAAACCAACCAACTTAGAATGGTTGTACAAAGTTTAAATCTAGATATAAATAAAGTTATCGATCATTCAAAATTTTATACAAGTTCTTTAGAGGGATTTTTATTTGGAAAGTTACTTGAGAAGTCAATTCCTAATGGTATACAAGTTACTAAAATTGAAGTAAATAAAAATATCTTTAACCTTAATTTAAATGGAAGAAACTTAGAAGTAATTAACGAATTTATTTTGCTAATAAGAAATAATCCTATGATTAATTCATCAAGTTTAAAAATTGATACTATTAATTCAATTGAAAATCCTCAAATAATAAACTCTTCAACTATTGATAATAATAAATCTTTTATTAAACTTTCAGGAAGAATAAAAAATTTATCATTAAAGAGCAGAATCGAAACTAGTGAAAAATTTTCTAATAAAGGCAAGGTTTATAAATTTCGAATTTTTTCAAATATCAAAAATACTTTTATAAAATAATGGGAAAAGTCAATATTTCTATTCAATCTTTTGTTGAGAAATTAAAAAAAATTGATGTAGTAGAGCTTTTAGAAAAAGCGCAAGCTATAAAAATAGAGGATTTAAAAAAATTTAAATTTTCTGACTTTAAAAGGTCAAAAATCTTTTATCCAACAATAGGATTAATGATTGCATTTTTATTTATAAATATTTTATTAATTCCTTCAATCAAGCAAACTAAGATTTATAGGGACAAATCTAAACTTTATATATCTGAATTTAAAAAAACAAATCTTTTACAAGAAACGCTTGCTAAGAAAATTAATTTAAAAGAAAACCTCAAACAAGATCTCAGAAATTTAGATGATTTAGTATCAAATAATTATGATGTTATGGATTTTTCTGTATTATTAGATAAGGCATCCAAAGATTCCAATGTCTTCATAAAAATAATAAGACCAATATCAGAAAAAAAAATGAAATCAATATGTCTTTTGAGAAATAACACTGAAAGAAAAACACAAAGTAGTTTTAATAAAAGAATAAATAATGAGCTCAATTTTAATAAAAATAATGATGATTTAGCTGTAGAACCATCAAGTTTCATTGTAGATATTAATAGGTTAGATAAAATATTTTCTAAATCCACAGATAACATTGGAAGTCTCTACAAACAAAATTATTTTTTTATAGAGACAGAATCCACTTTTCAAGATTACTTACTATTCCTCAAAAAGTTACAATCCTACAAAACTACAATAATGACAAATTGTTATCTTACAAATATTTCTAGATCAACTAATAAAAATATTAGTATTAAAAATAAAGAGACTATTTTAAATACTAAATTTATTCTTAATTATCCAACAAAGTAAATTTATTTTTTTCTGGTAAATATATATTGGTAGAAAATAGTTTAAGAGCTAAAATTAATATAAGAAGATAATACAAAAGAACATATGAAAAAAAAATATAAATTATTTTTAATATTTTTTATTATATTTTCTACTCCACTAAAAAGAATTAAAACCGAGGGAATAATTAATCCAAAACTTTTACAAGAACAACAGAATTTACTAGGAGAAAATATTTATAAAAATAAAATTGATGCTGAATTACCAAATCCTAATTTGATAAATATCGATGGCCCAAAAGTTACTATTGCTTTTAAGGATTTACCCGCTAAAGAAGCCATTTCTTATCTGATTTCAAAAATAGATTACGATTATGTTTGGGTAAAGAATGATCCTTCCTTTAACCCTCAAGCAAATCCTAATAAAGTAGATAAGCCAAGGCTTATTACTCTTACACTAAAAGATAAGAATTTTTCTGATGCCTTTAATGCAGTCCTTTTGACAAGTGGATTACATGCTAAAATTGAAAATAATATTATATATGTTGGCCCAAATATAAAAGATAGGGTATTTTCAAAAAGAATCTCTAGAATATATAAACTAAATCAAACATCTGCTAATGCAGCTGCATCTTACTTAGCTAATCTTGGTGCAAGAGTCACCAAAACAACAACTATTAGCACCGCTGTAACCGAGGGAGCCTCACAGTCTCAATCTGTTGCAGGTGGTTCAAGTTCTTCAACAACCACAACATCTATAAAACAATCAGTGGATGTATATGGCTCAAATATAGGCCCACTAATTGGATTATTTGTTACAACTGATGATCGATTACAGACAATTAATTTAATTGGTTCTAAAGATTTAGTATCAATAGCTCAGGGTTTCTTAGAAAAAATTGATCAGAAACAAAGGCAAGTTGCATTAACAGTAAAAATCCTTGACGTAAATATATCGGATGGCAATACTATTGATAATAGTTGGTCTTTGAGACAAAATAACAATTTCATCGTAAATGATAATGGCAAATTATTAGCTGCCTTTGGACGAAATCTACCCCCAGATGAGATTGGAGATTTCAGTTCAAATACACAAGCTGCCATAAAATCTAATCCGGGTTTAGATTATTTAAATAATACTTTTCTAAAATTTCTTAGATCTCAAATAGAATCAAAAAATACAAAAATATTAGCCAGTCCAACATTAATATTAAATGAATATCCAGGAAAAGCGGGAGGACAAGCAATTAGCTTTTCAAGTATTTCATCTTCTCTTTCAACAGGTTCTATAGGTAGGTCATTTGGCAATGAGGCTTTTGTAATAGTTGGTACTCAGGTGCCTGTTAATTGCACAGCAGCTCAGGATTCAACTGTTCCTACCTTTGACTATGGAATAAAAGGACTTACTTTTGGAGCAAGAATTCTTAAAATAGATGATGAAGGATATGTAACTTTTGCAATATCACCTTCTGTCACAGCACCATCCGAACAAAGAAATATAGTTAATTGTGGAACAATTGATTTACTTGCTACGCGGAGACTAGATAGTGGAACTATTAGAGTAAAAGATGGACATACACTTATAATGACTGGTGTTTTAAATAGTACTGATAAAGAAACAATTAAAAAATTTCCATTACTAGGAGATATTCCATTAATTGGAAATTTATTTAAGAGTAAAGCCATATCTAAGGAGGAAAGTGAGCTGGTAATATTAGTTACACCTAAAATTCTTAATTCTGATAAATTTGATAAGAATATGAATTGGGATTATAAGGCTAAAACTGATGAGATAAAAAATTTTTTAGGAGATAAAGAACCATTACCTTAGAACACTGCATCTTCCACCATTTTTCTTAGCAATTTTACCCATCCAATTATTTGAGTCTGAAAAAGTATTGCAATAATTTTCTCCAATTGATAGAGAATCTATTGTCACCCTATTATCTATAAATTTATTATTTCCTAAATCTTGATTAGATCTTACAATCTCATTGTATTGAGTCGCACATTCGTCAAGTGTATAACTTTCTGATTGAAAAGGGCATGATTCTTCTTTTGTTATTTGCCCGTCAGAAATAATTATTATCTGACCTATATCTTGATTACTTAATGAGTTCATAATCGCACTGCTAGGGAGAGTCGCTTCTTGATCAGCTCTTCTAGTAAAGATCCATCTGTAGGCTTTTCTTTTATTAAAAAAAGAGGCTGTTTGCGGTCCCTCTTCAAATAGTAATTGTTCCATAACTCCAAATGAAATAACCTGAAATTTAATATCTTTTTTTAAATTAAATATTGAGTTTACTAAGTCTATTTGCGCTTTCTGCAATCTTGTAAAGCCTTGAATCCTAGAGGATCTAGATCTAGATCTGTTTCTCATACTACCTGAAACATCCAAAATAAAAACAATTGATTTATTATTAATCCCTCCAGTTAGTGAAATTGGTCCAAAATTACATGGTCCCCTAAGACATAAACTGCCATTATTTTGGATATTTTCATCATAAATATCTAAATTACTCCTCATTAGTATATTCTTATCAATTCTGTTTAATGCAGCTGAAGTTTTAGTGATATATTTCTCCCCACTTTTATATGAATCATCATTAACTGTAATACTTATTTCAGCAGTTCTTTTAAAATCATCAACACATAATTCAATTCCCTTTACTTGAATTTTTTGCCAATTTGTAGATAAACAAATTAATTCAATATCGTATATTTTATTACTTATTTTATCTGTTATTATTGTTTTTTTATATTTCTCTGCAGTATAGAATCCCTTACTATCAATAGAAGGGCCAGTTCTCATTAATTTATAGCTTTCCTTATTAATATTTTTATTTAAATCTAAAGAGTAAATTATAGGACAATCTAAGGTAGTAAAATTTTCTTGATTTAAATAATTATTATCAAAATCATTTAAATCTTCTCTAATAAATTGTTTAGGGAAATCAAGAGCAAAGATAAAATCTCCTTTTGGTAATTCGCATAGAGGGTTAATTTTATTTTTATCAACGATTATTTCTTGACCACTATTTATTTCATCAATAATAAAATCTAAAGCAGATTCTAATCGTGAGAAAAGTTTTATTTGGGAAGAATCATTCTTATTTAACTGAGAAATAATATTTATAAAATAATAAGCTGATAATAATATTCCAATAGAAATTGAACTGGATACAACTAATTCAGATAAGGTAAATCCATTATTAGAATTTTTAAATAAGAAATTAAGACTTCTAATTTTTAAAAATTTTTTATTAAAAATATTAATTAATTTCATAAGGGAGGACAATATGATTTTAATTCATTAGATAAAACCACATTACTCCAAATTTTCCAATTTTCTTTATTTTTATCTAATTTAACTAAATATTGAATATTTACTATTGAATCATCAATCTCAGATTCGTCTATATTTGCTAATAAGGGATTGTCTATCTTTGGAATCCTTTTAATTTTTACTTTACTACCTTTAAAGATTTTATTTTTTATTTGACCTTCTCTAGTAAGTTTATCAGAGCCAGGGTTCCATTCATCGGGATTCCAACTATTCAAGTTATTAATAGTAAATAAAATATCTTCCTCACAATTTTCAGTATTATTTTCAATTATTGAATAATCATCATTTTCATTAGTTGATACTTTATTGTTTAATAATTCTGATTTAAGAATTTCTATATCTCTTTTTATTTCGTCATTTATAGCATCATTTAAATTGGCATTGAACATAATTTTATGCCTCATGGATATAAAATACATTGAAAAAGTTACTAAAAAAATTAATAATGCTGCACTTAAAATATTTTCGGATAAGCCAAAACCTTTTTTATTTTTAATTTTTCTTATTTTAAAATTGATTTCTAAATTTCTCATCTAATTAGAAAAGTCTCTCATTGTATCAAAAACTTCTATAGATGTTCCTCTATAGTAGGGGATCCCATAATTAAATTCTTGTCCATATCTTTCTACTAAATTGTTTATAAATTCCTTTTTAAACTCCCAATTAACAACTTTTTTATCAAAACAAATATTTTTAGCCCATAGAGCTCCTTCAACATTTATCCGAGAATTAAATTGATCTGTTTTTTTTAAATCGATTCCATAATAGCTAATCCACAAATTACCATTATCATCAATTGATTTCGGATTTTCATATAGAGATTTTTTCCAAATTCTACCATTTATATTTTTCTGTACAAAATTCGCACTCTGATTTTCAATAATAAATCCTAATAAAAAATATTCATTATTTTTCTTAACTAGTGCCATATTTAACATAGTATTTTCACTAGGTTGATTTTCTTCAGATCTGCTTCCAACTGCTATTAAATAAATATTACTAAAAAAATCTTCTTCAAAAATATTTTCATAATTACTTGCAAAATTTAGTAGGTTACCTTTTGGATCTTTAAAAAATATTGGTTCAGCTTTATTACTGATATTTTCTAGATATGCATATGTTCCTCTAGAAATAAATATTTGACTTTTATTTGTAGTATCTTGATAATAGTCTAACTTAGGAAGTGCGGTGCTAAAAGTTGAGCTTGGTGCATATATAAATGAAGTCAATATTTCTGAGTCATCAATACCAGTATTTCCTAAAATGAAAGAATTATTAGGTATTGTCTTATTTCGAATATATGAGATCCCTCCTTTAGTAGAGCATGCTAATTTTTGTTGTTTACTATATCCTCCTTCTTCAGGCTTTAAAATAAAAGTTAGGTTTGCTGATTTTCCTGAACCACACCTTCCAAAGAAATCGTTTATGTCAATATGACAAATTCTTCCACCATAATTAATATCTACAGAACCATTAACAATAATTGTTACTTGACGGGATTTTGAACTAATGATATTTAATTTTGAATTTGCACCTCTAATTATTAAATTATCAATATTAAAAACCCTATGTAATTTATTTCTATTACCCCAAGTATTTGCATTACAATCTCTAAAATTAGATGAACGATTTAAGCAATATAAATTTCCAAGGTTTACTATTTGTGTTCTTGAAATATTCAAATAAGGATTTGGTGGTGAATAAATTGGTTGAACCCATATACCTCCATCTTCAGGGATAGAAGATAATTCACTAATTCCAGCAATTTCATTAAGTTCTTCACACTCAAATTCATTAGATATGTTTCTTCGCCAGAGAATTGAACCAGTATCTCCAATAATATCTAAATTACCAAGGAATATTGAATTTTTATCACTATCATTTTCCCCTGCACTTAAATAGGCAAATCCACTTTTATCTACTTCAGGAATGACTTTTATATTTACTCTTAACTTATTAGTTGCAGTTTTTATTTGTGAATTTAGATTATTTCTAGAAATACCTTCTACTAAAAAAGAGGTTGTACCTCCAGTTCTATCATCTCCGTAATATTCAAGCGATTTTAAAGAAAAACTCTGAAAATTATTTTTCTGACTAGACCCAAAATGATTTGAGATGGAAATTTCTTTTTTAAAAAAATTTGCAATATAGGAATTAAAAGTTAACCAATCAATGGATTTAGATCTTCTAGATAAATTATTTATAGGGGTACATTTGGGAGCTATTTGTCTTCCAAAACAATTTTCAAGATCATTAATACACCAATTATTTGATTCATTATTCCAATATAAAGATGTCATATCTTTAATTATTGAATCATCTCCTGAATATGTTCTATTTTCAACTGGACAATTTTCTTTATTAAGATCTTGTGAGCATTCTTTTAAAAGCCAATAGTAATTAAATGCTCTATTTTTCCTATTATTAAATAATGATTTTAAAACTGTAATTGAACTATCAGATGCATTTCTTGCATCTAACTCAAGTTTTTTAATTTTAGTAAGTGTTAATCTATTAACCGCAATAGAAATCAATGCAGTAATAGTTAAGGAGAGTCCTATTCCTAAAATAAGGATTTGCGTTAATGCGAATCCAGACTCATTATTTATTGATTCAAAATAAAACTTTAAATTTCTCTTCAAAATAAATTTAAAAATTTAAATTTACTAATCGGGACAATTTGGAACACTTGCCGTTGCACCTGTTGCCTTACTAGTTCCCTCATTGAGAATAGTAGAGCCCGTAGATATACAAAACACTGATGCCACGGGATATCCGTTCCAACCAGCTCTAGGAGTAGCAGTGAAAGATGTAAATGACTCTTTAGCATCCATTTTAATTACATACATACCTGTTGGAGAATTCCACTGAACTCCATTAATACTTGTTGTTTGTTTAGTCTTACATTCATTGGTTTTATCAGAATCACAAGCAACAACAGTTATATATTCATTTAGATTGGCTACAGTCTTTGGAGTTTGACTATATTCTGTATAATAAGCTTGTGCTGCCTTTGCATAAGAAGCTAAAAGAGTAGATGCCTCTTTCTGCTTGGCTTTATCTGAAGCATTATTAAAGCTAGGAACTGCAATTGCTGATAATATTCCAATTATTACAACAACTACTATTAGTTCAACTAGAGTAAATCCAGATGCATTTCTAATATTTCTCTTAGCTAAATAATCAACAAACCTCAATCTTAAAATGTTGGTCATAAAAAAAAAAATAGCTTAATATTAACTCTATACAATTTGTTTAATTGAGACAATAATTTATTAAAT
>MDTD01015299.1_pt1 | contig 17869 bp, 17 predicted proteins | sample 811221 | NCBI WGS metagenome assembly MDTD01 (sample SAMN05326646, study PRJNA326480) | marine metagenome | isolation source: seawater | place: Pacific Ocean: South West | collected 2011 | reverse complement strand
TCATATTTATTATATAATTAGCAAAGATATATTAATTATTTGTAAAATTGTTACACAAATGTATATTATTAAAGATGTTTTATATTTTTTTTATTGTAACACGATTAAAATATTTTGCTTTATAATTAATAATTAAGTTAAATTTAATGAAATAATTGTAACACGAAACAGTATATGTAAGAGGGTATTATTTATTATATATTGTTACACATACAAGGATCTTATTTAAAATATAATGAAATAGGTATAAGTGCAAAAGATAACGGTACGATAATGCAAAAAAAGTAAGTTAATGGTTTAATAATTATCTTAAGCTTTGGATGTGACAAGCCAACAGACTGAAAAGCGCTACCAAAGCCATGCGATAAATGCAAGGCTACCGCCAACATTGAAACAATATAAAATATTACATACCAAATACTTTGAAAAGCACTGTAAGTTATCGTATATAAATCCTTATTACCATTAACATCTAATGGGACATCTCCAAAGTGCATTTCATACCAAAAACTCCTCATGTGAATAATAAGAAAAAGAAGCAATATACTACCAAGTAATCCCATATTTCTTGAAGACCATTTTGAGTTTTTTGATGGTTTGGAGTAAGCATAAGCAACAGGCCTAGCCTTTTTATTTTTAATCATCAACAAAAATCCATCAACGGCATGAAATAATATACTAAAATACGTAAAGTAAGATAGTACTTTGACCAATGGAAAAGTTGTCATAAACAAAGCGTATTCATTAAATTGCAACAACGCCTTATCTTTTGGAAGTAGAAGCTGTAAATTACCTGCTAAGTGACCAATCAAAAACAAGCATAAGAATAGGCCTGTTGCAGCCATCCAATACTTTTTTGCTAGTGATGATTTTATTAAAACCGACTTACTCATTAAATAATATTTAACTGAGTACAAATTTAATACCCAAATTACTTAAAAACAACTGATATCTCAATAAATATGTTTAGTTTAAAATGATTCTAAATATTAAAATAGAAGTATATATCTTTACAGCAAAGTTGAATAACATGAAATACCAACAAATCTCAAAAAAATTATTTGAACACAACAGGTCTAAATTCACTGCGCAAATGAAAACAAAATCACTTGCTGTTTTTTGTTCAAACGATAAAATGCCAACAAATGCAGATGGTACAATGCCTTTCAAACAAAATAGCGATTTATTTTGGCTTAGCGGTGTTGATCAAGAAGAGAGTAAACTTATTATTTTCCCAGAATGCTCAAATCCAAAGCATAGAGAAATCTTATTTTTGAAAGAAACAAGCGAACTAATTGCAATTTGGGAAGGCGAAAAACTGAGTAAAGAAAAAGCTTATGAAACATCAGGGGTCCGAACAGTATATTGGAACAACGAATTTCAAGACGTTTTTGAAAGCCTTATACAAGAGGCTAAATCCATTTATCTGAACTCTAACGAACACGCTCGTTCAAGCTCAAAAGTACAAACACAAACCGATAGATTTAATGATTGGTGTAAAAGCAAATTTTTAACAAAGGAATATAATAGGTCTGCGCCAATCATGCATGATTTGAGAAGCGTAAAACACCCCATTGAAATTGATTTGATGCAACACGCCTGTAACATTACTGAAAAAGGATTTAGACGGGTATTAAACTTTATAAAGCCCGGAAAAATGGAGTATGAAATTGAAGCGGAATACATGCATGAATTTCTCATTAACCGCTCTAATGGCTTTGCCTATGAGCCCATAATAGCATCAGGTAAAAATGCCTGTGTTCTACATTATGTAGACAACAATAAAGTTTGTCAAGATGGCGACATTATTCTTATGGATGTTGGCGCTGAATACGCAAACTATACCTCAGATATGACGCGATGTATTCCTGTTAATGGAAGGTTTAGCAAAAGACAAAAAGACGTTTACAATGCTGTTTTGAGAGTTATGAAACAAGCAGCGTCTATGCTAAAACCCGGAGTGCTTTTGGGAGATTATCACAAAGAAGTTGGTATAATTATGCAGTCTGAGCTTCTTGATTTAGGGCTAATTGATCAACATGATATTGATAAACAAGATCCAAAAAGTCCTGCATATAGAAAATACTTTATGCACGGAACTAGCCATTTCTTGGGATTAGACGTTCATGATGTTGGCTTCTTTGACAAACCTATTAAAAAAGGCATGGTATTTACTTGCGAACCTGGTATTTATATACTAGAGGAAAACTTAGGCATTCGCTTAGAAAATGACTTGCTTATTACTGAGGACAAAACAATTGACTTAATGGATAAGATTCCTATAGAAGCAAATGAAATTGAGGACTTGATGAATTAAGTTATTGAATTCCAGCCTTGAGCAGTAAGAGGCTGATGATTTTCATCTTCAGTAACTAATATAGAGCCTAGAGTAATATCGGTAATATGACCAATTATTGTTAAATCTGGATTATCCTTAATTGCATTATAGTGAGATTGACTAATTGTAAACAACAATTCATAATCTTCTCCTCCATTTAAAGCGCACGTAGCAGCAGAAATATTAAATTCTTCTGCAGTTGAAATTGCCATAAAATCAATCGGCAGCTTTTGTTCATAAATAGCACAACCAACCTTTGAGCTTTTACATAAATGTAATAATTCCGACGAGAGCCCATCAGAAATATCTATCATTGAGTTAGGCAAAATACCTTTAGATTCAAATAAGTTGATAATATCTTTCCTTGCCTCAGGTTTTAATTGCCTTTGAAGTATATAATCTTTGTTTTGGAGATCAGGCTGCATTTTAGAGTTAGATTCAAAAACCTGTTTCTCTCTGTTCAATAGTTGAAGGCCTAGGTAGGCTGAGCCTAAATCGCCAGAAACAACAATTAAATCGTGTTCGTTGGCTCCGCTTCTATACACTATCTTATCTTTAGTAACTTCGCCGATAGCTGTAATGCTCAAACACAAACCGCTTGTTGAGGACGTAGTATCTCCACCAACTAAATCGACATTATAAGCAACACAAGCAAGGCGAATTCCTTCATAAAGTTCTTCAACTGCTTCCAAAGTAAAACGATTTGACAAGGCTATGCTAACCGTTATTTGCTTAGGCAAGCCATTCATAGCATAGATATCAGACAAATTAACCACTACTGATTTATAGCCTAAATGTTTCAAAGGCGTGTAAGTCAAATCAAAGTGAACCCCTTCAATTAACATATCAGTCGTAAGCAGCTGAAAATGCTGCCCTACATCAATTACTGCACAATCGTCTCCTATACCAAATGATGTTGTATCATTTTTTAACTCAAAATTTTTACAGATATGCTCTATTAAACCAAATTCTCCCAACTTAGACAATGGGGTACGATTTGGTGTTTTATCCTCAAATAAACTCATGTTGCAAATGTAAGGCGAAATATTTCATAAATGATACAAAAGATATATATGATTAAAAACATATAATTTTGTAATTTTGCAATCTAACTATATAAGATTAATAAATTGTGATCCAAGTTACAGATGAGGCAAAAAATAAACTGCTAGCTTTAATGAAAGAAGAAGGACAAGATTCTGATGCCTTTGTTAGAGTAGGAGTAAATAGTGGAGGCTGTTCTGGTCTTTCATATGTTTTAGACTTTGACATTAATAAAAATGAAGATGATAAGTCCTTTGAAGACAACGGAATAAAAATAGTTGTCAATAAGAAAAGCTATTTATATTTAATAGGAACAATATTAGAATATTCTGGTGGCCTTAATGGTAAAGGCTTTGTCTTTAATAATCCTAATGCCTCTAGAACTTGTGGATGTGGTGAAAGTTTTTCGTTATAAATAGAAGTTTATAGAATTGACAGAAGAAGATAAAATATTAGAGGAAGTAACTGGTGCGGAATATAAGTACGGTTTTACGACAGACGTTGAAAGTGACACTATTCAAAAAGGTCTTAACGAAGATGTTATTCGCCTGATTTCTAAGAAAAAAGAAGAGCCGCAATGGTTATTAGAACACCGTTTGAAGGCCTTCGAATCTTGGAAAAAAATGGAAGAACCTAATTGGGCAAATATTAAATATAAAAAACCTAATTATCAAGATATAATCTATTATGCTGCGCCCAAGCAGAGAAAAGAGCTTAAAAGTTTGGATGAGCTAGATCCTGAAATCAAAAAAACATTTGATAAACTTGGAATTTCTATTGATGAACAGAAAAAGTTAGCCGGGGTAGCTGTGGATTTTGTAATGGATAGCGTTTCTGTTGCTACTAGCTTTAAAGATAAACTTGGCGAGCTAGGTATTATTTTTTGTTCCATAAGTGAAGCCGTTAAAAAACACCCTGAATTAGTCAGAAAATACTTAGGTTCTGTTGTTCCTACAACAGATAATTTTTTTTCTGCACTAAACTCAGCCGTGTTTACCGATGGATCGTTTTGTTACATCCCTAAAGGTGTTAAATGTCCAATGGAGCTTTCTACCTACTTTAGAATAAACCAAGCTGGAACTGGACAATTTGAGCGCACACTAGTTGTTGCCGATGAAGGCAGTTATGTTAGTTACTTGGAAGGTTGCACTGCTCCTATGCGTGACGAAAACCAATTACACGCCGCTGTAGTAGAGCTTATTGCTATGGACGATGCAGAAATAAAATATTCAACAGTACAAAACTGGTACCCTGGCGATGCAAATGGTGTTGGAGGTGTTTTCAATTTTGTAACTAAAAGAGGTATTTGTCATAATCGCTCAAAAATTTCATGGACACAGGTAGAAACCGGCTCTGCTGTTACATGGAAATATCCATCATGCATACTAAAAGGTGAAAACTCTATTGGCGAATTTTACTCAGTAGCTGTTACTAACAATTACCAACAAGCAGACACAGGCACGAAAATGATTCACTTGGGTAAAAATTCAAAAAGTACAATAATATCAAAAGGAATTTGTGCCGGAAAAAGTGAAGGTAGTTACAGAGGCTTAGTAAAAATTCTAAAAAACGCAGAAAATGCTCGAAATTTCTCACAATGTGATTCACTTTTAATGGGGGATAAGTGTGGTTCACACACGTTTCCATATATAGAAGTGAAAAATAAAAGTGCTAAAATAGAGCATGAAGCAACAACCTCAAAAATTGGAGAAGATCAAATATTCTACTGCAATCAAAGAGGAATAGGAACAGAAGAGGCAATAGCGTTAATAGTAAATGGCTATTGTAAGGATGTGCTTAATCAATTACCAATGGAATTTGCTGTTGAGGCTCAAAAACTACTAGCCATTAGTTTAGAAGGGAGTGTTGGATAAATAAAAATTATGTTAAAGATAAAAAACTTAAAAGCTTCAATAGAAGGCAATCAAATTTTAACAGGTATTAACTTAAATGTTAACGCTGGTGAAGTTCATGCAATAATGGGTCCAAATGGATCAGGAAAAAGCACCTTGTCTTCAGTAATTGCCGGAAGAGAAGAATATGAAATTGAAGAAGGAAGCATAGATTTTAACGAAATCAATATTATGGAACTATCTCCTGAGGAGCGTTCACAAAAAGGTGTATTCTTATCTTTCCAATACCCTATTGAAATACCTGGAGTAACTGTTTCCAACTTTATAAAAACCTCAATGAACGAACTTCGTAAAGCACAAGGGCTTGAACCCATGCCTGCTAGCGATTTATTGAAAATGATGAAAGAAAAAATGGAACTTCTCGACATTAAAAAAGGCTTTCTGAGTCGGTCTCTTAATCAAGGTTTTTCGGGTGGAGAGAAGAAAAGAAATGAAATATTTCAAATGGCTATGCTAGAGCCTAAATTGGCTATTTTAGATGAAACTGATTCAGGCTTAGATATTGACGCATTACGTATTGTAGCTAATGGTGTAAATAGGCTTAAATCAAATGACAACGCTACCATTGTTATTACTCATTATCAACGACTACTGAACTATATTGTTCCCGATTTTGTTCATGTACTGTACAATGGTAAAATTGTAAAATCCGGAACTAAAGAATTAGCATTAGAGATTGAAGAAAAAGGTTACGATTGGATTATTAATGAATAAGCGTAAAAGTGAATTTTAAAGATAAACTCATACAAGCTTATAAAGATGGAGCAACTCGAGGACTTATTTTTGAGAATGAAAGAGGAAAATATATTAAACAACTAGATGAAAAAGGATTTCCAACTATTAAAGACGAAGAATGGAAATATACCAATCTATTTCCTATTCTAAAAAAAGACTATAAACTCTCAGGGCCACTAACTAAAGTTAAACAAGAATCGCTAAATGAATACATCTTAAATGATACTGAGACTCACCTGATAGTGTTCGTCAATGGTCAATATTCAAAAGACCTATCGTCTATAGATGACGAACATACTTTTATATGTTCCTTAGATAAAGCAGAATTAAAAAACCCATTAATATTAAAAAAATATTGGGGTAAATGTTTACCTAAAAATCCTGATAGTTTAGTTGCTTTAAATTCTGCGCTTTCCAGAAATGGAACTTTTATTTATGTACCTAAAAATACTATTATTGAAAAGCCCATACAAATTCTTTATATTACAACTGGTGTCGCTGCTAACCTTTTTTTGCAAACCCGAAACCTTATTGTAGTAGAAGAAAACGCCCAGGTACAGATTACTGAAAGACATCAAAATATCGACAATAATGAAGTTTTTACTAATACACTGACTGAAATAAACGCTGGCGCTAACTCAACTGTCGACTTTTATAAGATACAAAATGATAAACGTAATTGTTCATTAATTGATAATACTTGGATCAAACAAGAAAAAACCTCAAATTGCTCGGTAGATACTTTTAGTTTTGGTGGAAAATTTATTAGAAACAACCTCAACTTTTTTCTTAATGGGGAACATGCTGAAAGCAATATGCGAGGTATTACTCTTATTGGGCAAAATCAACTTGTTGATCATCACACATTGGTAGATCACGCGGTTCCTAATTGCCAGAGTAACGAACTTTATAAAGGCATTTTTGATGATAATGCTAAAGGAGTTTTCAATGGTAAAGTTATGGTACGTCCAGACTCGCAAAAAACTAATGCATTTCAATCTAATAATAACTTGTTACTGACAAACTCTGCATCTATCGACACCAAACCCCAGTTAGAAATTTATGCTGATGATGTTGCTTGTAGTCATGGTTGTACGGTAGGACAATTAGATGATGAAGCCTTATTCTACCTACGCTCTAGAGGTATTCCTTTCAAAGAAGCTCAAGCAATGCTAATGTATGCTTTTGCTAATGACGTTCTATCAAACGTTAAAATTGCTGAATTAAAAAAGAAATTAAACCAAATAATCGCCGAAAAACTTGGCGTTGAACTAAATATAGAGCTGTAAGTGATAAACTTAAATAACATACGCCACCAGTTTCCCACACTTCATCAAGAGGTGAATGGCTACCCATTAGTCTATTTGGATAATGGAGCAACGACTCACAAGCCTCAAATAGTTATTGACGCTATTAGTCAATATTATGAAAAATTAAACTCTAATATCCATCGGGGCGTTCATTTTCTGAGCCAAAAAGCTACCGATGCCTATGAAGCATCCAGAGAAACTATTCGTCAACACCTAAATGCACAATACCTTCACGAAATAATTTTTACTAAAGGAAATACCGAAGCAATTAATTTAGTTGCAAATGGTTTTAGTCAAATTTTACAAAAGGGAGATGAAATATTGGTTTCGGCTATGGAGCATCATTCCAACATTGTTCCTTGGCAGATGGCCTGCGAAAATAGCTCTGCCAGCTTAAAAGTTATACCTATGGACAAAAAAGGAGTCCTTGATATGGAAAGCTATAAAAATCTTTTATCCAACAAAACAAAAGTAGTAGCTGTCAATCATATTTCTAATGCATTGGGAACTATTAATCCTGTAAAATTAATGATAGAATGGGCGCATAACGTAGGCGCAGCGGTCTTAATTGATGGGGCTCAAGCTGGGCCGCATTGCCAGATTGATGTACAAAGCCTAGATGCTGATTTTTACTGTATTTCTGGCCATAAATTATATGGCCCAACTGGAATTGGCGCGTTGTATGGTAAGGAAAAATGGCTAAAGAAATTGCCCCCGTATCAAGGAGGTGGAGAAATGATTGCTAGCGTAAGTTTTGATAAAACATCATATGCCGATTTACCTCATAAATTCGAAGCTGGCACACCAAATATAGCCGGAGGCATTGCCCTAAAAACAGCTATCGATTGGGTTAACCAAATTGGATTGAATAATATCATTTCTCACGAAAAAGAATTAATAGATTATGCCAAATATGAACTTGGCAAATTAAAAAATATAAGGTTTATAGGCGAGGCAAAAGAAAGAGCTGCAGTAATCTCTTTTTTAGTAGGAGATTTACACCCTTATGATGTAGGTATGATTTTAGATAAGTTAGGAATCGCTGTAAGAACCGGTCATCACTGTGCTCAACCTGTTATGGACCAATTTTCTATTCCGGGCACTATAAGAGCTTCCTTTGCCGTTTATAATAACAAAGAAGATGTAAACAGGTTAGTGGAAGCAGTAAAAAAAGCTCAAAAAATGTTATCTTAAACATGTCAAGTATAAAAGACATACAACAAAGTATCATAGAAGAATTTGATATGTTTGAAGAATGGATGGAAAAGTACGAGTACATTATAGACCTTGGTAAAGGTTTGCCACTAATAGATGAGCAATTTAAAACCGAAGACAATCTTATTAAAGGATGTCAATCTAGGGTTTGGTTACATGCTAAATACAAAGATGGCAAAATAATCTATACTGCAGACAGTGATGCAATTATGACTAAAGGTATAGTTGCTCTATTAATACGGGCTTTTTCAGAACAAAAACCGCAAGAAATTGTAGAGGCAGATACTGGATTCATCAACCAAATTGGGCTAAAAGATCAACTGTCCCCAACAAGAGCCAATGGCCTAGTATCAATGGTAAAGCAAATGAAATTATATGCACTAGCATTTCAATCAAAAAAGTAATTACTATGAAAACAGACTCCGAGTTACAAGAAATAGGAGAAAAAATAGTCGAAAGAATTTGTCAAATATATGATCCTGAAATTCCAGTAAATATTTATGAACTCGGATTGATTTATGATATTCAAGTAAGTGATGAATGCGATGTAGAAATTAAAATGACATTAACTTCACCAAACTGCCCCGTAGCAGAATCATTACCTTTAGAAGTTGAGGAAAAAGTTGAGGAAATTGACGAGGTGCGAAATGCAAAAGTTGAGATTACATTTGATCCCCCTTGGGATAAAAGCATGATGAGTGAAGAAGCCAAACTAGAACTAGGTATGTTGTGAAATGAGTGAGGAAATAGTAAATAAAGTTGCAAATAGTGGATTAATTAGTTTTGATTTAGAAGAATATTATCCTAAAGGAAAGCGTGTAACAATTGATTTAAAAGATTGGCTATTTGAAGGATTAGTTTTAAAAGAAAAAGATTTTAGAATCGCTGTTAGTAATTACGATTGGTCACAGTATCAAGGCCAATATGTGGCCATATATTGTAGTGCAGATGCTATTGTTCCTGTTTGGTCCTATATGCTAATATGTAATTCAATTAAACCCTTCGCAAAAAAAATAATAAAAGGAAGTAAAGAGGATTTAGAATCATTTATTTTTCAGGAAATTATTAATAATATAGATACAAAACCCTTCAAAAATCAAAGAGTAATTATAAAAGGTTGTAGCAATTTGCCAATTCCTGAGAATGCTTATATTTCAATTACTAACAAACTAAGTACTGTAGCAAAAAGTCTTATGTATGGGGAGGCTTGTTCTTATGTACCTATTTTTAAAAGAAAATGAATCCAAAAATAGCCGAAATAAAAGATTATATTTTACCGCTTAGAGAATTGTTATTAGAGCACCCTGTCTATAAACAATTGCGTCACTTAAATGACCTCAATATTTTAATGGAACAACATGTTTTTGCAGTTTGGGATTTTATGGCTTTACTAAAATCATTACAATTTGGATTGACTAGCACCAATGCCCCATGGATGCCTATAGGCAATCCAAAGACTAGAAGATTAATTAATGAAATTGTACTTGAAGAAGAAAGTGATATAGACATTGAAGGCAACCCATCAAGTCACTACGAAATGTATCTACAGTCTATGAAACAAAGTGGCGCAAACACTCAACAAGTCGAACGTTTTATTACTCGCCTACTTTCTGGCTATTCTCATAAAGAACTACTTAAATTCAATGTAGAACAGATTAAAGATTATACTTTGGAATTTGTCAATACTACTTTTGAAATAATTGAACGAAAAAAATTACATGAGATAGCTGCTGCCTTTACGTTTGGTCGAGAAGATCTTATACCAGACATGTTCCGCTCTATAGTTAAGGACTTAGATAAAAACTTTCCTGGTAAACTTGATGCTTTTCGCTACTACCTTGATCGGCACATTGAACTAGATGAGGAAGTGCATACACCACTTGCTCTTCAAATGATTGAAGAGCTTTGTGGAGAAGATGAATATAAATGGCTTGAAGCTAAGCAAGTAGCTGTCAAATGTTTAAAAGCTCGAATCAAATTGTGGGATGGCATAGAACAAAGCATTAAAAAGAGAAAAATTGATGAGGCTTTCATATAAATTCATAAAAATGGTCTTAACCTTTTATAGTTTTTAATTTTTATTCAATAAATTGTTCATTATTTTATTAAAATTCAAGTCAATTAGATAGGCTTTTTTATTTAATTTGTAAGAAACAATTTTCAAAAAAATAATTATGTTCAAAAAAATATTTACAACATCAATGGCGCTATGCTTATCAATGCTTGTATTAAAAGCAGACGAAGGTATGTGGTTACCTATTTTATTACAAGATAATGAGGCCGATATGCAAGCTTTAGGCTTACAACTCAACGCACAAGATATTTATAACATCAATAATTCATCCTTAAAAGATGCGGTAGTTTCATTAGGAGGATTTTGTACCGCTGAAATGATTTCTGATCAAGGCCTTCTACTAACTAATCACCATTGTGGATATGGTCAGATACAATCTCACTCTACAGTTAGTAAAGATTACCTTTCCGATGGATTTTGGGCTATGGATAAAAGTGAAGAGCTTGAAAACGAAGATTTATTTGTTTCTTTTCTTGTTCGTATGCAAGATGTTTCAGAGCGCATGAATTCAGCCTTAGATTCTGTATCAGATGAAGATAGAAATAAAGTCATTCGAAAGCTTTCCTCAGAAATAGTTTCAGAGGCAACAGATAGCACACACTACAACGCAAGAGTAAAATCATTCTTTGGCGGTAACAACTTTTATCTAATGGTGTATGAAACCTTTAATGATGTACGTTTAGTAGGTGCACCACCATCATCTATTGGAAAGTATGGTGGCGATACAGATAATTGGATGTGGCCAAGGCATACTGGTGATTTTGCTCTATTCAGAGTCTATTGTGGCCCTGATGGTAAGCCTGCAGAGTACTCGGACGAAAATATACCTTATAAACCAAAACATCACTTTCCAATATCATTAGATGGGGTGCAAGACGGTGACTTCTCAATGATCATGGGTTTTCCTGGCTCAACAGACAGATATCTATCGTCCTGGGGTGTACAACAAGCAATTGAGCAATATAACCCAACAATTGTTAAAATTAGAGACCGTAAATTAGAAGTTATGCGTGCTCATATGGATGCTAACAAAAAAGTACGAATTCAGTATGCTTCTAAATTTGCCAGTACAGCTAATTATTGGAAGTACTATATTGGGCAAACCAAGGGGTTAAAGCGCATGAATGTTTACGACCAAAAGAAAAGCATTGAAAATCAATTTACTAGCTGGGTTAATTCAAGCGATAAGAGAATAGAAAAATATGGCGACGCTTTAGAAATATTAGCCGATGCGTATTACGAAAATGAAAAGATTAACGAAGTTCGTATTTTCTTAAATGAAGCAGTTTTTCAGGGTGCTGAGGTCTTCTACTTCATTTATCGAATACAAGATGCTATCAAAAATCTTCCTGAAGATCCCAAAGCTAAGCGTTTAGCAATTAATCAACTTAAAGATTTAGGACGTGAGCATTTTAAAAACTATAATAAAGATTTAGATCAAGATTTATTTGCTGAACTATTAGAATTATACAATAACAATGTGGCTTACAGCAAACAACCAGATGCTTTCGAAAAGGTCAGAAAGCATAACTATACTAAAGGAGATTGGCACAAATTTGCAAAATATGTTTACAAAACCTCTCCCTTTGTATGTCAAAGTAAATTCTTTTCTTTCTTAGAAAAGCCATCCGTTTATAAATTAGAAAAAGATTATGCTGTTCGTATGTTCAACTCTATTATGGATCACTATATGGATAAAATTAGTGAAAAAAGAAGAAATATAAGGACAGATCTAGCAAAAGGAGAGCGTCTATATATCGCCGGGTTACGAGAAATGTTGCCTAACAAGAAATTCTATCCGAACGCTAACTCTACTATGCGATTAACCTATGGACAAGTAAATGATTATACGCCAGGAGATGCTATGCATTATGACTATGTCACTACTTTTGATGGTTTGATGGAAAAAATGGATAATTCAGATGATGAATTTATGGTTCCAGAACGGCTACAAGAATTGTATGAGTCTAAAGATTATGGAAGATATGCAGATAAAAATGGAAATCTTATCATTAATTTCATAAGTGGTAACGACATTACAGGCGGAAATTCTGGCAGCCCTGTACTTAACGCTTACGGAGAACTTATTGGTACAGCGTTTGATGGAAATTGGGAAGCTATGAGTGGTGATATCGCATATGAAAATGATATTCAACGTGCTATTTCTGTGGATGCACGATACATTATGTTTATTATAGATAAGTTTGCTGGCGCTAATCACCTCATAGATGAGATGACTATTGCTCAAGCACGTTCACGACCGCTAACAACTGAAGAACAAGTGTTAAAAGACGCTAAAGATAATATTAACGATCCGCTCACAATAATAAATAAATTAAGTACAATTAATTATTTAGGCGAAGAAATTCCTGTTATTGAGATGCATTCCTTTGGATCTGCATTCGATTTGGCAGTTGAGCAATTTGGCAGTAGCTCTAAAACAAAATTCTATTGGAGAGGAACAATTTATACCACTGAAAAAAAATAAATTCATATTTATTATTTTTTAAAGCCTCGCCAAATGGCGAGGCTTTTTATTTATTTAGTGAAATGAAAATTATAACAAAAGATGACTTTATAGATTTATTCTCTAAATGTAAGCAAAGGGGAGTAGATTATGTGCTTTCTAAATTGACATTTAATAGATTGTCAAGAACGAAAAGCTCATTCAATCAAAGTAAGATTATTCATTCAAACTGGTGGATAATTCCACTTGTTAGAAAGCGTTGGAATATTTTAATTACTGGCAAAGTAGATAAAACATACGAAGAATATATGATGACTGAAGTATTTCAAAATAAGAAAAATCTAAAATTATTATCTATTGGAAGTGGGTCATGTAGTCATGAAATTACATTAGCTAAGTATGATAACTTTGAGGAAATAGTTTGCGTAGATTTAGCGCAAAATAGAATAAATGAAGCTAAAGAAATTGCAAAAAAATTGTGTCTTAAAAAAATAAAATTTGTGTGTGAGGATATTTTTAAATATGAAATTGAAGAAAATTATTATGACATAATATTTTTTCATCAGTCCTTACATCATATTAAAAATGTTGATCATTTTCTAAAAACCAAAGTTTATGGTTGGCTTAAACTAAGTGGAAATGTTGTTATTAATGAGTTTGTTGGGGAAAATAGAATGCAACATTCAAAAAATCAAATCAATGCTATAAATAATGCGTTAGAAATTATCCCTTTAAAATATAAAAGACGTTTTAAGACAGGTCATTTAAAAACTAAATTTTATGGTTCGGGTATTTTAAGAATGGTGTTAGCTGACCCATCCGAATGTGTTGACTCTTCAAATATCATAAAAAGCTTACACAAACATTTTATCCCAATTGTTGAAAAAGGTTTTGGAGGAAATATCATTATGAATGTCTTGAAAGATATTTCACATCACTTTGTAGAGAACAATAATGAAAAAGAAAAAATACTCAAGAAATTATTTGAATTTGAGGACGCGTATTTAAAATCAAATAAATCAGACTTTGTTTTTGGAATATACCAGAAAAAATAGCTTTTAATAAGCTCTTGCGTTTTTCCCTTCAATATAGTTTATAAAAGATCTATTTACTACCCTATTTCCTCCAGGAGTTGGATAATTACCCGTAAAGTACCAATCTCCATTATGATCGGGACAGGAAGCATGTAAATCGCTGATGCTTTGATAAATCACATTTACTTTAGAATTAATATTATCAGGTGTTAATAGTTGTGCTATTTTCTTTGAAATCTGTACAGCTGTAAATGGAGCATAAATGTCTTTAACATAATTTTCTGTTTGTTCATCATCATCAAAAGATTTCAAACAATTTTTATACACGTTATCAATTATATGATCTTGTTTATTTTCCTTCAGTAGATTAATCGCTGCTTGAAAAGCAATAAAATCTCCCAATTTAGCCATATCTATTCCATAACAATCAGGGTAACGTATTTGTGGTGCTGAAGACACAATAATGATCTGCTTAGGATTAAGTCTATCTAAAATTCGTAAAATGCTTTGTTTAAGGGTTGTTCCTCTAACAATACTATCATCAATCATTACAAGATTATCTGTTGGCTTCACTGTCCCATATGTGATATCATAAATATGAGCTACTAAATCATCCCTACTATCATCCTCTGTTATAAAAGTTCTAAGCTTGGCATCTTTTATCGCTATCTTTTCTGCCCTAATCCTTGAAGTCATAATAGAAATTATATCTTCTTTATTAGGATTTTCTAAGGATAAAATTGCTTTTGTTTTTTCTAGATTTAAAACATCGTTCATACCATTAATCATTCCATAAAAAGATACTTCCGCCGTATTTGGAATAAAAGAGAAAACTGTATTTTTTAAATCATTATTAATCGCTCTTAGTATAGTGGGGCATAGTCTTTTACCTAAACTCATACGTTCTTGATATATATCTTGGTCGTTTCCTCTAGAGAAATAGATACGCTCAAAAGAGCAAGCCTTACGGTCTAATTTTGGTTTTACTGAAACCATGTCATAACTACCATCTTTTTTGACAACTAATGCATGCCCTGGTTCTATTTCTTTAATATTATTAGCAGGAACATTAAAGGCAGTTTGTATTACGGGTCTTTCTGAAGTAGCTACAATAATTTCATCATCAACATAAAAATAAGCTGGTCTTATTCCAACAGGATCTCTCAGCACGAAAGCATCTCCATGCCCAAATATGCCACACATTACATATCCACCATCCCAATGCTTTGCCGAATTGGTTAGTACTCGCTTAACGTCTAATTCATTGGCTATAACCTTTGAGATCTCTTTTTTGCTAAAATTATTTCGTTTTTTATAATAAATTCTATCGTTCTCTTCATCTAAAAAATGTCCAATCTTTTCTAATATTGTTACTGTGTCTGCCTTTTCCTTTGGATGTTGTCCTACCTCAACTAATTGATTAAATAAATCATCAACATTGGTCATATTGAAATTGCCTGCTAAAACTAACGAACGGGTTCGCCAATTACTTTGACGTAAGAATGGATGGCAATGCTCTATACTGTTGCCGCCATATGTTCCGTATCGTAAATGCCCCAACAGAAGCTCTCCAGTAAAAGCCACATTTTCTTGTAGCCACTTTACATCTTTTAACTTTTGTGGATCGTTATTTAGCAGTTCCGTAAATCGCATATTTACGTACTCAAATAAATCTTGAATGGGTTTGTTAGAATTAGAACGGTGACGACTGATGTAGCGACTGCCTGTAGGGACGTCTAATTTAATTGTAGCTAGTCCTGCCCCGTCTTGCCCTCTATTGTGTTGCTTTTGCATCAACAAACACATTTTGTTGATTCCATAAAGAGGAGTGCCATATTTTTCTACATAGTATTCTAATGGCTTTCTTAATCTTAAAAAAGCAATTCCGCACTCATGCTTTATAGCATCGCTCATAGAATTAAAAATTTAGTAAACAAATGTAAGTCATTTCTTATAAAAAATCTGATTTTTTCATGCCCAACCAATCTAATACATTCTTGCACCAAATATCGTTTCCTTCTTCTGTAGATATGACTCCAATTTCAATTGCATAATCTAACGCTCTGCCAGGATAAGAAGAGCCTACGCCCTCCATTTCGCCTAATGGATACGGATCATCTAAGCCCATTATGATTTGACTTACACCAACTCTCTTTTTAAGTAAATCAAGTGTATATGAATCATGAACTAAAGTATCATAAAAAAGATTTTTATGTCCCAAGGTTTTTCTAGGGTCTTCTAATTGTTCAAAAATATCAGGACGGCCATCAAATCCTTGAATTCTTCTCCCATAGCTAGCGATGCTTAACATTCCGCCATGGGCAAAACTGCAGCGCACATTAGAATATTTGTTGGGTAAGTCTCTAAGAGTGAAAAGATGCAGTGTATCTGCACATTGCGCCATCATCCAAACTAAATGAAATCGCCAATATTTGTCTTTTAATGCAATCATTTTTTGACCGTCATAAGGATGTATTTGGATTGCTAATCCATATTTATTTGCTAGTTGGTAAATAGGGTCAACTACAGATTCTGCGGTAGATAGCCACTCTCCTTTAGAATTTAAAAAATGTGTAGGCAAGCATAGAACTTTTAAGCCTAATTTTACACAACGATCAATTTCTACAAGAGCATGATCCATGTACAAAGGTTGAACTACAAAACCACAAGTGAATTTGTCTGGGAAATCCCTTTGAACAGAAGCATTAAAGTCGTTTTGAAAACGTATTGCATCAATGCAGTCTTGCTTTTCCCATCCATTACAATAGAGCTGAGATAAACACAGCATTACGCTATGATCAATTTGGTATTGACTCATCCATTCAATTTTTTCATTAATAAAAAAACTTGGATCACTTATTGGCCTAGACCAATCTCCTTGCCTCATAAACTTTTTATCATCATCAATCCAAAATAATTTTTTATCCTTCATAAACTTTGGAATCTGTGAAGGCTCCGGTAATATATGTCCGTGTCCATTTATTCTCATATGATCAATTATATGTACTTTTTATCTGCCTCCATTACTTCACCAGTAATTGGACATGTTCTGAGTTTTTCATTGCTGTAAAAACGTTTAAATACAGGTAAAAAATCCTTTTCGATATTTGTTAGATGAAAGTATTCCTCATATAATAGGTGGTTGGCTGTTTCTGAAAACCACATAAGGCCGTCCTTGTCGTTTTCAGATCTTTTTCTTTCAATTACTAAGCCCACAGAACCTTCTGATCTAATAGGCGAATGTGGAATCTTTGCAGGTAAAAGAAACATTTCGCCTTCATTGATAGGGACTTCAATAGCCTTACCTTCAAATTGAATTTTAACAATTATATTTCCCTTTATCTGATAAAATAACTCTTCTGTTTCGTTATAATGATAATCCTTACGAGCGTTTGGTCCTCCAACGACCATTACTATAAAATCTCCTGCCTCGGCATATAGGTTTTTATTTCCTACAGGTGGTTTTAATAACTCTTTATTTTCTTCAATCCATTTGTGTAAATTGAAAGGTGCTTTGAATGACATAATTAATCGATTTGTTAATTCAGCAATTTACACAAATTTGGCTATTTTTGGACTTATGGATTTAGACTTATTAGGAAAAAACGCTCTTGTTTGTGGAAGTACACAAGGAATTGGAAAAGAAACAGCGATAGCTTTAGCTAAAATGGGCGCTAATATATATCTTCTAGCAAGGAACGAAAAAAAACTCAAAGAAGTCACTCTCGAACTTGAAAAT
>MDTD01144571.1_pt1 | contig 17875 bp, 10 predicted proteins | sample 811221 | NCBI WGS metagenome assembly MDTD01 (sample SAMN05326646, study PRJNA326480) | marine metagenome | isolation source: seawater | place: Pacific Ocean: South West | collected 2011 | reverse complement strand
ATTCCTCCCCGGACCACAGCATTTATGCCACTTTGGCATACAAATCCGCCAATTCTTATGCCATTCCGGCATATTCCTCCCCGGACCTAAACTTTTCTCTGCACTGAACCAGTACGGAACCGATTCGACCCCGACCCCGACCCCGACCCTGTCCCTGACAATCACGCCGCATCGACCGAAAGGAAAAGAGAGGGAAGGGAAGGAGAGGAGAGGAGAGGAAAGGAAAAAGCAAAAGCAAAAAGCAAAGGGCAAAGGGCAAAGGGCAAAGGGCAAAAGCAAAGAGCATCATCACCATCGAATAAGTACAGGCACCACAATGCCAAGAGGGGGATCCCAAAGCCTCCCTCCGAAACATATACCTGGCAAATAGTTGTAGAATCAGGTTTTCAAGATACGCTAACCACGCCAACTCCTGTTATACATGACATGCAAACAGCAGCCGACTCTTGAATTCACTCTGCTCATCTGCGAGAAAAGCCACTGGACCGAAATAATAGGCGCGGTAAGTCTCCCAAAGGACCACTAAAAGACCTGCCGCAAAGAGCTAAGCCTCACACTTTTAACCAGTGGCATCGAGACCAAGAACAGTGATAGTGAAAAACATACTTTTAAATTGGAATCCCAGGAGTTACCGCTTAACTCTTTTTATTTAATAGCTAAACAAATTCAACTTCGCCCGATTCAAGGAAGCCCCCCAGGGCCTTTCTAGCTTCTGCAACCTTGAACAACCGAGAAGGACAGAATCATGCCCAGATGGAAAATGCCCAAGACACCCCACGGCAACCCCCTGCATCACTTCTTCAAAACATACGCATTCTTTGTTCTGAGTTCCGCCCTGGTCCTCTTCTTCGGAATTGGAGCCAGCCTCTCAGCTTCGTTTGCCGGTTCAATCGGTCTGGTTCTCTCCGTCGCCATGACAAGCCTGGTGCTCGGAATTTTCTCGACCATGATCCTGCGCACCGTTTTCAACCTGGCCCAGACAGGAAAAGTGCTTCAATACCTTGCCTTCGCCAAGGTATCCGTACTTGCTGTCCTGATCCACCATTTCTTTTTCCCGGCCAGCCTGCAAGTCGACATACCGATCCTTGCCGGCCTGATGATATTCATCCTCGCCTTCGCGCCTGCCACCCTCACCGGTGTCATCCCGTTCAAGAAACGACGCTGGATGCCGGTGCCTCACAAGAGGAAAGGCTGACGCGCTTTTAATAGAAGAAAATCCTATGAGTAGAAAAATCCTAGTCTGCACCAGGGGCAAAAAGTGCCCCAGGAAAGGCAGTTGCGAAATTTATGATCTAGTAAAAGATAACGCCGGTCCGGATACCACGGTGGTCGGCTCCAAATGCCTTGGCATGTGCAAACACGGACCTTCCGTGGTGGTCATGCCCGGCAAACTCAAGTTCAAAAAGGTTTCCAAATCAGAGGCGAAAACAATAGCCGCTGGGGAGTACTCAACTTCCGGGAAGCCCGCATCTTCAGGGAAGCCTGCATCTTCTGACAAAAAGAAGAAGAAAAAGAAGTCCAAGAAAAGCAAAAAGAAAAAGGACTGAACTTACCATGGCATATCTAATTTTGATAACGATAGCGACTATCCTGCTTATTAGATTCTTTCCGAGGTCAAAGAAGGCGACCGGAGCGACACTTTATAGCGCCGGTCCACTATCCGTCGAAGACCCTCTGAGGGAAGAGTTGTTTTCAAACTTGCAGGGCAACATCCTGTCAGGTCATGGCAGAAACTTTTCTGCCCATGTTTTTATTAGCTTCTCCAGAGATCAAAAGGCTTCCCGCGCCTGGCTGAAAAGCCTGGCTGGAGCGTATGCGACCTCTTTCAAAGACCAACAGCAAAGCGCACTGGGATACAGAAGCGCGAGCCTGGACGGTGGACTGTTCGGACATCTGGCTCTTTCAGCCCGTGGCTATCTTGCTCTAGGATTCAAAGAGACATACCTTCCCCGGGGTCTTAGCGTAGATCCCCTGGACCGCAACAAAGAAAACGATGTTTTCCTCAGCGGCATGAAAGGACGGGCAAGGTATTTGCTGGACCCATCCATCGATGAATGGGAACCACCTTTTCAAGAAGAGATCCATCTTCTTCTGTTGCTCGCCTCGGACAACAGAGCCGAGTTGGAGCAAGCGCTAACGCGAGTGCTTGAGGACGCAAGCCAAAATTCCATGGTGGTGCATACGGTGGAAAGGGGAGAGACCTTGCTCAAGCAGCTCGACCCGGAAGATCCCCAATCCGTTGTTCACGTGGAACACTTCGGCTATGTAGACGGGCGCAGCCAACCGCTATTTCTGGAAGAGCAACTCGAAAAGGAAAGAGCCTCGGGTGGCATATCGAACTGGGATCCGACCGCGCCACTGAATCTGGTTCTAGTGACCGATCCCTTCGGGCGGACCGAAAACAGCTACGGAAGCTTTCTTGTATACAGGAAGCTGGAGCAGAATATCCGGGGCTTTAAAAAAGCCACCCGCCAACTGGCCGGTGAACTTGGTATCAGCCCGGAGCTAGCAGGCGCTATGGCAGTCGGTCGATTCAAAGACGGCACTCCGGTTGTCCTGGAAGACAAGCCAGGGCGGACGGATGTACCGAACAATTTTGATTTCAGCCAGGACCCCCAGGGAAGGCGTTGCCCCTTTCACTCTCATATAAGGAAGACAAATCCCCGGGGTGAGGCTGTCGGATTCGAAACCGGAGACGAAAGCCTGGAGATGGAAAAACGCCATAGAATTGCCCGAAGAGGAATCCCCTATGGCGGTCCTCTTCAAGAAAGCGACGATCCGGAGAATCTGCCGGAAGAAGGCTCAGGGCTGCTGTTTCTCTGTTATCAATCAGATATCAGGGAGCAGTTTGAATTCATTCAAAGACGCTGGAGCAACAACCCTTACTTTCTACAACCCCAGAAAGACGAGGATTCGGACTACGACAAGACCGGTCTTGATCCTCTAATCGGGCAGCCGCATCCGACCAGCCCCAACGCCGCCCGGGCTCCCGAAAACTGGCCTGGCGGCTGGGGGAAAGAGACGGTAAAGGTAGATACATCTTTTGCCGGATTCGTGAAGATGCTGGGCGGGGAATACTTCTTCGCTCCGTCTCTGAGCTTCTTCGAATATCTCTGACAGAGCAATCAGCCATGAGACCAAAATGATTTCTGAGAAACCGCATCGGAGCTTCCGGTCAATCCGGTATTTCCGGCGGTTTCTTTTTCTCACACACGTTTTACTACTGCCTATAGTTATTAAACAAACAGGGGTTGAATGAAACAAGACCATAAAACCGGTTCTGACACCACAACCCCGGGTGGGGGATCTGCAACCCCCACCGGGGGTTACGGACATATGGCTGCGCGAACCCTTGATTTCATAGCCTTTTCCTGAGATCTCTATCAGGCCGAGCCCGGAAAAAAGCCACCATCTAAAACAGAGCGGGTACTTACAAAAATCTGTAGAGAAGCTGAAGATTATCAGAGAAGTAGAAATGTAATAAGCACTAAAGAGAAGCTAGGGAAGATATAACTACTGCACTGTTTTTTGGAAAAGAACCCGACGTACTTCCATTGAGAAATAAAACTTCCTTCCTACCCCCTCTGTCTAACGACGGATCGGAAAAGGTGTCCGCGAAGTTTACTGCTCATCTTTGAAAGTATGAACGGTTAACAGGCTCAATCCGATTTATCCAGACCTTATTCAAATAGAGGTCTGTTTTAAGCATCCGAACAAAAACTCAAAATCCTCAAGTGGAGCAATATTATGCACAACCACGATCACATGCATGACGCCATGGGAGGAGCACTGGTCGCTCCTGAATGGCTGATTCTCTCTCTTTCAGCGCTTTTCGCCCTGGGCGCCGCTTTCTACCTCTACCGACTTTTCTTCCGGGACCAGGTCAGGGCGGCCACCGGTTATTCCGACTGGGAAAACGAGGTCGGTCACGGTCTCTGCATGCTCGCCATGGCCGGCGCGATGGCACCGGCTGCTTTGCAAGCACCACCGATGGTGTGGGTCGTCAGCCTCTGCGCAGCAGGAGCCTGGTTTATTGTCCGGGCACTGACCTGGGGAAAAACACTGACTTACAACAAAGCCTGGTATGACTGGGTCCATGTGGGCATGCTCTTCGGCATGGCTCTCATGTTCGTCCACGTCAACCTCGGTCTGATCTTTACGGCTCTTCTCCTGGCTTTCTGGGGATGGTTTACATCATATTACGCTTATCAAGTATTCCTCGACCTTAAGAACCCAAAGGTCTTCTCTCTGGGAGCAGACTTCGCCCACTTCGCCATGGGCCTGGTCATGTTCCTCATGACCCTGTTCCCGTCCATGCTGATGCCTATGCACGGCCAGCACGGCGGACACATGCACCACGACCACACCCAGGTAATCGAAACCATCGACGACTCCGCCATTTGCAAGTCCGGTGGCAATGTCTCCCTGGCCGACGACAGCTCTTTCGACGCTTACCTCTCAGCCACAGCGGCTTCATCGGGCCCCGTCTTCGTTATGTTCCAGGGCAAGTGTGACAAATGCGCGGCGGAGGTGCCGGTGTTTCAAGAGGTGGCAGACAAATATCAGGGCAATGCGAACTTCGTCCGCCTGCGTCTAGCCGACTCCCCTGAGGTGGCCGACCGTTATGGCGTCACCGAATGCCCCTGCATTCTCTGCATCAAAAACGGTGCCCTGGCGCAGAATCGTCTCACCGACTCTGCCGAGGCGGTCGACATCGAGGCATTCGTGAAGGCAAACTTGTAAATTTCAGCTTCGTTTCCGGAATACGGAGACGGCTTCGTTCGGAAGTCGTCTCCGTTTCTTTAGGATTTCAGAAAAATTTCTGAAATTCCGACAGAACGATGACAAACTGGCAAACGAAATCCGAAGGTAAATGCCAATGAGTAAATGCCAAAGCAAGAATAGTTGTGGCTGTTCGGGATCTTCCCCCCAGACCACAGTTTTACTGGAAGAGAGACCGCTGGCTATCGACCCTGTTTGCTCCATGAAAGTAAACCCGACTAGAGCGGCTGCTTCTTACGAGTTCGAGGGAACCACTTACTACTTCTGCCATCCGGGCTGCAAAACAAAGTTCGTCGGCAAAGAGACTTACTATTTAAGCGGTCAACACAAGATTGATGCTGAAAGAAAAGCCGCCGAAGCGCCTGCCGGCACCATTTACTTCTGCCCGATGCACCCTGAAGTCCAGGCGGAAAGAATGGAAGATTGCCCAAAATGCGGCATGGCTCTGGAGCCGGTCGGAGGTTCCGATGACGGTACCGACCCTGAGCTGGAGGATATGAGCCGCCGACTGAAGTTTGCTCTCTCTTTCACCGCCCCCCTGGTGATTGTCTCCATGGGCAGCATGATTTTGATGCCCTGGATCCATGAGCATTTGAACCACGAACTCCTCAATCTTGTACAGATGTTCCTGGCGATTCCGGTGGTTTTCCTGAGCGGTTCTGTGTTTTTCAAACGGGCCTGGCAATCTGTTAAAAACAAAAGCCCCAACATGTTCACCCTCATCGGAGCCGGCGTAGGAACGGCTTTTCTCTACAGCCTGGTCGTCTCAATTATGCCCGGCTTACTGCCAGATTCATTGATGGGACATGGTGGCGTGCCCCATGTCTACTTCGAGGCATCGGCGGTTATTATCACCCTAGCCTTGCTGGGACAGGTCCTAGAATGCCGCGCCCGGGCAAAAACCACCGAAGCGATAAAGAATCTTGCGGCGATGGCCCCGGAGACAGCCATTCGAGTGGAGGATGACGGCACCGAGATAGAACTCAAACTTGAGCATGTACGAGTAGGCGATGTGCTCAAAGTAGTTCCCGGCTCAAGAGTCGCCCTGGACGGAACAATCTTATCAGGCTCCAGCTCGGTGGATGAATCCATGATCACCGGCGAGCCGATCCCAAACACCAAGACCGCTGGTGATACCGTTATCGGTGGCACAACGAACGGACTGGGCACCTTTCACTTCCGTGTGGAAAGAGCGGGAAAGGACACCGTGCTGGCTCGAATCATCGCCCTGGCCAAAGAAGCTCAGTTGACCCGAGCCCCGATTCAGTCTTTAGCCGACAAAGTCTCCGGCTACTTCGTACCGGCGGTGGCAGCTATATCTTTGCTGACCTTCCTGACCTGGTTTTTCATAGGTCCCTCGCCGGCGCTTATCTATGCTCTGGTCAGCGCCGTCTCCGTGCTGATCATCGCCTGCCCCTGCGCTCTCGGTCTGGCGGCTCCTATGTCCATGACTGTCGGCATCGGCGAAGGAGCCTCGGCGGGTATTCTTACCAGAGAAGCCAGGGCCCTGGAAGTTCTCACCACCGTCGATGTTGTCGTTCTCGACAAAACAGGTACCCTCACAGAAGGAAGACCTGTGGTGGATATGGTGATCCCCGCCACCAACCTGAGCGACGACGATCTTCTCCAACTGGCAGCCAGCGCCGAAGCGGGAAGTGAACATCCGCTCTCAAAAGCGATTCTGGAGGCCAACAAGAGGTCCCTGGTTCACCATAGCGAATTCAGCGCTATTCCCGGTCTGGGCATTAGCGCTGTCCTGGAAGGAAAGACGGTCCTTGTCGGCAGCCGGAAACTGATGCGCTCAAACAGTATCGCCTGCGATATCATCAACAACACCGAAACCAGCAAATCCACCGGTTATACCGCGATTTATGTGGCGGTGGATAGTCAGCTAGCCGGAGCGATTCTGGTAAAAGACAGGATTAAGGCAAACGCTGCTTTCTTAATCGAGAAGTTGAGTCATCTCGGCAAGAAAGTTGTGGTGCTCAGCGGCGACGATGAAGCCACAGTCAAAAAGGTAGCATCGGAGCTTGGCATCGAAGAAGCCCATGGGAGCATGATGCCGGAGGAGAAAGCTGCGTTCATAAAAGATTTGAAAGAGAGCGGACACCACCGGGTCGCCATGGCTGGTGACGGAATAAACGATGCCCCGGCTCTCGCCCTGGCCGACGTCGGCATCGCCATGGGAGACGGCAGCGACATCGCCGCGGATAACGCAGACCTGGTTCTCGTCAAAGGAGACCTGGGAGGAATTATCCGTGCCTTCACCCTCAGCCGGGCGGTGATGGCAAACATAAAGACTAATCTCTGGCTGGCATTCGGCTACAACGCCCTGGCCATTCCCATAGCCGCTGGATTACTCTTTCCCATATTCGGCCTGCTGCTCAATCCCATGATGGCAGCCCTTGCCATGAGCCTCAGCTCGGTCTCCGTGATCGCGAACTCTTTGAGGCTCAGGAGGCTGAAACTGAAGAGCTAAAAGTTCAGCTCGAAGCTAAAGTTCATATCAATTCAAACGGGAAGCGTGACAGCGCTTTCCGTTTTTCTTTGAGGAGTTCAAGATAATGACTGAAACAAAACCTCTACTGCTGAGACCGAATAAAAGCCGCCTCGCTGAGAAACTACTTGCCGATAAGCGCATGGTTAGAGAGCTGGTCAATGGCCTCGGCAGCCCATTAAATGTTTTGTTGCCTGATGCACTATCTGGCAATCTATCCGAATTCAGAGAGGTTCTCTCCAGGCACGGGGTCGAGTCAGACATCTACTTCGCCCACAAAGCCAGTCGCTCCACGGCTATCGTGCGCCAACTCGCTCGCCTTGACCTGTGTCTCGACGTGGCGTCATCCGAGGAGCTTCGTCACGGATTAGCCTGTGGATTTGCCGGTACGAGAATGGAAGCCACCGGTCCGAAAAATCGGGAATTCTTGAAGCTCCTGGTCCAGCACGGAGTGACCATAAATCTTGATAGCGAAGAAGAGCTGGAGACCCTGCTCAAAATTCTACAGTCCCAGAGTCGCTCCGGAAAAACCAGGGTGCTTCTAAGGGTATCCGGATTTCGACAGAGCAATGGCTCCGGCAGACTGCTGGGCAAAGACAGCCGCTTCGGAGTACCGGTTGAAAAAATCCCTTCCTTGCTTATTCGCCTTGAGGAAGTCCATGAGAAGGTCGAGTTCCTCGGATTCTCCTTCCATCTCGATAGCGTCAGTCTGGAAGATCGGCTGGAGGCGATAGACCGCTGTGTTACTTTATTCGAAGAAGCCCTGGAATTGGGACTCTCTCCCACCGTTCTCGATATCGGAGGGGGGTTCCGGGTCAGCTATCTTAAGCACAAAGAAGATTGGGACAACTATGTCTCCGCTTTGAAAGAAGCGGTCCTGGGAACGCGTCCATCCCTCACCTGGCAGAATGCGGCATTTGGGCTAAGCGTCGAGAAGGGAGTGCTGAGAGGCAACCTGAACTCCTACGAGTTTTATGAACCTCGACCCGGCGCGAAATTCCTGGATGACCTGCTCTCTGCTGAGCTTCCTTCCCTGGGCGGACAGAGCCTGGGTGACTTTCTCAAAAGCAACATGATCCGCCTCTGGCTCGAACCGGGTCGGGCAATTCTGGATCAAGCCGGAATTACTTTTGCCACCGTATACGGCACCAAAGAATCCGGCTCCGGCAAGAAACTGGTGCTTCTCAATATGAAGCGCTCCGATCTAGCCTTCTTAGATCAGGAGTTCTTTCAGGACCCTATCGTTCTCTACAACCGCGATCCCCCGGCAAGTAAAGTGCCACAGGCCGGAGCTTTCTTCGCAGGCAACCTCTGCCTGGAATCCGATCTGGTGCTCAGGCATATGACCTTTCTGAAACGCCTGCCCCGGGAAGGTGAAATCGTCGCCTTTCTGAACACCGCGGCCTATGCCATGGATTTTTCAGCCACCGACTCGATAATGCAGCCCCGCGCGCGCAAAGTGGCAGTTTATCAAAATCCGGACTCATCATCCGGTTCACTTCGCTGGACCCTTGATGAGAACTACGATCCTAGTTGATGACAGGAGATAGAAATGCTTGTAAAAAGTACAGCGGACCTGATAGGCCGCACCCCATTACTTGAGATAGACCCTGCCGTGCATGGTCTTAAAAAGATTCGTCTCTTCGCCAAACTTGAACACCTCAATCCGTTCGGCTCTATTAAAGACAGAAGCGCTCTAGGAGTACTTGGCGACGACCTCGCTCGCATCAGCGACGAAAAACGCACCGTGGTGGAATCATCGAGCGGCAACATGGCTAAAGCCCTCTCGGTTCTTTGCGCCATGAGCGGTGTGCCTTTCCGAATTGTTTCAAGCAAGATCCAGGTCGGTGAGGTCAAACAGATTCTCCAGCTCCTGGGAGCAGAAATCGAGGAGCTACCCGCACTTTCAGCCTGCCCGGATCCAAGCGATCCCAACAATCCGGTGGCTTACATCGACAGGATGGTATCAGCCTCTCCGGACAAATACCACCATACTTCTCAGTTTACCAACGACCGCAACAGGCAAGCCCACTTCGACGGCACCGGTCCCGAGATACAAGAAGACGCTGGTCAAATCGACTATTTCTTTGCCGGACTCGGCACCACCGGCTCCTCAAGAGGTGCCGGAGAATATCTCAAATCGAAGAACAAGAAGCTCAAAACCATCGGCATCGTCGCGCCCCGGGGAGAGTCTCTGCCCGGCATCAGAAGCGCCGATGAGATGTTCGAGGTCGGTTTGTTTGACCGCAGCTTCTATGATGAAATCCTGGAGATCTCCACAGAAGAAGCCCTTGATGCCATGCTGGTTCTCATCCGGCAACTCGGTGTCCTGGCCGGCCCCACCAGTGGTGCCAACTTCGCCTCTGCTCTCAAATATTTGAGAAAGCTCGACAGGAAACTCAAAACAGAAGTGAAAGCAGCCTTTATAGTCTGTGACCGGGTCGAATGGTACCTCTCCTATATTCGCAAACATCGCCCGGAAATCTTCGGAGTAAGAAGCCGTCAACAGGAGAACTCCACTGTTTCAAAGTCAGAAATAGACTCAGCCAGCGAGATTAGCGTAAGCGAATTCGAGACCTGGAAGAAAGATGCTGCCATGCCACTGATCGTGGACATGCGCGGAGGACTGGCATTCAAAGCAGGACATATTCCTGGCTCCATCAACATTCCTCAGGACAACCTGGAAGAGATGCTGCAGTGGGGCGCCCCGTTCTCAAACAACCACAAAGTCCTTCTGGTTTGCCCCACCGGTGACCATTCCAGACGGTTCGCCGCCATCTTTTCAAAACTAGGAATCGATGCCACTAGCTTAAAAGGCGGCTTCATCTCCTGGAGAGACAAGAAAGGCAACCTTGAAAGATCCGGCTCCACCTCAGGCAAGGTGAAGAAAAGGAGTTAGGTTATGGCAGCAAAGTCAGCGACAGAGAGGACCGACTGGCAAAAAGTTCGGTCCTCGTTTCCTTTCTTCAAGCGCAATCCCGGCACTATCTTTCTAGATAGCGCCTCCACCACCCAGAAGCCTGAATCGGTCCTTCGCGCCATCTCCACCTTCTATAGAAAGGACTGCGCCAACGCCGGCAGAGCCACCTACGGTCTATCAACCCAGTTGGCATCAGAGATTGAAGCGAGCCGCAATAAGGTAGCCGAGTTCATCAACGCGGATCCTGATGGTCTTGTTTTTACCTCCGGAGCAACCGAAAGTTTGAACACCGTGGCTCTTGGCTGGGGTCTGACAAACCTGGAGGACGGTGACGAGATCATGCTTTGCATGGAAGATCATAAGTCCACGGTACTTCCCTGGCTCAATCTCAAAACCACACTGGCCAGGCTGGGCAAGGAGATCAAGATTGTTCCATTCAAGATTCACAGGGAAGGAGATTACGACCTCAAGGACTTAGCTTCCCGGGCAAGTGAGCGAACCAGATTAATAGCTCTAACCCATGTGCACCATCTCTACGGCATGGACATGGAGGTAGAAGAGATACGCTCAATAGTGGGCGCTGATGTGTTGATCTCCCTGGACGCCTGTCAGAGTATCGGCCACCGAGAAGTAGACGTTCAATCCCTGGGAGTGGACTTCCTCTCCTTCTCGGGCCACAAAATGTTTGCTCTCAACGGAATCGGCGCGCTCTGGATAGGTCCTAAAGTGAGGGACAGAATGCTGCCTCTGAAGCCGGGAGGTGGGCTCAATGACAAAGAAGGCGAAGAAGGCCGTAGCTTGCGAGCCGCCTATGAGGGAGGCACAGCAAACATCCCGGGCATTCTCAGCCTTAAGAAAGCGATTCAGTTTATCGAAAGCCTGGGAATGGACGAGATAGAGGGCCGGATCCACAACCTGACCCGCAAACTCTACTTCTCCATAAAAGACCTTGAAGGAATACAATTTTCGCCAGGATTCGGGCAATGTGCCTGCCCCCAGGGCTTCGGCATCCTCGCTTTCCGATTCGAACAGGTTCCGAGCATAGATCTTGCTTTTGCCCTGGAGAGCGAAAACATATTGCTTCGCTCCGGAGACCATTGCCAGACCAGCGCCGGCGCAGGAGGAGATCAATATCTCCGGGTCAGTCTCCAGATCTATAACACCGAAGCGGAGATTGAAAATCTAGCAAGAGTACTTGGAGAAATCACCAGTTAACGTTTCACACAAAGCGTTTCAGGAGAAGAGATCACCCAAATAAAGGATGATCTCTTCTCTATTTACTAACTCCCTTTACTATCTATTATAGTTTTGCATCCCCGACACAGAAATTGATCAGATCGAGAATCCTGATCAATTTCTCAAAAACGCCAAAGCGCCCATAAACAGAGACTTATACCAGCATCCCCTGTCAACCTGAAGATCAATTCACCGCAAACATTTCTCAATAATATCAGGGCTATTCAAGAGAATCATGACACCTCCCAAGCCCGCATATCAGCCTTTTAGAGCCCGGCAATAGCGCATTTACTAGACTTATCCATAAATTGACTTTTTCTCTCCCCAGTTGCTAATTTTGTTTCCTCAGTTGAGAATCGCTTGCGTTCTTGACTAGCCGATTCCCACAAACCCGTCAAATAACGACCTTAATCGATACAACAAAGGCAGCCGGATATAGAGAATGGTTATAAACGAACAAGAACTCCAGCCCACCCAGGAAGAGATAGCAGTCGACACCAGCGCCGCCGGCGTCAAAACCAGCTATCTCAAGAGCAAGAATGAAGCTATTCTGGATGCCATTGACGATATTCTCGAAATCAAATTCCTTATAGAGGATATTGAAAGAGAAGAAGAGAGAATCGCCCAGGATGAATCGCGGTCTACCTACGAATTCAAAAGTCCCTGGTGCTCGCCTTCCACAGAGAAGGCTTTAAAAAGTCTAAAAGCAAAACTTGATCGTAACCTGGACACCATAGAAAGAATGGCCCGGTTTTCCCAGGAGAAAGATCTTGAAGAGATCCTCCAGGCTGTTCGCAAAGACTTCCTGGAAATGAAAGCCCACCTCCGGGAGGGTTACAAAATCAAAGGCGCCCTTCTCTGCGCCCAGGACTGGCAGAGCCCAATTTACGCGGCATCTTATCCGCTCACCGGCAATAGACTGAGCCACAAGATTGAAGAGCATGTACTGGACTACAAAAGAGACGGTCATTTAGACTCAGCAGCCTACGAAGAAGGATTCATCACCGAATATCTCAGCCACCTGGGGTCCGATCGAATTCGCTCCTATCTGACCAATAGCGGCATGGCAGCATTTTCAACAGTGCTCCACTGGTTACGGGATGAGATCAAGGTTGCAGGCAACGCGCTTGCCGTCACCCCGATGTACTTCGAGAACATCCACCTGGCCAAGGCATTTTTCCCAGCCCTTGAAGAGCTAAACACCCAAACCGACAGCACTCCTTTAATAAGCCACCTGCGCAAAAGTCAGCCGGGAATCATCTTTGTGGATGCCGTCACCAATTGCGGTACCGTCCTAAGCCAGGATCTTGATTTGATAATGACCTGGGCCAGAGTTGAAACATCAAAACCAACCACCATCGTCATAGATACAACCTGCATGCCCGCCTCTCTACTGCCAGAGGGATTCCTGAAAAATCTACCGGAACATGTCTCCGTGGTAATTGTAGAATCTCTGGCCAAACATCATCAGTTCGGCATGGACGCCGTAACAGGAGGCATCATCATCCTGGACGGAGAAGAGCATCTGCACAAAAGCTTCAAACCGACCAGAGCGCGCCTGGGCACCAATATATCCGACAGCAGCGCCGGCAGCTTGCCTCGACCCAATAGAGAAAGACTGGAACGCCGCCTGAGAAGACACTCCAAAAACATGGAGCGCGTGGGCAGAGAGTTGGAAAGACAGATCCAACTACACCAGGGAATATTCAACGCCATATCCTGGGCGGACAAAGGGCAGGATAACGCGGACTGGTTCAGAAGCCCGATCATGTCGGTGAGCCTCTGTCCCGAATTCCAGTCGGTATGGCACTATCAAGAATTTGAAAACAAGGTCCACGAACTGGCAAGCGAAATGAATCTACCGGTCGCCTTCAGCACCAGCTTCGGATTCGATGTATCAAGATTGTATGTTACAGCCCCTTCCACAGATTTCGAGCCGCCGTTCCTCCGGTTCTCCATAGGAACGGAAAATCAATTCCAGATTGACAGGCTCCTAACCGTGATAAGCATCGCCAGCGAGCAGCTTGCGGCTGGCTGGACCCTCAGAGGCAAGGTTGTGCCGGTCAACATAAGACCGATCAAATTCCACAGCACTGCCACCAGACAGGAGCCGACCGTCACCCAGGCGCACAACTCCGTGTACTCCGGAGAAAACAGCCTCAAAGATTACCTGAATCCGGAGAATTATCAGCCCACACCCCTGGTTGAACTGCCGGGAGATCTGAATCCTTATACAGAGGATGGCGTAAGAATCTTCGCCAAGTTCATGCCCCTGGTACCCTTGATGAATATCAAGTCCATACCGGCGTTCTCTATGCTCTCCAACGCTGCCGCCCGGGGAGATCTTGATAGCGTCAAAAACGTGATCGAAAGCTCTTCTTCAAACACGGTCATGTCCCTTTCCGTAATCGCCAAGCTATTTGGTATTGATACCACATGCGCCATCGTGGATCACTCCCTCGCCCCCGGCCTGGAGCGCATGCTGCGTCTCTTCGGCATAGAGCTATATAAACATCCCTCGCTTGGCCACGAACTCTTCGGCAAAGTCAAACCGAGAAGAGACAGAGCGGAATCCATGGGCGCGCGAGAAGGCTGGTTCAACCCCAATCAATACAGCAATCCTGATAATCCGGAAGGTTTTGCGAAGCATCTTGCGCCGCAAATATGGGAACAGACCCGGGGCAATCTGGATATCATCTCTCTGGGACTGGGTACCTGCGGCACCATGGTCGGCCTCACCAGCGACTTGAAGCAAAGAAAACCGGATCTCGACATAATCGCCTGCTGCCCGGCACCAGGCCAGGCGGTTCCCGGTCCCCGGGAAGAATGCCTGCTCAAAGATGTCACCTTCGACTGGCAGAACATTGCCAGCGCCAGGGTCGACCTGGAAGCAAAAGAGAGTTTTGCCGCCAGCACCAAACTTCTAAGAAGAGGCATTATGGGCGGACCCAGCTCCGGGATGAACTATGCCGGACTGCTCAAACACTTAGAATCCTTAAAAACCGAGGGCAAACTCTCGGATATGGTGAAAAACAGCAAGGACGGCAAACTATCCAGCATATTCCTCTGCTGTGATTCGCCCCTGCAACACATAGATGAATATTTCGAAGTCCTGGACGAGAGCAACTTTCCGCCTGTACATCCGGTGAAAGAGGAGGATCTCCATTGAGAAGATGGACATAAGCATACCCCAGCGAATCTCAGTCAAGGCACCACCGTTAAGAGCAAAACTCGCCCCCTGGATGGAATCGGTTCTTCTCCAGGACTGGTCCGGGACAAAACAGTGGCTGGAAAACCACGGCTCCCCCCTGCACCTGACCGTCCTTTCCGAATTTGAGAAAAACATAGACTTACTAAAACGTCCCATGCTCGAAAGAGGCCTGGAAGGAGAACTTTTTTTCGCCAGAAAAGCGAATAAACTGCCCTGGTTTGTCAAAAGAGCAGGAGAAAAAGGCATCGGCGTCGATACAGCAAGCCTTACCGAAGTAAAAGAGACTCTTGCCCTGGGTGTACCGGCGGAAAAAATCGTGGTAACAGCCATAGGCAAGACCAGGGCCCTGGTCGAGACTGCCATAAAAGAAGGCTGCCTTCTGGTTATAGACAATGAAGACGAATTCAATCTCATCGCCGGATGCGCCGCAAGGGTTCGAAAAGAGGCTCGCATAGGCTTACGCTTTGCCGGCTTCCAGACAAGAGAGAGAGTTATCCAGAGTCGCTTCGGCTTTCCCATAAAAGACGCCCGGGATCTGGCCAAAAAAGTCCATAAAACAGAATGGCTTAAACTGGAAGTCTTCCATGCCCATATCGACAAGTACGATCCTGAAGAGAGGGCAGCAGCAGCCTTTCAAATGATTAAAGTGATTGACGACCTGGGCGAAGACGAAATAGAGATAAAAAGTCTGGATCTGGGTGGCGGCATTCTCATTAACTACCTGGAAGATGAATCCCAGTGGGATGAATATTTGAAGCAACTCAAAGCGGCTGTGCTCGGAGAATCCCCGTCCTTCAATCTCAATCAAGATGGGCTTGGATTCTACAAAGAAAACGGAGAGTTGAAAGGCGAAGCGGATCTCTATCCGTTCTTCAACAAGATTCCCAAAGAAAAGTTTGTGGCGTCCATTTTAGATCAAGTCGATCCCGGAGACAGCAAGGCGGAACCGCTGCACACAAAGCTCCAGGAGAGGAAACTGAAGATCTCCTTCGAGCCGGGCAGAGCCCTTCTCGACAACACAGGAGCCTCACTCCTGGAAGTAGCTTTTCGCAAATTCGATACCGCCGGCAATGCTCTTGTCGGAGTGGCGGCCAATCGCATGAATCTAAGACCTTTCAGAGCCGAGTTCTGCCTGGACCCGCTTTTACTTTCCCGGGGAGGAAGAGACCAACTCGACAAAGGAGCATTCATAGCCGGATGTCTCTGCTCCGAAAGCGATTACATTTTCAAAAGAAGATTGAACCTTCCTTACATGCCGGAAGCCGGTGACATTTTCCTGGTTCCGAACACGGCAGGCTATCTTGCCCACCATATGGAGATAGGCACCCACGGAGACCCCTTGCCGAAAAATCTCCTTTTGGACGAAAAGACACTCGAAGTAATGGATACAAATTGATTCTGACAGGAAGATCATGAGCGACAGAAAGAAAAAGTTCAAATTGATAGACGGCAAGGCCGGCGAGGGCAATGACCAGATTGACCAACCGGTAGCCCTGGTCACCGGAGCCGGCAGAGGTATCGGTCGCGCCTTGCTTCAAGAGCTGCTCTCCAGGGGCTATCTAGTAGTGGCAGTAGTCCGCTCCATCAAAGATGTTCGGGAACTCTTCACCCTGGACCCCAAAAACATTTTGCCGATTCGCTGCGATATAACCGAGCCTTCAACAGAGGCGACCCTGAGGGAATTTCTCGATGGGCAAATAGAAAAGATCGATTTACTAGTTAATAACGCAGGTCATGGAGCATCCGGATTCGGCATTGAAGGTCTAGACATAGACGAATTGAGCAGACTCTTCTCCGTTCATTGTTTCGGACCGATAAGAATAGTGAAAGCCTGCCTGCCGTTTTTAAGAAACGCACCGCATGCGGTGGTTGCCAATATCTCATCTCGGTTCGGCTCCGTCGAATGGGTCTCAAGCGGCACGGTTCCCAACGACCAGTCCACCTACTCTTACAGAATCGCCAAAGCGTCTTTGAACATGTTCACCTGCTGCCTGGCCGATGAGCTTAGCGCTGACGATATCAAAGTGATATCGGTTGACCCCGGCAAAGTAAAAACCCGCTTCGGTCCCATAGACGCGGACACGGAGCCGGAAGATTCCGCAAAAGCAATCCTGAATTTGATAGACAACAACACTGAAACCGGAATATTTCTACACGCAAAGGGAGATAGATTACCATGGTAGAGAGAACTTGGGCTGTAAAACAGAAAAACGATCCCCTGGTGGTGCCTTCTTTTGAGACCATCAGCTTTTCACTTCCCACCATGGAGAGCTGGGAAGAGCTGCTTGCCGGCAAGCAAGACGGCTGGGTATATTTGAGCGACGGCAATCCGACCCTGGCCGCGCTGGAGAGGCTCCTCTCGAACATTCAAGGAACCGAAACCTGCTGGGTAACAAGCACCGGGAAGTCGGCTATTGCCGCAAGTCTACTGGCTCTCTTAGAAAGTGGAGATCATATGATCATCCTCAAAGAGGGTTACAAATCCACCAGGTTATTCGCCGAAGGAATTTTGCAGAAATTCGGAGTTGAGATAACCATGATCAGTATTGATGAGCTTGACACCCTCACCAGCGCTATAAAACCAGGCAAAACAAAACTCATGATGCTGGAGTCTCCCACCAACCCCATGACCCGGGTTGTGGATCTAAAAAAGTGCTGCGCCATAGCAAAAGAACACAACATCATAACCGTGCTGGACAACTCCTGTGCCGGTTTCCATCAACATGGAGACGTACCGGTGGACGTCATAGTTCACAGCCTCTCTAAATTCGCCTCCGGAGTCGGTGACGTCATGGGCGGTGCCGTTATGGGCTCGGCGGAGATGGTCAAAAAGATCAAAAACACCAATGTATGGAACTGCGATGCCCTGAGTACCCATGCCGGGGTTGAACTGTGGAAGAGCATGCAGACCTATCAACTAAGAACCGAACGCCAGGCTTCATCAGCCCTTGCCATAGGCAAATTTCTGGAATCTCACTCTAAAGTTGATAGAGTTCTTTATCCTGGACTTGAAAGCCATCCGGATCACGAAATAGCCAAGATCCAGATGAAAGATTTCGGCTGTGTTCTCGCCTTTGACGTAAAGGGAGGAGAGAAAGAAATGCGCACGGTTCTGGACAGACTCAACAGCTTCAAGATCGCCTTCGGAACCGGCTTTACCCAATCCATCGCCAACCCTGCGTGGTTATTCTATGCTCGCAGCTTCCCGGAAGCGCAAACAGGACATTCT
>MDTD01101899.1_pt1 | contig 17876 bp, 14 predicted proteins | sample 811221 | NCBI WGS metagenome assembly MDTD01 (sample SAMN05326646, study PRJNA326480) | marine metagenome | isolation source: seawater | place: Pacific Ocean: South West | collected 2011 | reverse complement strand
CACGGCCGCCGCCGTGATCGTCGGCGGGCTGACGCGCCGCGGCCTGCGGGTTGCAGGCGGCAAGCTGACCGGCGTTTCACTGCGCCGCGACATCCTGCAGATGGCCGATGCCGGCGCCGATCCGGTCAGCCTGTTCACCGATTTTGGCGTGGTGACCTCCAGCCCGGAGAACGCTCCGCCGACCGCGCGCGCCATCCTCGCGCACCTGGCTGAATCGGAGCCTGATCTGATCGTGCTGGAAATGGGCGACGGCCTGCTGGGCACCTATGGCGTGCAGGCCATCCTTGACGCGCCGGACCTGCGGGCGGCGACGACTGCGATCGTGCTCTGCGCCCAGGATCCGGTCGGCGCATGGGGCGCACAGCAGCTGCTGGCCGATCGTCACGAGGCCCGCGCCTCGCTCGTCTCCGGACCGGTCACGGACAACCCGGTGGGCCGCGAGTTCTGCGAGAAGCAGCTGGGCCTCCCGGCGTACAACGCGCTGCTCGCTCCCGCCGAGCTGGTGGACGGCTGCCTCGATGCCCTGGAACTCCCGCGCGGCGCGGTCGCCGTGCCCTCCCCATGAGCAGCGCGGCGCACCCGCTGTTCCTGCTCGGAGCACGCGGCCTGCTGGCCGGCGAGTTTCTGCGCCTGCTGGATGGTCACCCCTGCCTGCGTTTGGCTGGCGCCTACGCGCGCTCGGCCGAGGGCGCTCTCGGCCAATCGCATCCGCACCTGGCGGGAGCTCTAGCCGCGACCCCGCTCGAGGAAGCGAGCGCGCTCGCGGATGCGCTGAAGACGACCGCGCAGGCCGGCGGCCCGGCCCCGGTCCTGCTGCTCGCGCTGCCGCACGGAGCGTCGGCGCCCTGGTGGGCGGAACACCGCGCCGCCCTGCAGGCCGCCTGCCCGGCGCTGGTCGTCGTCGATCTGTCCGCCGACTTCCGACTCGAATCGGCCGAGGCCTACCAGGCCAGCTACGCGCTGCAGCACCCCTGCCCGGATGAGTTTGGCCAGTGGATCTACGGTCTACCTGAACTGCACCCGGTCCCGGAGGGCAGCAAACGGATCGCGGTCCCCGGCTGCTTCGCCACGGCGATGCAGCTCGCGGTCGTGCCGATGGCCCGCGCGGCGCAGATCGAAGCGACCGAGCCCATCATCGTGCACGGCGTCACCGGCTCGAGTGGCAGCGGTGCCCAGGCCAAGGCCGGGACGCACCACCCGCACCGGGCGATGAACTTCCATGCCTACGGCCTGCAGGGGCATCGCCACGAAGCTGAGCTGCTGAGCCCGCGCAATGCCCTTCCGCAGGGCTGCGCGCTCGACTTCACCCCCCACTCCGCGCCGCTCAGTCGCGGCATCCACCTGCACGCGGTCATGCAGGCCAGCGCGCAGGCCGACGAGCAGCCGCAGGCCGTGCTCGAGACCTTCTGCGCCGATAAGCCCTTCCTCGAAGCGGTTCGCCAGGCCCCGCAGCTGCGCCACATCGCCGGCAGCCAACGCGTGCAGCTGCACGCCTACCGGCGCGGCAGGCTGCTGCACGTCCTGGTGGCTCTGGACAACACCATCAAAGGCGGCGCCGGCCAGGCGCTGCAGGCTCTCAACCTCGCTCTCGGACTCCCCGAAACGACTGCGCTTCCAAGCCACGGGCTTGGCTACTGATCATGCCGACTCTTCAGGAATATCCCGCGTACGCCCGGCTGCAGGGCAGCCTGCTCGGTGCCAGCGAAAGCCTGCTGTCCTGGAGCGACGGCCGCGAGCTGCTGGATCTCTACGGCGGCCACTGCGTCAACGCGCTCGGCGCCGGCGACCTCGGATTGGGCCGCGCGCTGGAGCGCCAATGGCAGCAGCTCAGCTTCGCGACCAATCTGGTGGATCATCCCGGCCGCGCCCCCTTCTACGAGGCCTGGCAGAAGCTGATGCCGGAGGGCGACTGGCAGGTCTTCGCCAGCAACAGCGGCGCCGAAGCCAATGAGAACCTGCTCAAGATGGCGCTGGCGGCCACCGGCCGCAGCCGAGTCGTCTGCTTCGAGGGCGGCTTCCACGGCCGCACCGCGGCGGCCGCCGCCGTCAGCGATGGAGCGAACGGCTTCCCGCTGACCCCTTTCGATGTGCTTCGTCTGCCGTGGGGCACGACGGCGGGCATCGACTCCAGCGTCGGCGCGGTGATCCTCGAGCCGATCCAGTCACTCGGCGGCGTGGTCGAGCCCCCGGCCGGCTTCCTCGAGGAGCTGCGCGCGCTTTGCGATGCCACAGGCGCCTGGCTGATTTTCGACGAGGTGCAGACCGGCCCGGGTCGCCTCGGAACGCCTTGGGCCTCGCAGCACTACGGCGTGATTCCGGATGCCTTCAGCTCGGCCAAGGGATGCGCAGGCGGCTTCCCGCTTGGCCTCAGCTTCGCCCAGAGCGAGCGGGCCGCGAGCGTGCCCGCCGGCTTGTGCGGCTCGACCTTCGGCGGCGCGCCGCTCGCCTTAGCGGCGGCGACCCATGTCGCACAGCGCGTGGCGCAGCCGGAGTTCCTCGATCACGTCAGCAAGCTCGGCCGCGCCTTCCACGGCCTCGTCGGCACCGGGCCGGTGGTCGGAGTCCGCGGCGTGGGCCTCTTGATTGGGCTCGAGCTCGCTCCGGGCCTCAGCGCCAAGGAAGCGCGCGACGCGCTGCTCGAACAGGGCATCCTGACCGCGACCTGCTGGAACCCGCAGGTGCTGCGCATCAGTCCGCCGCTGACGCTTGCCGGCTCGGCAGTGGGTCAGCTTGCTCAGGCGCTCTGTCATCTGCCCTACCCCAGCCCGGCAGGTTCCTGATGAGCACGACCACTCCTCTCGCCCCCGGGCTGGACCATCTCGGCAACTTGCCTGCCGCGGAGATTCAGCGGCTTGCCGATCGCGCCAACGCCCTGCGCACGGGCGCGGCCCCGCAGCGCTTCGCCGGCAAGGCGCTCGGTCTGTTCTTCCTCAATCCCTCGCTGCGCACCTCCGCGTCCTTCCAGCGCGCCGCGGCGCGCCTGGGCCTCGAGTTGGTCCAGCTCCGCGGAGATGGCGTCTGGGGGCTCGAGCATCAGGACGGCGTCGTCATGGATGGCACCACCGCCGAGCACCTGCGCGAGGCGGCCCCGGTCCTGGGGCGCTACGTGGATCTGCTGGCGGTGCGCGCCTTTCACGGAGCCGGCAGCTTCGAGGAGTGCCGTCAGGATCCGATCATGCAGGGCTTCCGCCGCTGGGCGGGGGTTCCGGTCATCAACATGGAATCCGCGCGCTGGCACCCCTGCCAAGCGCTGGCCGACTGGGCGACGCTGGATCAGCACGCGATCCCGAAGCGGGCCAAGTTCGTGCTGAGCTGGGCCTGGCACCCGAAGCCGCTGCCCCACGCGGTGCCCAACTCGACCCTTTGCATGGCGGCACAGCGCGGGATGGACGTCGTCCTGCTTTGCCCGCCTGGGCTGGAGCTGCACGACGAGGTGCTGGCCGAGGCCGAACAGCTGGCGACCACGCACGGCGGCAGCCTGACGGTCACGCATGATCGCGAGGAAGCCTTGCACGGCGCCGCCGCCGTCTACGCTAAGTCCTGGGGCAGCCAGCAGCACTGGGGTGACCTGGAGAGCGAGACGGCGTTCCGCGCCGCACTGCGCGACTGGTGCGTCACGCCCGCGTGGCTCGGCGATTCCGCGCGCTTCATGCACTGCCTGCCCATCCGCCGCAACGTGGTGGCGAGCGACGCCGTTCTGGACGGCCCGCAGTCGATTGTCCTGGATCAGGCGGAGCACCGCCTGCACGCTCAGACCGCCCTCTTGGAGAGCCTCCTGTCATGAAAGAACTCGTTCGCGCAGCCGCCCACGTGCGGTATCACCAGGGTGCCGTGATGGTGCTGAAAATCGGCGGGGCCTGCCTGCGCAAGCCGCGCTTCCAGCGCGCGCTCGCCGAGCAGATCGCCACCGTGCAGGCGCTCGGCGGCCGACCGGTCATCGTCCATGGCGGCGGCCCGCAGATTGACGTGGTGCAACGCAGCCTCGGCGAAGAACCGCGGATGGTCGACGGCCGCCGCGTGACCTCGCCGGTCGCGCTGCGCGCGCTGCGCATGGCCACCGCCGGCGAGCTGAACGGCGAGCTCGCCGCCGCGATCACCACCGCCGGCGCCAAGGCCGTGGGCGTCTGCGCCGCCGACGCCGGGATCGTGACCGCGCGCAAGCGGCCGCCGCGCGAGACCAGCGAGGGCGAGGTCGACTTCGGCGCGGTCGGCGACGTCGCCAGCGTTGATCCGGCGCCGCTGCTGGGCCTGATCGAGCAGGGCGTGACCCCGGTGGTCTGCCCGCCGGTCGGCGACGGCGCCGGCGGCTTCCTCAACCTCAACGCCGATACGCTGGCCGCCGCGCTGGCCTGTGCACTCGACGCCGCCAAGCTGGTGCTGCTGACGGGCGAAGCGGGGATCCTGGCCGACCCGGCTGATCCCGAGTCGGTGCTGTCGGTGCTGGGCCTCGCCACGCTCGACGCGCTCGAGCAGGAAGGCGCGCTGCAGAAGGGCATGAAGGTCAAGGCGGCTGCGGTGCGCGCGGCGCTGACCGGCGGCGTGCCCAAGGTGCACATCGTTTCGGGCGTGGACCCGGAAGCGCTGCTCGTCGAGCTCTACACCAACCACGGCTCGGGCACGCTGGTCACTGCCGACGAGCCGGCCCAGGCCCCGGCCCACGCATGAGCCTGCCCCACCTCGACGAGGCCGCGCAGCTGCTCGCCGAGCTGGTGCGGATCCCGAGCATCTCGGGCGACGAAGCCGCGGCCGCCGACCACGCCCAGGCCTGGCTGAGCGCGCGCGGCGTGGACAGCGAGCGCCTGGGGCACACCGTCGTCGCGCGTGTCGAGGGCAGTCAGCCCGGCCCGACCCTGCTGCTCAACTCGCACCTCGACACCGTGCCGGCCGGCAATCAGTGGACCGTCGACCCGCACGCGGGCGTCTGGCAGGACGGTCGGCTGACCGGCCTCGGCGCCAACGACGCCGGCGGCTGCGTGGTCGCGATGATGACGGCGACCGCGCGGCTCGCAGCCCAGCCGGATTTCGCTGGCACGCTGCTGCTGTCGCTGCACGCCGAGGAGGAAACCAACAACCGGGGTATGGGCGACTTCCTGGCTGCCTATGGCGCGCCGGACGCGGCGATCACCGGCGAACCCACCGGCCTGGACGTCGTGCGCAGCCAAGCCGGCCTGGCCGTCTTCACGCTGCAGTGGCACGGCAAGAGCTGCCACGCCGCGCACGTCGCGCGGGTCGAGCACGACAACGCGCTGCTGCGCGCCGCGCGCGAGCTGGCGACGCTGCCGGACTGGCTCCACCCCGGCGAGGAACATCCGCTGCTTGGGAAGTCGACCCTCGCCGTCACCGCACTGCACGCCGGCGGCCCGCACAACAAGGTGCCGGACCTCGCGGAAGCGCTCGTGGATGGCCGGCTGGTCCCGCCGACCACAGCGGCTGATTGCCTGGCGCAGCTGCAGGAGAAGCTGCCGAGCGCCGAGGTCGCGATCCGTTCGGAACGACTGGGCCCGATCGACACGCCGGAAGTCGATCAGCTGGTGCAGGTCGCGCTGGAAGCGGCCGGACGCTCGGAAGCGGTGGGCTCGACCACGCTTTCCGACATGGCGCTGCTCCCGCCCGGCGTGCCGGCGGTCAAGGTCGGCCCTGGGCAGACCGCGCGTTCGCACACTCCAGACGAGTACCTGCTCCTCGACGAGCTGGCCGCCGGCATCGCCTTCTACGAGGCCGTCGTCCCCGCCTGGTTCCAGGCCCTCCACCCGCAATCGATCTCGAGCTGATGACCGAACACCACCGCCCCATCTGGGATCGCGGCGAAGCGATCGACCCCGAGATGCTGTCCTACACCATCGGCGACGATTGGCTGCAGGATCAGCGCCTGGTCGAGCACGATATCGCCGGTTCTCTGGCTCACGTGGCCGGGCTGGTGCACGCCGGTCTGCTTGAGGACGAGGCCGGGCAACGCATCTCGAAGGGGCTGCGCGAGCTGCTGGACGAGTATCGGGCCGGGTCCTGGCAGCTCACCCCGGCCGACGAGGACGTGCACTCGGCGGTGGAGCGGTTGCTGACCGCCAAGATCGGCGAGGACGGCGGCCGCATGCACCTCGGCCGTTCGCGCAACGATCAGGTCACCGTCGACGTCCGGCTGTGGCTGCGCGCGGCGAGCGCCGACGCCATCGCGGCCACCGAGCAGCTCATCGCTTCGCTGCAGGAGCTGGAGTCAGCGCACGGCAGCCTGCCGCTGCCGGGCTACACCCACCTGCGCCGCGCCATGCCGTCCTCAATCGGCGATTGGCTGGGCGCGCACCGGGCCTCCTTCGCGGCCGACCTGGACGCGCTGCGGGACGCGCAGAAACGCGGCCGCTTCTGCCCGCTGGGTAGCGGCTCCGGCTACGGCATCCCGCTTCCGCTAGACCGCGGCTTCGTCGCCGAGCAGCTCGGCTTTGACGGCCCGGAGGAGCCCGTCACCGCGGTGCAGCATGGCCGCGGCCGCCCCGAGCTGGCCTACCTGAGCGCGCTCGAAGGCCTGGCGATCTCGCTGGGCAAGCTGGCCGCCGACCTGTGGCTTTATTCCAGCGCCGAGTTCGGCTTCGTCGTGCTGCCGACCGAGTTCACGACCGGCAGCAGTCTGATGCCGCAGAAGCGCAACCCGGACCTAATCGAACTCCTGCGCGCGCAGTGCCGCCAGGTCCTGGCCGACCGCGCCGCTCTGCTGGCCGTGATCCAAGATCTGCCCAGCGGCTACCACCGCGACTTCCAGCTGATCAAGCCGCCGCTCTTCCGCGGCCACGACCGCGCGCTGGCCTCGGTGCGGATCACCGCGCGCCTCGTGCCAGCACTACAGTTCGATACCGAGACCCTGCAGCAGGCCGCCGCCGACCCGCAGCTCGCCGCCACCGCCAAGGCTCTGCAAGCCGCCGCCGAAGGCGGCCAAAGCTTCCGCTCTGCCTATCGCGAAGAGGCTGGCTCCGAAAACTAGGGCAGCGCTCTAGCGAGCACGCTGAGAGCGCTGGAAAGCAAAGACTCCATCGCGAATTGCATGGAGCTGAGCAACTGCAGCGGAGCGCGCCCATGCAATGCGCTTCGTACTAGGCTTGCCTTCGTAGGGTCGAAACGAGCTTGCGAGTTCTTCCCAACTCGACTCGACCGCCATGCGATTTCGAGGACTCAACTCCAATCGATCGATGGAGTACCGGAATCTCCGAAGCTCTCCTAACTCATCGCGCCCGAGCCCTTCTGGCAGAGCCTCCACCTGCACAATCAACCAGTCCAGCGCGGCCAGGGGGTCAACAAGAGCCCAGAGGCCCCAAAGCTCGCCACAGCGACGCCCCCCCAGCACACTTGCATGAGCGGGCCCAAAGAGATCGACAAGGACCTGGGGATGCAACCCACGAAGGGAGTCCCGAAAGAACTGCCATTCCTCCGGCAATCGACAATCGTCAGCTTCCGGCAAGAATACATGGACAGCCTCCTGTCGAAGCTCGGGCACATGAAGGAGACCGACCAGCCAGTAGAACTCGCGTAAAAGCACCTCATCCCGTTGTCGCGGCCCCGAGCCTTCGCGGAGGGCGCCCCAGTCCTGAATTGCTTTGCGGTAGAGCGGCAAATGCTCGACCGACTTGGTTCCGTAGTGGAGACCAATCGTGGTCCAGCGGCCTCGGCGCTTCTCCAGAAATACCAGGCGCGACTCTCCCGGCTGATAGTCGGGGGGTTGCGGGCAGATGATGTTGAAGCTCGCAAGCACCGAGATGCGATCCCCTTCCGGATCACCGCGCAGGACTTCGAGAACACGCAGGTCCACCTGCGCGTCGCTAGGCCCCCATGGCCCGCCCCGTTCCTTCTTTCCATTGATGGACTCCACATCCACCACAGCGACCAAATCAGCGGTGTGCAACAACTCAAGCAGTGGAACCGGCGCAATCGGATAGACCAAAACTTCCTCTCCGTTGGCGTGAAGAGAAGCGCAATGCGCCAGAACGAAAACCGAGAGCAGACTTGCCATCTCCTTGGTCTAACGCCGAGCGTTAGGCCTGCATTTCACTTTTTGCGCCGTGAATTCTCTGTAGCACAGCCTGCGTAGGGAGAGAGGCTGCCGCTGCGACGCCGCTCCCGGCCGACTCGGAAGGCTAGGAAATCACGCCGTGCTTCTTGCCGACCTTGACGAAGGCGGCGACGGCGCGTTCGAGGTGTTCCTGCTCGTGGCCGGCGGAGATTTGGACGCGGATGCGGGCCTGGCCGCGCGGCACGACCGGGAAGCTGAAGCCGATCACGTAGATGCCTTCGTCGAGCATGTCGCGGGCCACGTCGGCGGCCAGCTTGGCGTCGCCGAGCATGATCGGCACGATGGCGTGCACGCCCTCCTTGATGGCGAAGCCGGCCTCGGTCATGGCCTGGCGGAACCACATCGTGTTGCGCTCCAGCTTGTCGCGCAGCTCGGTCGTGGCCGAAAGGCGATCGAAGACCGCGATGCTGGCGGCCACGATCGGCGGCGCGACCGAGTTCGAGAACAGATAGGGCCGCGAGCGGTTGCGCAGGGTGTCGACGATCACCTTGGAGGCGCTGGTGTAGCCGCCGGAAGCGCCGCCCAGCGCCTTGCCGAGCGTCGAGGTGATGATGTGCACCCGCCCCATCACGCCGCAGTGCTCGTGGGTGCCGCGACCGGTCGCGCCCATGAAGCCGCTCGAGTGACTGTCGTCGACGTGGACGATCGCGCCGTACTTCTCGGCCAGATCGCAGATCTCGCCCAGCTTGGCGACGTAGCCGTCCATCGAGAACACCCCGTCGGTGGTAATCATGATCCGGCGCGCGTTGCCCTCGACCGCTTCCTTCAGGCAGTTCTCCAGCTCGGCCATGTCCGAGTTGGCGTAACGGAAGCGCTTGGCCTTGCACAGCCGCACGCCGTCGATGATCGAGGCGTGGTTGAGCGCATCGGAGATGATCGCGTCTTCCGGGCCGAGCAGGGTCTCGAACAGACCGGCGTTGGCGTCGAAGCAGCTGGTGTAGAGGATCGTGTCCTCAAAGCCGAGGAACTCCGAGATCTTGGCCTCGAGCTGCTTGTGGATGTCCTGCGTGCCGCAGATGAAGCGCACCGAGGACATGCCGAAGCCATGGGTATCCAGGCTCTTGCGCGCGGCTTCGATCAGCGCCGGGTCGTCGGACAGGCCCAGGTAGTTATTGGCGCAGAAGTTGAGCACCTCCTGGCCGGTGGACACCTTGATCAGAGCGTCCTGCGGCGTGACGATCACGCGCTCTTCCTTGTAGAGGCCCGCTTCGCGGATCTCGTCGAGTTCGGCGGCAAGTTGCGCTTCGAAGGGCGTCTGCACGGCTTCGGTCATGCGACCGATTCTAGCAGCGCCCCGGCCCGGCCTAGCCGGCGGACGGATCCAGGACCACCTTGTGCGCCTCGCCCTTGTCGAGCAGCGCGATGCCCTCCTCGAAGGAGGACAGCGGCAGCTGGTGGGTGACGATGTGGTCGAGGTCGAGGCCCAGCTTGAGCATCGACAGCATCTCGTCCCAGGTGTCGAACATGCGCCGACCGACCACCCCCTTGAGGGTGAGTCCTTTGAAGATGACCCGCTCGCTGAAGCGATCGATCAGCAGATCGCGGCCGGCAGGAATGCCCAGCATGACCATCTCGCCGCCCGGGTAGAGCACCTCGAGGCCATCGTTGATCGCCGGCACCGCGCCGCTCATTTCGAGCACCACGTCGACGCCGCCGCCGCTGAACTCGCGGACCTTGCCGGCGAAGTCCGGCTCGCTGAGCGGATTGACGATGTGAATCGGCACGCGGTCGCCCATGCGGGCCGCCCACTCGTGGGCGCGCTCGAGGTGCCCGGGCGAGACCTCGGAGATTGTCAGCGACGCGGCACCCTTGAACTGCACCACCGCCGCGGCCATCGCGCCGATGGCGCCGTAACCGGACAGCAGCACGTGGCGCCCTTCGACCGTGTTGGCTGCCTGCACGGTGTGCACCGCATTGCCCAGCGCGTCAAGCAGAGCGCCGATGTGCGGCGGCACCGTTTCCGGGTCGAGCCGCACCAGGTTGGAAGCCGGTACCACGACCGACTCGGCGAAGCAGCCGTTCTGCTGCAGGCCGGCGATCTTGGTGTGCTCGCAGACGTGGAAATCGCCGCGCAGGCAGGCGCGACAGTGGCCGCAGACGATGTGCATCTCGGCGGAGACGTAGTCGCCTTCCGACCAGGTCTCGACACCATCACCCACGGCGTCGATGTAACCGCAGAACTCGTGGCCGATCGTGACCGGCGGCCGCACCAGATGCGAGATCGACTCGTCCCAGTGGTAGATGTGGCGGTCGGTGCCACAGATCGCCGTGCGCGCCACGCGCACACGGACCTCGCCCGGCCCCGGTGTGGGAACCTCGACATCATCGCCGTAGGAGACCCCGCGGGCCTCCGGGCGCACCATCTGGATTGCACGCATGCGCTTTCGATTCTACCGCCGGCGGCGGCTTAGCTTCTAATCATCGTCCCCGTAGGCCCGCCTTTCAAATAGCGGCGCGGGCGCGGCCCCGGCCGAGAGCGCGACCCCCAGCAGCAGGCCCGAGACCGCCATCGAGCTGCCGCCCCAGGACACCATCGGCAGCGGCAGCCCCGTGGTCGGCCAGGCGCCGCTGGATACCCCCACGTTGAGGCAGAGGTGGGTCGCGAAGTGCACCCCGATCCCCGCCACGACCAGCCGGGTGAAGGGGTCGCGGTATCGGCTGGCCCGCACGAAGGCCGTGACCGGCAGCAGCGAGTACAGAAACAGGAAGGCGAGCGAGCCGAGGAAGCCAAACTCCTCGGCGATCACCGGGAAGATGAAGTCGTTGTGGCGCTCGGGGAGTCGGTCCAGCCGGTTCTCCGGCCCCTGCCCCCAGCCATGCCCGGTCCATCCGCCCGACCCGATGGCCAGCTTGGCATGCCAGAGGTGATAACCGGCGTCGGCGATCTCTTCTTCGCTGAGATGATCCTGCCGCCACCAGGTCTCGATTCGCTCGCGTTGATAATCCTGAATCGCCAGGAAGGCGAATGGGGCCAGCAGCACCGGCAGGATGAAGAACCAGCGCATCACGCGGCCCGGCGTGCCGGCCAACCAGGCGAGCGCCAAGAACAGCGGGACGGTGCTGAGCGCGGTACCCAGATCCGGCTGGATCAGGATCAGACCGAAGGGGACGACGGTGAGCAGCGCCGGGGTGGTGAGCTCGGTCATCCGGCGCGGGCGCGGCCGCGAGGCGAACCAACGCGCCAGCGCCAGAATGATGCCGAGCTTGGCAAACTCACTAGGCTGCAGCTTGAAGCCGCCGCCGAGGTCAATCCAGCGCCGGGCGTTGTTGGTCGAGTCGCCGATGACGAAGACCGAGAGCAGGAATCCGATGCAGCCGGCGTAGACCAGCCAGGCCTGACTGCGCCACAGCCGCGCGGGGATCGAGGCGCCGATCGCGCAGGTCACCCCGACCGCCGCCATCCGCACCATATGCCCCTTCGGCAGCGCGTCGGCGCCGCCGATGCTCCACTGCATGATCAGCCCAGCCAGCAGGATCATCCCCGTGACCGGCAGCAGCGGCCAGTCGGTGCGCTTCAGGAAGCGCCAGACTCGAACCGGGGGGGAACCGCTTGCCGCCATCGCCGGCTATTCGCCTTCGAGAATCAGCGTGAAAGGCGAAGGCAGATTGGAGGCGTTGTGGGTCCAGCGCATTTCCACTTCGGAAACGCCGGCCGTCTTCGGCTCGTAGATGACCGTGAACTCCAGCGCGTCGCCCGGATTGAGGCGCAACGGGCTAAGGCAGGAGTCATCGGCGACGCGCCGCATGACCGTCGCGATGTAGGGCTCGAAGTCGGGGTCGATCCGATTCAAGCCGCCGACGCAGGTGTGGCAATAACTCAGGATGGTGCCTTTGACGCAATCCCGCTGAGTCTGGCAGACCCCGAAGGCCTGCGAGCACTCATCGAAGGGCGGGCAATAGTCGTGGGTGTGCGCGGTCCCGAAGTTGTGACCGATCTCGTGCGCGACGACGACGAAATCCCAGTAGCCGACGGCGCGGTCAAAGTCGAAGCTCGACCAGACGGCGCCGGTCGTGATCCCGGTGCTGACCCCAAAGCCGCCGGTGCGGCTGCACAGAGTGCCGCTCTCGGAGTAGTAGGCGATCCCACCTTCGTTCATGCCGTTGCACAGCAGATGCCCCAGGTCCGCATCTGCGGCGGCACCCGGCCAGTTATTGCCCCAGTGATCAGCAAACTCCTCGAGCAGGTCCTCGGCGGAGCCGGCGGTATCCGGAGCTACCCAGGGATCCGACTCGGTGTCGTAGAGCCGCAGGTAGACCATCTCGAGCTGCGTCTGAATGCGCTGCTGATAGCGATGCCCCACGGCCGCGACGAGCTGGGCGACGTAGGTCGTGGCCGCCGCGTTGTCGCCGAACTGGTCGAAGAAGTCCTCGTCGGTCTCGAAGCCAAGCTGGCAACGGCGCACCGCACCCACGCTCGCGGCGAGGCCCTCGGAGTCGCCGTCACCGTCAGAGCCGGGCGACTGCAGGATGTCATCGCCCTCGGTGCCGCCGGTCCAGCCCGGCTCACGCACCGGCGGCGGAACGAGCCCGCATCGGAAGTCGCGCGCCGATTGCGGCTCGACCGCCTGCAGGCTACTCAGCCTCCAGATGCGCTGGCGTGCCGCATCCCAACCCTGCACCGGATCCGGCTCGGTGCCCAGCAGGATGACCTCATCGTCGGTGTGCATCCAACCACGACTTCCGCGCGGCGAGAAGCTGAGGAAGACGGTGCTACCGGGATCTCCTACGACTTCGCCGGTCCAGGCGCTGAACCCCGCGAGCACTTCCGTGACGGCGTCAGCCCAGACCTGGCCGTCGACCACCACCTGCGCGCCCGCGGCGAAGGGCGAGGGCAGCGGCCGCAGGATGAGGTCCGCGGTCTCGCCGTCCGGCATCGGAAAGGACGGGATCAGCCGCGGGCGGGCGTCGCGTTGCGCGGCCGCCGCCCACTGGCCGATGCTCGCAGCATCGGGCAGGAAGACCTCGCCAAAGACCGGGTCGCTGCTGAGCGGCGCGCCGGGGAAGCGCAGCTCACTCTCCGGCGGCGGCGAACCCGCGGTGAGGCTGGAGTAGTTGGACTCCGACAGCAGTTCGAAGTCGCGGACATCGAGTTCGTCGGTGGCCTCAAACAGCACCGGGTCCAGCCGCACCGAATCCGAACCGGAGTTCATGAAGCGGATGTTCAGCTCCTGGCCCGGCTGAATCCCTGTGATCCGATCGCCCGAGGAGTAGCCGCTGCCGCCAATCTCAATGTCGAGACTGGCGTTGGGGTTCTTCTTGCTGCCCCCGCCCCCACAGGCGGCCAAGCTGGCCGCGACAAGAAGGAAGGCGAACAATCGTGGCGGAGAACTCTGCATGTCAATCCTGGATCTCGTGGAAGTACGCACGAGCTTCTTCGGACGCGAGGAACTGATGGACAACCAAGTTGGCGATTTCCCCCCCGTGCAGCTGGACATTCTCGCACAAGACCGCGAAGGCGTATCGAGGCTCGTCCCACGGGAAGTAGCCGGCAAACCAGGCATGGGTCGGGTGAATCCGGCTGGGTTGTGAGGTCCCCGTTTTGCCCGCGACGCGAAACAGGTCAAGCCGGTAGCGTTCATCGAAGGCGGTTCCGGCCGGGTCCTCGGTGACAGCACGCAGCGCGCCCTGAATCTGTCGCTGGAAAACCGGGTCGAGGGGGACGCGGGCGGGCTCGGGCAGGGCCGGCGCCCCCCCGCCGCTGCGCAGGACCAGCCGCGGCGTGACCAGCTCGCCGGTCGCGAGCCAGCCATAGAAGCGCGCCATCTGGAGCGGGCTCGCGTGCACCGAGACCTGACCGATCCCGAAGCGCGCCAGGGTGAAGCCGTTGAAGTTCTCGTGCCGGGAGGCGAGGTAGTTCGCACCGGTCTCAAGCAGGCGATTCGGCCCGCTGGCGAGCCGGAATCGCTCGCCGTCGTCGTAAGGACCTTCGCGATCCTCCTCGTCGAGATGATCGTGATCGATCGGCACGATCTCGATGCCGCTCGGCGCGCCGAATCCCAGCTCGTGCGCGCGCGTCCACATCGGCTCCCAGCCGAGCTCGTGCGCTAGCGTGTAAAAGTAGGTATTGCACGAGAGCTTGAGCGCCTCGTGCATATCGAGCGAACGCGCCGAGTGATTGCGGCACTTGAGCGGGCGGATCCGCTCGCTCGCCTGCATGCCCGGCGGCAACCACTGATTGCCGCAGTAGATCTCGCGGTTCCAGGCCTGCGGATCGCGCTCGAGCGCAAGCAGTGCGATCAGCGGCTTGAAGGTCGAGCCAGGGTACGGCGTCTGCCAGCCGCTGGCGTTACCGCCCAGTCCGCGGTGGCGGAAGACCGCATTGGCGACATCATCACGGAGGACCTCGAAGTCGGTGCGATACTCCTCGCGGGTGTAGCTGGGCACGGTAGCCAGCACCGGAATCGAGCCGTCGCGCAGATCGATGATGGCCAGACCGGCGCGCGGCTGACGCAGATCCTCGCGCAGCGCAGCCTGGCTGGCGTCGAGGCGATCGCGCGCGATCGCATAGGCCTGCGCGATCGCCCGTTCGGCCACTGCGTTCAGCTCGGCCGAGAGGCTGAGCTGCACATCCTGGCCCGGGCGCGGCGGCACAAACTCGAGCTCGCGGGGCGCGCCTTCGTCCTCGACGCCGACCAACTCGCGCAGATAGCCGCGTTCCCCACGCAGGACCTCCTCGAAGGCCCATTCGACGCCGCTGCGCCCGACCACATCCCCCGGCCGCATCGTGCTGCGCAGAAACTCACGGCGCAGCTCACGGTAGAGCTCTTCCTCTGCGGGGGTGCGCACCAGCTTGCCCGCCAGCTCCTGCAGAACCCGGCGCTGGGCATAGTAATCCTCGATGTCGTCGTTCGAGGTGATCCGCACGTTGCCGACCAGGTGCGGGGCGACATCCTGCGGGTAGAGACGGTCCGCTGCGGCTTCGATCTGCAGGCCGGCGAAGGCTTCGGGATCCTGGCCGATCCGATCAACGATCTCGTAGTCCACTCCGCGCACCAGGCGGGCCACGCGGTCGCGGTGAATGCGCGCCACCAGTTCGCGCCGCAGCCCGGCGACGTCGTCCTGGGCGACGGCTTCGATCCGCCCCAGCAGCTCGCCCAGCTGCTCGGCGCTCGGCCCGGTCTGCGGCGGCGGAGCGATGGCCGCGGCGAGCTCTTCCAGCTCGCCAGTCCACTGCCAGCGGCGGGCGAGATCCTGCAGGGCGAACAGGCGCTCGACCTGCCACTCCAGGCGCGCCTTCTCGCCTTCGGGCTCACGATGCAAGCCCAGCGCACCCACCACTTCCCACTCGCCGATACCGAGGGCTTCGGCCGCTGCGCTGCGCACCGCCTGCTGACGAATCCGACGCTCCAGTCCGCGCCGCTCGTCCTCGAGACGGACGAGCAAAGGCTCTTCAAAGCCGAGACCCAGGAGTCGCTCGATCTCGCGCAGACGCTCGAAGCAGCTCGCCATGCCGTCGCGCAGCGTGTCCTCCGCCTCCGGGAATGCCTCGCCGAAGGCCGGACCCTCGGTGCGCAGCCAGGCCTCGATCGCTTCGCCTTCGCTGCGCGAGAAACCGACCAGCTGACGCAGATAGAAGATCGCGTCACCCTGGCGGCGACTGCCCAGGCCGGCGAAGTCGGTGGGCTGCAGCGCCAGCACTCGGAGGATCAGCTGCTCCACCTGCTGCGGCACCGCATCCAGGCCGGTGCAGGGGATGCCCAGCAGCAGACAAAGCTCGAAGAGCTGCGCGACCGGTTGCCCGCGCCGGAACGCGCGGTACTCGAGCATCAGATCGAAGGAGCGCCGGTCCTCGGCCAGCACGACGCCGGCGCGATCCAGGATGCGGCCACGTTCCGCCGGGATCGTGCGCTTCTCCAGCCGCGATCGCCGCGCGCGCTCCGCCCACTCTTCGTGCTCGACGACCTGCAACTGGAACATGCGCGCCGCGAGGATGACCTGCACGGCGGCGAGAACCAGAATCAGGTGACGCAGCCTGCGTTTTCTCATCGGTCGAGCCGCAGTCGTCTGGGTCCAGGACGGCGCACCACGGCCCAGAACGAACCCACCCAAACTACCCCGAGCAGCGACTCGGTCCAAGCACGCTCCAGGCCAAGTCGCTGCGCCTCGAGCGAGTCCAGCAGGACAGGCGCCAGCGCCGCCAGCGCCCCCACCAGAAAGCGCAGCAGAAAGGACTCTTCGCTGAGGTGCCGGTGGACGCGCTCGCGCACGAACAGCGCGGCGGCGAGGCCCGCCCAGCAGCTCCAGGGCGAGACGGCGCTCACGGAAGCGCGCAGCACCCCCAACACCAGAACCACCTCGACCGCATAGCGCAGGCGATCACTGGCGCGGGCCGGCACGCAGCCGATCGCCAGCAGCAGCCAGGGGTCCGGGAGCGCCTGCCCGAGGGAGCTCGCGCGCAGCGCCGGCGCCACCACCGTGATCAGCAGGGCGACCGGCAGCAGCACCCGCCAACGCACCCACTTCATCGCTCGGCCTCCGGCTCTTCGAGCGGGACGCGCCCGAGCACCTGCAGCGCTCCGACCGGGCGCGGGGCCGGGTCGCTCTGTGCGCCGAGAAACAGCCCGCGGGGCACCCCGCTGCCCCCGCGCGTGAAGAGAAGCTCCGCTTCTTCGCGGGTCGCGACGTTCTGATCCAGGCCCACCCAGCTCGAGGCCGGCCACTGGGCCGGCGCGCGCAGGCTGCACCAGAGCAGTTCCCCGCGCTGCGCCACCACTCGGCCGAGCACGCGATCGTCGACAGTTGCCACGGCGGCGCGCACCCCGGCCGCCGCGCGGAGAGCACACAGCCGCGCGCCGAACACGCCGTCGGCGCGCAGCGCCAGCTGGGTGGCGCCGCTGCGAACCTGGGGCTCCGCCACCACCGACTCACTCACGGCGCCCGCGGCGACAAAGACGCGCCCCTCCGCGCCGGCCGGCAGATCGAAGTCGACCTCCCAGGCGGCTGAATCGCGATCCGGATCCCCGACACGGATCACCGAACCGATCCGCAGATCCAGCCCGGCATAGGGCGGTGGATCATCCGAACCGCGGCGATAGCGCACTAGGCTGCCGACCACCGGCTCGCCTTTGGGCTCGGGCCAGCGGATCAGCGGACGATGATCACCGCCCCGCCCCTCGAGCACCGCGCGCAGCAGCTGATCCCGATCGCCCGGGACGACCACCGCCGTCCTCCGCGCTGCGCCGCTGGCCAGCAGGACTTCGGCGGTGCTGGGCCCGGTGGCGCCGATCCGACCCAGCCAGCGGTTGCCGTAGACCACCGGCATCCCGGGCGCGAGGCCGAAGTCGGCCCCTGCCGCCAGCAGCAGGCAATGGCGGTCCAGCTCCATCCGCCCGACCGGCACCTCCAGCCAGGCCACGCCAGGAACCGCCTCGGGACGCCCCGCTTCGCGTTCGGCGGCGATCAGCGCTTCGGAGGCCAGACTGGGCGCCAGGCCTTCCTGCGCGCCAGGAGAGACGCGCTCGACGACCCAGGCCGCCAGCGGCATCGTGAACTCGGCGACCGGTGCGGTCAGCGCGCGGCCGGCGGATTCGAGCGGCGCCAGCCGCAGCACCGCCTGCGCCAGCAGCGCCAGCACCCCGACCGTCAACAGAACGGCGCGGCGGTGCCGCTCGGCGACCGAGGGCAGGAACACGACTACTGCAAGTCGTCGCCCTCGGAGAGGAAGCTCGCGTAGAGGTCGAGATCCTCGAGGAAGCGTGCCGTGCCCCGTGCTACCGCGGTGAGCGGTTCGTCGTCGATCCGGCAGGGCAGGCCGGTGTTCTCTTTGATGTACTGGTCGAGGCCGGGCAGCAGCGCACCGCCGCCTACCACCACGATGCCGACT